>Ga0114931_10010224_pt1 | contig 11185 bp, 6 predicted proteins | sample 2SBtaG_FD_89579 | JGI IMG/M metagenome (GOLD analysis project Ga0114931, IMG submission 89579) | Deep subsurface microbial communities from Kolumbo volcano to uncover new lineages of life (NeLLi) - 2SBTROV14_V59a metaG | ecosystem: Environmental > Aquatic > Marine > Volcanic | place: Kolumbo...
GTGGTGTTGCTAGCGCTTCTGCGACTGCCTGCTACGGGCAGTCCGGGCCCTTGGCGATCGAGAGCTGCTGCCAGCCACCATCGAGGCGGCTGCCATCGGTGTTGACGACCCGCACGAAGTGCTGGTTGAACCGATTCGGGATCCAGGAGCCCGCGGGATAGAGCGACATGTCCTCGGGTAGCAGGAACTGGAAGTCGCGGTCGTTCAGGTTGTCGAGGATGCCCAGGATCAATGGGTCGACCGGTGGGCCGGAGAGCAGGCGGTAGAGAATCCGGGCATCGAGCTCGGCAGCGGTATCCCACAAGATGCTGCCGTCGCCCAGACGATCGCCGGTCGGATGCAGCGGCAAAACCAGCTCGAGCATGGCCACTTGCTGCGGATCATCCGGTGCCAATGCGGTATTCGGCGGCTGGATGCCGGCAGGAACCCACAGGTGGAGCATCGCGCCGTGGCGCAGACCCTGGGCAGCCAGTTGGAAGCGGCGCGGTGCCTCGTGGCGAACCGAGCAGACATTGAAGGCGCCGCTGCCGGCGAAGAAAAGGATTGCTTGCTGGTACAGCCGCGTGGTGTGCCCGTGGCTGCCCGCGTTCACGATGTTCCCGGTATCCCAGAACTGCGATAGCGACGGTATCAGGGCGTTGGCGGTGTTGGGCACCATGCCCTGGAGCACCGCTTGGGTCGGCGTCGGGCCGGCCAGCAGCACGGGTTGGCCATCCGGCGCCGCCATTCGCCGCTCGGTGCCGAGCGGTGTGGATTGCAGCACCAGACGATCCCGGCTGCTCGACAGCAGACTGAGCAGGTTGGCGCGGGTGAAAACCGCGCCGCTCGGTTCCTCGACATACACCGGGGTGGCGCCCGAGTTGCCGGTCAGGTCGAACCAGAAGCCCCGCTTGGCACCCCCGACCCAGGCCTGCACCACGGCGCCGGCGTTGGCCAGCTCCGCTTGCTCCTCGGCGTCGGCGAAAGCCCGCGCGGTCTGCGCGCTGCCCGCGTTGGCAGTGGTGACGGTAAAGGCCTTGCCGATGATCGGGCCGACGCCCCAGTCGAACTCGTGCAGGTACTGGTTGACCGACTGAAGGTTGTCGCAAAAGCTTGGCTCACCGGCACCCGTGCATAAGGGGACATCGAAGAAACGCAGGTTAAAGGCATTCATCGTCGCCGTACCGTGGAAGTCTTGGGTGTTGTTTCTCGAGTTGTCGAGCCCGGTGTGAAACAACCCTTCGTAGCCGGTGATCGGTGAGTTTTCGGGAAAACTGGATCCGTCGAGGTCGAGGCGCGCTTCCTTTTGCAGCAGTCCGCGCAGAGCCGCCGTTTCGACCGGTTGTGGTGGTGCCTGGGTAAATGGTGGCGCGAGCAGCGGGAAGGGGTCGACCCCGGCGATGACCTCGGTCAAGACATTGTCTGAGCCTTCCGGCGTGTCATGACAGCCATCACAGGAAAAACCGTCAGAGTTGGCGGTGTGAAAAAGCTTCAGCCCCTTGAGCGCGCCACTGCCGCTGTGGTTGCCGGTGATCACGCCGCCCAGCGGATCGTTCGGATCCCCGAGCGTTCCGGAGTACGTCCGGGTTTTCGACTCCTGCGGATTGGGTGGGTAGTGGATGGTGTTGGCGAACTCCTCAAAGGCAGCGATTTCCGATTGCGGGAGAATGCTGCCACCGAGCAATGAGGCGAAGGCACCATTGAAGGCTTGAAAGTCTTGCTGGTCACCGCGCCAATGGTAGGGTTTGTTACTGTATAGAAACTGGATATCAGGAGGCACTTCGAAGTTGAGGAGTCCCTGGAGCGATTGGGTTACCATGAAGCCCTTGTCCGCCGGCCAGCTTCCCTGCTGCACCTGGTCGAGATCGGGTGGAATCGAGACCGAAGTGAAGTTGGCGAGTTGCCAGGCCTGACCGTCGGTGCGCCCGTCGGTATGGCAACTGGAGCAGGAGACGAAGCCGTTTCCCGACTTTCGTGCATCATAGAGAATGCGGCGGCCGGCGAGAACCTCCGGGGGCTCGATGTTCGTCGTGGCGAGCGGGAAGGACATGCCCACCACCTCGGTCTCGCTCACCGGGTCGATCACCGTGATCGAAGGATCGATGCGGTTGAGCACGTAGAGCCGAGCTGGCTGGGTACCGTCGGCCGAGGCCGGACGCAGCGCGATGCCGCGGGGTCCGGCCATGGCGCCAGGCGTCACCGGTGTGATGTCGATCTTGCGGCGAGGCCAGGCGATCGGGCTGACCGACGCGCTGGGCTCGATGACCCCCACGCGATCGCTGCCCATGGCAGTGAAAAAGACCTTGGTGGGTTGACCCGTGCGCTCGAAAGGGACCAATGACGTCGGCTGGGCCAGCGCTTGGTTGAACGGCACGGGGCCGGTGACGGGCTGGATCACCATCTTGCCATCAGGGCCCATGCCACCGCTCGTCGGTGTGGCCTGGACAGGGTCGGTGACCTGGATCGCGATCTTGCGTTTGTTGATGTCGCGGCGGTGGATGATCGGCGCGCCACTGCAGGGGTTTTCAACCAAGTAAAACATGCTCTTGACGAACCCGGTGTTGGCGGCGGCGACCGCGGCTTCGCCGATCAGATTCTTGTTGCGCGACTGTGCGCCGACGATGTAGAGATCGCCGCCCGATGAGAAGGCCATGTTCCAGTTGGTTGATCCGATGTTCGCGACCGCTCTGGCCGGGCCGCCAGCGAGCGGGGCGATGTAGAGATCGAAGTCATAGCGTGCGGAGTTTCCACCCTTGTGGCCGAGGATGAAAAGTTGGTCGCAAAAGATCTTCGGCGCCCATGGCTCTTTCAGAGCGATGTCGTCGTTCTTGCCATCGAAGTCGAGATCCTGCCCACTCGCCACCAGGGCGGCGAGGCGTTCGTCACCGGCCGCGATCGGCGCCAACGTCAAGGCATTGAGCTTGCTGTAGGCGTCGAGCGCCATATGGGTGACGTAGAGCGTAGACGCCACAAGGCCGCCAGGATCGGAAGTGCTGGTAAACGTGAGGTCGAGTGGCTCGTCGGTCACCGGCGCGGTGGTGACCACGGTGGCGCTGAGCGAGGCCGGGCCGGTCGGTGCGCCGATGGTGATGGCGGTGATCGAGTCGCCGAGGAAGTTGACCACGAAGGCGCGCTCCAAGGAGGCGACCCAGCGCACCGTGACCGGCTCGAGGCCGGTGCGCACACGGGCGAGGAAACGCTGCGCTTGCGGGATGGACTCGTCGGTATCCCAGATTTCGAGCGCATTGTCGGGGGTATTGACCGCCAGCAGGTAGTCGTGGCCACCGATGCTCGCCACTTCGATCGGGTGGACCTGCGGGCTCTCGACGTTCATGTAGGGGCCCCGTCCCTGGCCATGACCGGCCGTCGCGCCGAGCGCGAGCAGCGAAACGGTGAGTGAGATGGTGATTGGGAGCTTCCTCATTTCTTCCTCCTTCAGGAACCCTGTCCTCTGATTGACAACATGCCGGCAGCGGGTTGATCGCAAAGAGCGGGCGCACGTCATGCGTCCCGGCTCGCGGCAGGTTGCCGAACTCCGATGGCTCAAGGAGAAGGGAGTCGCCTCGGCGAACGCTTGCCCCGTAGCGGTGGCGGTGGGGGCAAGGACCTACCCGATGGACCTGCCTGATCGGTCGCCGCTGGCGGGCCCACAGCCGCCGCGGCGCATCCGGGAAACTGGCCTCGATGCTGCGCGTGTCGTTCAGGCTCGGGTCACAGTCACTGGCACGCCGGAGAGCGCGGCGTTGCCGGTGAGCGGATCGATGCGCTGATCGTCGGTGAGGTCGTTGACGCTCTGACCCGGTCGGGTGCGCGCGATGCGCAGTGCGACGCCGTCGCGATCGTGACCCCAACCATGGGGCAGGCAGACCACGCCGGGCATGATGTTGGTAGTGACCTCGACCGGTACGCTCACCGCGCCCACACGCGAGCGCACGGTGGCGCGCGCGCCCGGCTCGAGACCTGCGCCGGCCGCGTCGCCGGGGTGCATCTCGAGGGTACAGCGATCTTTGCCGCGCATCAGACGCTGGCTGTTGTGCAGCCACGAGTTGTTGCTGCGCACACTGCGCCGGCTGATCAGTACCAGCGGCGGCACCGGCTCGTCGAGGGCGCGGGCGAGGCGGTCGAGGTCGCTGGTAAACGGCGCAGGTGCCAGATCGATCCGCCGGTCATGGGTCCTGAGACGTGCCGGCAGTACCGGCTCGAGGGCGCCGAAGTCGATGCCGTGCACAGCGCGGCGCAGCCGGCGGAGGGTCAATCCGCGACCGAAGGGGTTCCAGCCCGCACCGCGCGGACCCAAGCGCAGCAGGTTGGCGAGCAGGCCGCGCGGGCCGAGCCGGCGGCTGAACGCTCGCTTGAGGCGCGCGCCGGGATCCTGGCGTCCGAGGCGGCGTTCCAGCTCCCACAGGATCTGCCAGTCATGGCGCGCGTCCTCGCCTGGCGCCGTCATCGGTGACGAGTAGCGGGCGACATCGCGCACCGCGAGCAGGTTGAACACCAGGTCGTAGTGGTCATGCTCGAGGGCACTGGTCGGCGGCAGGATGATATCGGCATGGCGGGTGGTCTCATTGCGGTAGTAATCGATCGAGACCATGAAGTCGAGGGTTTCGAGGGCGCGCTCGAGCTGGCCTCCGTTGGGCGTTGACAGCACCGGATTGCCGGCCGTGGTCAAAAGCGCTCTCACTTGACCTTCACCAGGGGTGCGGATCTCCTCAGCGAGCACGGAAACCGGCAGCTCGCCACCGATCTCCGGCAGGCCGCGAACCCGGCTCGACCAGCGCCCATAGCCGCCCCGCCCGTAGCCACCCGCCACCAGATCGACGGCAGGCCGCGTGAACATGGCGCCGCCAGGCCGATCGAGGTTGCCGGTGATGATGTTAAGCACCTGGATCAGCCACTGGGTGAGTCCGCCGAAGCGTTGCACGCAGGTGCCGACGCGGCCATAGCAAACCGCCGACGGCGCGCCTGCAAAGTCGCGGGCCAGGTCGAGGATGGTTCCCGCGTCCATGCCGGTGGCTGCTGCCACGCGCGCGGGCGTGAAGTCGTCGAGCCGGTCCCGCATGCTGTCGAGGCCATCGGTGAAGTCGGCCAGAGCGCCGAGCTGGTGACGGCTCTCGGCGAGCACGGTGCGCACCAGCGCAGCCATCAACAAAGCGTCGGTGCCCGGGCGAATGAACCAGTGGTGGCCGGCATGCTGGGCGGTGCGCGTATGGCGCGGATCGACCACCACCACCGTGCCACCGCGCGTCCCGATCGCGGCCAGTCGCCGTTTGATGCCCGGTGCGGTCATCAGGCTGCCATTCGATACCGCTGGGTTGGCTCCCAGCATGAGCAGGAAATCCGTGCGGTCGACGTCGGGGATTGGGATCAAGAGCGGGTGACCGAAGAGCTGGTGGGCGACGAAGTGGTGCGGAAGTTGGTCGACCGAGGTGGCGGAAAAGCGGTTCCGGGTGCCCAGCGCACGGATCAGCGGTGTGAGATACAGAAGGCTGCCATAGTTGTGAACCGCAGGGTTTCCGGCATAAAACGCCACGGAATCGTCACCGTGGGCGTGCTGGATCGCGCCCAGGCGGGCGGCCACCTCGTCGAAGGCCTGGTCCCAGCCGATGCGCTCATAGCCCGTCGTGGTGCGCCGGAGCGGATGGCGCAAGCGGTCGGGGTCGCTGTGCACATCCTGAAGCGCCACCGCCTTGGGGCAGATATGACCCTGGCTGAAAGGGTCGTCGTCATCACCGCGAATGCTGCGGATGCTGCCCTCGGCGTCGGTCTCGATGACGATCCCGCAGATCGCTTCGCAGAGATTGCAGGCGCGGTGGTGCAGGCTGGTCTCGGGCATCACGTACAGAGGGTATCGTAGGTCTGGGTCGCGCGGTCCGGGAGCACGCGCTGGGGTCTGGGCGTGCCAGCGATCTGCTCATCCCGTTCATGGAGCCTTCGACATGCCCATCGAGATCGTCCAGGTCGACGCCTTTACCGATACTGTGTTCACGGGCAACCCGGCCGCGGTCTGTTTGCTCCAGGCGCCGGCTGACGCTGCCTGGATGCAGCGCCTCGCACGGGAGATGAACCTCTCCGAGACCGCTTTCCTGGTGCGCCGTGGCGAGGCAGACAGCTTCGATCTGCGCTGGTTCACGCCTGCGGTCGAGGTAGATTTGTGCGGGCACGCGACACTCGCATCGGCCCATGTGCTGTGGCAAGACGGCCTTCTGGCGCCGGCGGCCGAAGCGCACTTCCAGACCCTGAGCGGTCGGCTCGGCGCTCGGCGCATGGCGGACGGTGCCATCGCCCTCGACTTTCCGGCGGTGGTCGCCCAAGAGGCCACGCCGCCGCCCGCGCTGCTCACCGCGCTGGGCGTTCGAACGCCGCGCTTTGTCGGCAAGAACCGCTTCGATTGGCTGATCGAGCTCGATGACGAGGCGCAGGTGCGCCAGGTCGCACCTGCGATGCGCTCGCTCGCCGCGCTTCCCGCACGCGGCGTGATGGTCACCGCGGCTGCGGTGGGAACGGCTGGTGGTCGATCCTTCGATTTCGTATCGCGTTTCTTCGCACCCGCGGCTGGCGTCGACGAGGACCCGGTCACCGGTTCAGCGCATGCTTGCCTCGGACCCTACTGGGCCCACAAGCTGGGCCGCAAAGAGGTTGTGGGGCATCAGGTCTCGGCCCGCGGCGGCACGGTCACCGTGCGCCAGCGTGGCGCGCGCGTCGATGTGATCGGCCAGGCGGTCACCGTATTGCGGGCCGTGCTGGCGCTGTCCGCGGCGCCGGTGCCGCCGTGCACTGGCGCGTGAAGGCCCTTCGAAAAAGCCGCACGCCTGTCTCGATGTCGTAAAGCGTGGTGGCGCGCGCCGGTATGCACGGGCACCTCCCATGGCAATCTGCAGGCAAGAAGCAACCTGCGGGCCGCGGGCGGCCCGATCGATCACGGACCTCTTGCAGCCAGGATCCTTCCATGCGCGTTCCCCCGAATCCTCATGGAACCGCCGCCAGCGGTTGGTGGCCGCGGGGCAGCAGCGATCAGCGGTCCGCAGCCGTCGCGCGCTTTGTATAGGTCCTCCGGGCGTCGGTGAACCAGGTCTTGCCGCCGTCGATCGAGGTTTCGTGCTCCATGCTGAAGCCTTGATCCGACAGGTCATGGAGGGTCATTCGCCCCAGCAGTTGCAGACCGAAGACGTCGCGCGTGGTGCCGCTTTCTTCGTTGGAAACCGTGATCGTGCCCGCTTCGAGCGTGCCTTGCATGATGTCGAGGTAGGTGGACTGAGCGGTGATCGAGGTGAGCACGTAGTGCTTGCGAAATCGATCAAAGGTCAGCGTGCGCTCGAGCGTCACCGGGCCCGCGGTCGAGCGCTCGCGCAGCAGGGCACCGCCGAACTCGGCCGTGATGGTGCTGGCTTGCGAAGAGCTTGACCACGGAGCTTGGGGTTGCTGGCGTTGCTCGACCGCGACGTGCCACGCACCGACCATGGACAGCACCGGCGCCATGCCGATCGGTGGCGGCATGCGAAAAAGTGCATCATCGACCTCAGCGCCAATCTCCACCGAGGTGACATCCATCACCCGGTCGCGGGTGTACCATTGGCTCTCGACGTAGTACGGCATGATCGCTTCGGTGCCAGGAATCTTTTGGAAGGCGTCGAAGTATGTGCGGCGGGTCATCGGTTGGCCGAAGTCAGAGCCGGGCGCGTCGCGTGCCACTTCGAGATAGGTTTCGGGGTCGAGATACCAGGTTTCCTCGGAGCCATCGCCGCGGGTGAGCTTGAGGGCCAAGGTGGCGCTGCCGTCGATCTCGCGCTCGCCGAGTAGCGCGAGCTGGTGGCCGGCAGTTTCGAGGTCGAAGAAGGGAGTCAACGGATACTCGATGTCGCGCATCAGCACCGCGAGATCGGCGCCGGTCATCCGTTGGGCACCTTCTTGGTACCAGTGGTTTTCCCACCATGGGGTCTCGCCGTCCCAACCGATGATCGCCAGCTTGTCGCCCAACATGTGGTCGAGGTGGTAGCGCTGGTCGGGCGTGCGGTAGAGCTTGAAGGGATGGGTCTGGCTGAAGGCAGTGAAGTCGCCAGCGATTTTGAGCGTGCCGGTCGCGGCCCACGCTTCGCGTCCACCGCGCGCAGCGATGTGGCGGGCGACCACCTCGTCGGTCGTCATGCCGGCTGTGGGCGCGGCGAGCCAAACGCTCAGAAGTAGGAGGATCAGGGTTTGGGCGCGCATGGCTTGTCTCCTCAGCCTGTGGGACGCGCGAGATCATAGGCGACCATCTCGGTGTGGTTACGCAGGTAAAGGTGCCCGGCCGAAAGCGTCGGAGCGGTCCAGGAACGACCCGAGAGAGCCTGCACGTGCCCTTTCTCGACGTAGGCTTTCTCCGAGGCTTCGACCAGCAGCAGCTTCCCGCGATCAGAGAGCACCAATAGGTTGCCATCGGCGAGGATCAAGGAGCCCTTGCCCAAACCGCGTTTGGCCCACAAGGCGGCACCGGTATCGAGCGCGATGGCCTTGAGGGTAGCGTTGTCGAAACCGTAGATCACGCCGTCGTAAACCACCGAAGCGTTGAAATGGTTTTTCATCACGTCGGTCGACCAGACTTCTTCCACACGAACCTCGTCGCCGTCCTCGTGCACCCTCAGCAGTTTGGCGCCGACACCTTGGGCGCCGGAGGCGAAGATCAGATCGGGGGCGATGAACACGGGTACGGCATGGGTTTCGCCCGCGGGCCAGGGATGGTTCCAAACCACGCCGCCCTCGGGGTCGATGCAGCGGATTTGGCCGCTGGCCACGTACACGAAGCGCCGCTGGCCGTTCATCATCACCGGGATCGCCGAGTTGTAGCCGGGCCCGCCTTTGGCATCGCCGACGGTCCAGCGAACCGCGCCGGTGGCCTTATCGAGCCCAGCGTAGGACTTGCCCTCGGTGCCACCGCCTTCGACCACCAGCAGGTCGCCATCGACCAGTGGTGAGGTCGCGAAGCCCCAATGCGGTCGCTCGGAGCCGAAGGTCTCCTCGAGCTCGAGCTGCCAGCGTACGGTGCCGTCGCCACGCCCGAGAGCCGCCAATCGGCCCATCGACCCGAGCACGTAGACCGAGTCGTCACCGACGGTAGGCGTGGCGCGGGGACCGTTCCCGAATTCGGTTTCGAGCTTGGCACCAACTGCGGTCCGCCACAGCTCCTGGCCCTTCGCGGTATCGAAAGCCGCGGCATACTCGCGTGCGGCGTCTCCCTCACCATCAGCATAGAGGGTGTAAAAACGGTCGCCGACCACAGCGATGCCCGAGTAGCCTTCACCGATCGTCCGCCGCCAAAGCTCACGCGGCCCGGCCTCGGGCCAGCGCGCGAGCAGATCGGTCTCGGTCGAGATGCCGTTGCGCTGCTGGCCACGAAACTGGGGCCAGTCGTGGCCGCCGGCGGCGTCCTCGCTGCGGGCGCTCGAGGAGCTCAGCAAGACAGCGAGCGCGAGGGCAGGAAGCGCCAGCCCGAACCGCCGGGTCGTGGAACAACGCCGGGTCGTGGAACAACGCCGGGTCGTGGAACAACGCCGGGTCGTGGAATACAGTCGTGGGTCCCTTCGCATCGAACGAAACCTCCGGCTCGCCAAGCCGGCCATCTGTGCGGCCGGCCGCATGATTGGGTTCGGGGCGAGGTACGGCCGGCGCAGGTCAGGGTTTCACGCGCCTCTGGGACCGGCCGGTCGCATGGCAGGCTGCTACTCGACCGCGGCTGGGGAGGTGAAGACGGAGTCGGGAAGCGTGTCGAACACGGCGATATCGCTGAGCACGGCCTCGCGCTTCGACGCGGGATCGCGTCGCCGGGACGACAGCAGGATGCTGCCGTAGCGCTTCCAGTCGAGCCATTGCCACTGGGTTTTCGGCCGGTCCGCGGGCCAGTCCTCGAGGTGGTAAGCCCAGCGCTCCATCAAACCGGACGCGGGGTTCAGGTAGGCCCAGTAGGTATCGCCCGGGGTCAGGCCGACGTGGTCGAAATGCAGCCGGACCACGTCATAGGCGGTGCCGTCGATGACCTCCTGCCCGCCGTCGCTGAGGGTCACACCCGGGTCGAGCAGCTTGTAGGGCATCAGCAGCCAGTAGGTATCGTTGATGAAGGCGCCGTAGGCCATCTCGAGCAGTTTGGCCTTGTCCTCGCCGTCAAGCTCGGCACCTTCGCGCCAGGCGCGCCCGTCCTTGGTGCCGGTGGAGAAGAGCACCACATAGGACTGGCCCGCACGGTTCTTGCCTTCGAGGCGGTAGCGCCCGGTCCAGCGATCCCAGTGGTGGGTGCGGAAACCGAAAAAGTTGAAGCGGATGAAGCGCGTGGCCGCGAAGGCCTGGCGACCGCCGAGGGCGTCGAGCAGGCGCTCGGCCTTTTGGACGGCGGCGGGGTCGCTGGCCGCTGCGGCTGGCAAGGCGGCGGCGAGACCGACGGCAAGTCCGGCGATCATCGCCAGCGCACGGGCGCTGCGGGCGAGGCGGTCGAGAAACGTCGAACAAGGCGTGATCATGGACATCGATCTCCTGGAGTCGGGCGCCCGGCTGGCGGGCCTGCGTGTCGGTTCGGGGCCAAGGCTACGAATGCTTCGGACCACCAATGATAGGATGAGGATTCGCCGCGCGCCAGCGCCCACCCCAAGCCCGCCTCGAGCACCGACCACAGGACGACCATGGACGACGACCGCCGCCAAGGACCCAAGGGTGTTCCCGGCGACGGTGTTCCCGGCAAGGATGCTGGAGGCACGCCGACTGGAGGCACGCGCGATCCCGATGCTGGAGAGCCGCAGTCTGGCAGGCGCGGATCGGAGACGCCCGAGGAGGCGCCCACGACGCCAGATTCGCCGGGCAGCCTGATCGAGTACGGCGTCATGATCCAACGTGCGCTGCGCGCCGTGGTGCGCGACGCACTGACCCTGGTTTGCGAGCAGGGCTTGCCGGGCGATCACCACTTCTTCCTCGAATTCGAGACCACCGCCCCGGGTGTGGAGCTGCCCGCCAGCCTGTGCCGTGAGTTTCCCGACACCATGCGCATCGTGCTTCAGCACCAATTCTGGAACCTATGGGTCGGACCCGACCATTTCGAGGTCGATCTGCGCTTCGGTGGCAGGATCACCCGGCTCGCCGTGCCCTTCGATGCGCTCACGGCATTCATCGATCCAGCCGCCGGGCTGGCGTTGCGCTTCGAGCCCCAAGACGAAGAAGCTGATCCCGACCCGCGGGCGCCAGAGCCTGA
>Ga0114931_10010225_pt1 | contig 11185 bp, 8 predicted proteins | sample 2SBtaG_FD_89579 | JGI IMG/M metagenome (GOLD analysis project Ga0114931, IMG submission 89579) | Deep subsurface microbial communities from Kolumbo volcano to uncover new lineages of life (NeLLi) - 2SBTROV14_V59a metaG | ecosystem: Environmental > Aquatic > Marine > Volcanic | place: Kolumbo...
AAACCGTTGGGAAATCCGGATAGACCCAGGTTGGTTTTGATGTGCCTATACCCTCGTTTTTCGGGATTATTATACCCTCTCCAAGCATCCGTTAAGATGGTTGCTCCCGGCTCAACTGCTTCGGAGACAAATTCAGAAAGACTATCCGCAGAGGCATCATCTATTCGTTTCATTCGTATACGACCCAATCCCTTTGGCTCATGTATTTCTACCGCAATCACCACTAACTCTTTATTCTCCGCGCCGCGCCCACGCTTGCCGCCAGAAGATATTCCACCCACAAGGGTTTCATCTACTTCAACATTACCATGCAATCGATCTCTGCCTGGACGCACCATTGCACGCATCAACTTTTGCAGCCATGTCCAAGCTGTCTGATAACTTCCCAAACCAAGAATTCGCTGCAAACCCAATGCGTTGGCTCCATTCTTTTGGCTGGTTACAAACCAAATTGCCAGAAACCATGTTTTTAGTGGAAACTTGCTTCTTTCGAATAAGGCGCCTGCTGTTATCGACATCTCTCGATTACAACTCTGACAGCGGAAATTTCCACGACCAGTTTTCCATGGCACTCTATCCGATCCACATTGTGGGCAAATATAGCCTTCCGACCAACGAACTTTCGCGATATATTCTCGGCATCTTGATTCATCAACAAAAAAAGTTTCAAATTCATTGAATGTGCGAGGGTAGTCAATACCGGCTTCAGGGCTCCGCTCAGTGTTCATCCACCAAAACACTACATATAGCGGTTACTCACGTCAAGTGGATAGCCCACTTGGACTAATATTAGATTGTTGATTATGCAAAGCCGCGACTCGGCATCGCGTTGACTCGGCCACAATATGGCCAGATATAAACCAGAACAGGTAACTGATAGTATTCTGATCAAGCAATGTCTTATAAAACATTGATATACTCAAAATCACCGTCACCACGCACCAGCCAAGGCTCAAGACCCCAATAAAATCTCGATCATCCTTAAAATATCTGACATCCTTATATAACTGATAAAGAAATACATACACTAATAATACGCCAATAATACCTGTCTCCCATAACAAGTAAGAAATAGTCGTAACTCTGACGCCATAATCTGAATACTCTTCATATTCCCCACCCAAAACTTTTGAGAAGGAAGTTGCTACATTTCCCATTCCTAGGCCAACAGCTACGTGAACCGGATCATCTGAAAGACCTTTCAGCGCTAGAACAATACTATCTATTCGTGCAGTGTCGTAGCCCTTGCCGCGTACTTGCCCCTTGTATAGCATATCAATCGCTTCGCCTTTCGTTAGAAAATATAATATATTAGTGCCCACCTTGGCCCAATGCTGATTATAGATCGCAGCGAACACTCCGATCAAAACCAACCCTATCAGTGCGGTTGGTATGAACATTCGCAGCCGTTCGATTTGGCCACGGGTCGTGTCAAGAAGGACCGGCATAAACAATGCGATTGGCAATAGTATTAAAGTAGATTTAGTCTCATTAATTGTTGTCGGTATAAATAAAATAAAAAGAAGGATGGCGTATTTTATATGGCTAATACGTTTTCTAAGATAAAAAGCAGTTAATACTGCTATCGCACAAATTAAATATATTGATAGAATACCTGAACTAGTGAGTGTACCCCGAACAACATCTCCTGATGCAAAATCTGAAAACTTAAACTCTACAAAACGCTGGTAGAGTGCTATTGGCATCTGTATCACAGATAAGCCCAGAACAAATTTTATATACCGCATTACATCCCTGCTAGTAAATACCAACACCATAGGAAGCAAGAAAAGTGGGATATATTTAAAATAAACACGAATACCGGAAAATATCGCTCCAGGCTGCACGCTATTAATTAATGCGCCAACAAACAGGTGAAGAGTAATAAAGAAACCAATAATCAGATATTTTACTGGTATATCAAGCCGCTTATTAATGCTAAAGAAAATAATTACAGCTAAGAAAATTATCCCCGACAGCAGATCAGGAACTATATCAATCAATCGGGTTACCGGACCAAGCCCACTCAGGTATTTGGCATCCGCAATAAAGATGGTTCCGAACAAACTGAATAGCAAGAATTGCGTTAACCGCATCTATTACATAGACCTTGCTTTTGTTGATGCTTAGCATGTGGCGACATATTAATCAAGTCGTTCCCACGCCGATAAATCCTTGCCAACCAATTCACTTAACTGTCGATTTTTTCCCTTATATACTTCCTCAACTAGCCAGCGTTTTGTATCTGCTCGCATTGGAGGATAATCATTGCGGTTTATATTCTCCACTATCTTACCCAATGAGAAAAATCGTAACCTCATTAATGCCCGATGAATATTCCATAGCACCTGGGATTTTCCAACGTATTTCTTCGCCGCTGCACTGTTAATCTTGATCTCCTGGTATTCAGATACAAAATCGGGATCCACTCCCAAGAATCGATATATATCAGCCAAAAATCCATGGGGATTTCTCTCGAGATCGTCATATAACAAGACTAATAATTGCTCCCGAGGGAATAATCCATAATAACGTGTCAAATGATCATAATAAAAACCTTCTTCTATAAACAGCGGTTTTTGCTTAATTTTTTCTTCAAAGCTTAGATCCTTATTCCCCACATATTTAGCCTTGGAATTCCAGTAACGTGAATACAGTCGTTCAACCGGATTTCGCAATGATACGATTAGTTTTACGTCAGGCATATGCCTATGAATGCGGGCGGCAACCTCGGGAATATATAAATACTCCGGAGTTGCCTCTCCCACAGCGATCTTACCTTTTACATCGCTAAAATAACTCTCGTAGCATTCCATCCCCTGGTCATAATTAGCGTCAAAAAAATGCAGCTCCTTTATTCGGGGCATAAATATTTCTGGATGATCCATCATATTTTTTGCCGCCCAAGTGGTTCCCGCTCTAGGCGCCCCGATAATTAAAAAATTCGGCAACATAATTGCGTTTCTCTCTTACGCTGATTCAAATAATTGGTGTTCTATGGATGGAAATTCCTCAGCTTTCATGCTGCAGCCATACTTAATTACTCAATACGGCATTATAGATTCCCAGCAATCTTTCCTTAACAGCTTCTGTCACAAATAGTTTTTTCGCTTTAGCATAATTTTTTCTCGCCATTTGGTCATATAGTTCCTTATTCTCAACTAATTGAAGGCAATAATTCTCATAAACGCGGCTATCAAGGCTCTCGCTAAGGTATCCGTTGACTCCTTGAGATACTATATCGGGGATTCCTCCCATAGGCCTAGAGATAATCGGCATTCCATACAGCATTCCTTCAACTATACTGCTAGGCAAACCTTCTCCGTAATAAGTGGGAAAAATCATAATATGGCATTTCTTCAAAATGTCGTTTCTCATTCCATCTTTTACGAAGCCAATAAATTCAACATTATGCAGATTATTAGTATCTACATATTCCTTTGCACGCTCGAGCTCCTCTCCATCTCCCGCAACAAAAAGAGTCACTTTCCTGTCAGGAACTTTTTCGCTGCAGCTGGAGCATGCGTCCATGGCGATATATATTCCCTTACTTTTCAATATCCTCGAAATAAAGAGAATATTTACTTCCTTTTCAAAGGATTGTATCTTTTCATCTATGTCTAAATCGGCTATATATCGAGAATCAGCTATAGTGGTCTCTATGTATATCCTTTTGTGCGGATCCACACCAAGAGAAATAATTTTTTCTTTAAAAATACTTCCCAAAACAATGTAAGCATCCGCCTTCCCATAGCTATATTTAAAGAACAATGATAACAACCGACTTTTTCTCAGCTTTTCTTCGAAGCCATCCTCCCACCCGTGGATGAACACAATAACCTTTTTTCTCATTAATTTGGACAACACGATAAATACGGCGTCTCTAAAAAAGGCTTTGGAATTAAGAGACGGGTTGACGTGCACCAATTGATAAGAAGGGAGCGACAACAGAAACTTTAAATAAATCAAAGAAAGATTTATGATTTTTTTGAATACCAATAAGTTTCTACTTATACTAAATTTCGATTCAGGGCTTGTAGCGAATGAATTGACGTATATGTAGTCGATACCTGCCTGTTCGTTCAGCATCAGACATTGATAATAATTGGTCACTCCGCCCTTATAGTTCATATCCGGAGTTGTAATAAGCACTCTCATTCGCACCCTCATGACAGTAAAAGCACTACAATCAATCTTAAGATTCTAAATTGATACTCCGGCTACCCTTCATTTAGGGTAATACGCGCCAATTTTTCCAAATTTCTCTGTGAATAGTTTTCCTTGGCATATCTTTGCGCATATTCTCCCAAGGAATTTCTAAGGTTCTCGTTAACAACTAGATCATGCACACATTTTATCAGATTATCGAAGTTCCCTGCGTGAAACCCTACTAGATGCTTATCAAATACGCCGTCTGGATTCACAGACAAGCTAACAACCGGCACCTTACGAAGCCACGATTGAATGAATGTATTTGCGAAACCTTCCTGTTCACTGGTATTAACAAAAATATGCGCTCCAGATAAGGTCCTATTGACATAATCCTGTGATTTCTCACCCAAGTATCGAAGATTTTTTACCTGGCTAGACTGGCGACAAATCTCATCACACCATTCAACGCTTCCCATAGGCTTGCCAATCATAATAAATTCCACATTCTCTATTTTTAAAAATTCCTTCGCCAACCTAATAAACAACTCCGGGCGCTTCCATGGCTTGAGATTGGCGATCCATACGATCGTAATAACTTCATTTTTTTTAATCTTTTCTGAAGGAAACGGGTGATAATTTGGAATAACAGCGCCTGCTTTGCGATTATAATACTGATGCAGGTAATCAGCTTGCTGCTGAGTTTGGGTTATGACCTCACTAGCATTGCGTAAACCATACTCCAGGAATTTCTTATTTATGAAGCGAAAAACAATATTCCGAGTAAAGCGACGATCAAACGGTATAACCTCCATATCATGCGCGACATGCCATACGCATCTTTTATTATTATTCTTTGCGTAAAAAGCAGTTATACCCGTATAAGCACAACCTACCCTTTGATAAATTATGTCGGGAGATATCTCTTTCAGCATTTTTAAAAGATCGAACGTATCCATAAATTCACCATACTTCCTCACTCCTACCGGAACGGCAATTCGCCTCAAACAATAATCCTGTGAAGAGGATTGATCTGACACTAGCCTTGCCAGGTAATAAATGTCGTAGCTATCCTTGGCAGCAAGATACTCAAGCAACATCTTGGCCTGATATTGAGAACCACCCATTACCGTCCCCCAATGGGCCGGCAGCACAAAACAAATTTTAAGCCTTCTATTACTCACTGTTGCGTCTATCATTGTCCAGCTTATCTGACATTTTACTATCCGAAACCGACGTGGCGTCTACCTGGCACTTTGACTCTGAAAACAGCTCAAAATATTTCCCCTCAACCACGTCAGCAATCTTCTTGTAATCTCTATTTTCCTCGACGTATTTACGCCCGCGCCAACCCATTTCTTTAGCTTTCACGGCATCCATCAGCAATTCGACAATCGCTTCCGCGAATGCCGCTTCATCGTACGGGACACAAATACCGCCTCCGCTCTCGACTATTAATAATCGCTGCTCAGGGTGCTCATTTGCTACTACTGGCTTTTCCATAGCCATGTACTCGATAATCTTCGTAGGTGATGTAGAGTTCAGTATTGGATCCGGGAAAAAAGGCGATACACAGACGTCGGCTTCCCTCACATATCTCATTGCATCCGCCCTAGGTATAAACCCGGTTATTACAATTGACTCCGATAACCCAAGATCCTCCGCTGCCTTTTCTATAGTTTCTCGGTCGCCCCGGTCATCGCCATCTCCCACAAAATATAAAAGTGCATCTGGCTCACTCTTCAATACGATATTAAGGACGCGCACCATGAAATCCATCTTTCGCGCGCTCTGCAGGGTGCCAAGATAAACTATTTTCTTTCTGCGTTTATTATTACCCGAGATTTTCTCTACAATTCTGTAGCGCTCAAAATCCTTTAATGACACCCCCATTGGGACAGGCGTCATCTTTGATATTGGAACCCCCTCAATCGTCAAATCTTTTTTCATTTGTTCACTTTGCACGAATACATGTGAAGCCAGCCGCATAATAATTTTATATGTAATAAACTTTAGAAAATGTCCTCTGATAAAATAGAAAACAGGGTAACGAGCTACGCCCTCCCTAACTTTGAACAGACTCTCTTCCGCATGAGGATACGAGAGCCAAAATATAAATTTCGTTCTATAAATCCTTGCTCCAAGCGCTGCTGCCAACGCCATGATGTATTCGTCCTTTACCTGAATAAAATCATATCGACTCTCTTTTAGAAGCTTAAATAATTTCAGCTTATGGATGATATTCAAAACATGCTTTCGAAGTCGATTGAACCGCTCAATTCCCTGATCTGTTTCTCCCACCCAAACGACCTGCCCATTCCAATTAGCTTTATAGGCTCGATCGCAGGAACTCCCTGACTGTAATAACCAGACAATTTCATGCCCGCGCGAAGTCAACTCTTCACCGAAAAGAACGGTTGTATCCACGCGAAAGGGGGGGTACTTTTCGGAGGAAAGAAATATGAATTTTAAATTTTCGAGACGCATGCCAGAGCTATATTTAGATGTACTAGCTAGCGTGATTTGGAATAGCTTCAGAGGCAGTCTCGCCTCTATCGGTAATAAGCATCCCATTATCAGTGGAGAAAGTTTTTACTTTTTTATAGATAGGGTCGCTTAGTTCTTCAATGAAGTTTCTATCATTCTGCGGCAATAGATCCGATTTCCTTAGGCTTTCTTTAATAATTTTCTCAGAAAATTCGCGCTTGTATGGCGCATCGATAAAAGCGTAAATTTTAGGCAGTATCGCCTCTGTATTTCGCACCATATCGTCATAATCCACCACCGCCATTTTTTCGGCGCCCAGCCTCTCCATTAACTCAATTGCCTGAAGTTCCTTGGCGTTATAAGCGAGGCATGCCCGCTTGATAAGAGAAATTGCAGATCTTCCGCTCTGTAAATAACGCAGCCGCTCATAGTTATTCAGAAGCTTATGACCGCATGCATCAAAAAGCTCATTTAAAGCAAATCGCTCCCAGTTATATTTCATGGAATAAATTACCGAGAAGGGGTTTCTTATTACCCATATCAGCCTAAAATCATAGCGGCTGTTAAAATATTCCCTGTAACACTCATTTAAGTAAGTAGTCTGAAAGCAGTAACGACCCCGGGGGGTGTGATGTTCATAACCCGAAAGTATTAATGCGGCATCCAGCTCATCATCATGGCGCGCTCTATAATTCACCATTCCCTCACTTTGCGCGATCAATCTTGCGAGGATGGTCGTTCCGGATCGCTGACAGCCTGTCACCAATACGGCATCCGGATATCTTTCCAATTCCTTTAGTAAATTACATCCTTTTGACCTAACTTCATCATGAAATCTCTTCCATGATTGCGTGTCTCCAACACCAATAAACGACTTCAGTGCTAGCAAAATATCGCGTTTCAAATATCTCAGAAACAACCTCATATGCTTAGACCGTCGTGTAGCACTCCTTCATTCAAAGGACGGCTTTCAATTTCCTCAGCATCAATGACGCTTCTCCACTTTCTTGATATGTTTTCCCAGTCAAAACGGCTTATTTCTGTTTCGTCACGCATCGGGACAGCGGCACCTGTCATAATTTTATTCAGCAGATCCTCTAATTGCATTCCCCAGTCCCCATTTGCCGGAAGGACATAGCCGCTTTTCGTCCTTTTTATGACATCCGCGACTGCGGACGGCTCTGGAACGATAGCTATAATAGGCTTCTTAACGAGAAAATAATCCGGTATTTTTATACTCATTACCGCTTTGCTGTTTGGAAGATCCGCAAGCACCAGAAGTTGAAAATCACATTTCGACATCGCCTTAATTCCATCCTTGTAATCCTTAGGTCCGTGATACACGATGCCGTAATCATTGGAGAAATTTTTTTTATATTTCTTGGGAATTATTCCATAATGATGCAACGTCACATTTATACCTTTTCTCCTGAGGTAGCGTATCGCCTCTACAACTTTGTCGCCAGGCACCCTTGGTGGTTTGAATAACGTGCCAAAAAATCCGATTTTTATTTCTTTATCGTGACCACTTACTCTTAAGTCAGGAGTGATCTGGTTAGGTAATTCATTAGGAATATCATCACGAGAGTAAGAGTGATTTATCCACGTTACATGCCGCTGTGAAACTCGATAATTATTAACCAAGACATCGGTTGCGAACGAGTTCGTAGTCACATTCATATCGCATTCATTCAACATACGGCTTTCAAGCCTGAAAAGTCTTTCCCTGTATATAACAGGAGTTCTTTTTAGATAGTTTTCGTCATAACTCCACAGATCCGTCCAATCCATAATCCAGTATATCTGCGGGAATTTTCGCTTGAGGTTTAAACCAATCAGCCCGACGCAGTGAGGTGGCGTACTGACAATCAGACATACCTCGTTTCCTTTCTTAACATCTTCTTCAATGCATCTTTCCAGTTCCCTCTGCATTCGTCCAACATAAAGAATCCCGACAGAAGGAAAAAAAAGGTACCTGTCTAGCACTTTCTTGAGTTTTTGTAATCCAATGAACCTGAGGAATCCAGTTGGATTGGGAAATGACTTTATCTCAACTCGGTCATCAATATCCTGGCCATCCCCGCGTAATATTAGCGTTACACTTTCATAGTATTTTTGCAGGCTAAGCAGTTGATTAAACCTGACCTTCAGCCCATTGAAGCGTCGGCCCATCACAATATAGACAGCTTTGTTAACTCTCTTGGTCATGTATCATTTAATCCGTCGGCTTTATTGATGGCTCAATACTTCCATACTAACGTTATGCATTTAAATATTTACTACGTTCGACAATACCGCTTATATCGGCTCAGGCTCATGAAAAAACAGCCTCTGGATTGCAGAAAGATATTTGTTAGTGCGCGAATACCCAGGGAAGGGCCTGACTATAGCTGCGTGTTCATTCCCTAAATTACGATGACGATCATTACAAGTGAAAAGAAAAAGGCACTATTAAGCCTTATCTAACTTCCTTTCATTGCACGAGCTTTTATCACCCTTCATATCTAAAGCGGTCCAACGCCTGGAAATGGCCATTCTTGCTTTGGCGTCAATAGCTTTCCTGCTCGCAAAGGAAACCATAAAATGACCTGTCTCAACCCTTAATGCAAGTAATGTACCCATAAATAATTGCTAAAAATACAAGGCATTATCATTTATCCTCACCTGAAATACCAGGAAGTGTCAGAAATGGCGACATCCCGTAGTTTACCTCCCGGTGCGCTCTCCGAATATACGTCATCCACATCCAATCGACGAAAAAGACTAAGCTGATCCTGAGCCCGAAAACTCCCATATGAGGTTTTCTTCCTGGTACTTCTACTCGGAAACCCGTCTGCATAATCTCCTCGACCATTCTTTCAGACCCCACCACTTGTTATATCCTGAACCGGAAACCTTGACACCCTTACCTTACTAAAACATATTATGCGGGGTCGTCGCCAAAGGCTATATTAATAATAATTAATATAATACAATATCTTATGCTACATGGTAACCGGCGCGGAAAATTCCGTTCACGGCCTATCGTTCTGTCCGGCTAGCACCGAAAAATTTGGGCCTATACCGGCCCACATGAGGGCTCACCTGGAAAACGAGATAGAGGGCTTTTAAACTCCAATGACGAAGATATCCACCAGGAAGGACAAATCGATGGGAGGAAGCTGGGCGCGGCGCTGGGTGCGCTCCTGGATGCGTCTTTCCGGCCGGTCTCTAGTGGGCCGCATAGCTACGCGCTTAGCAGTCCTGGTCGCCCCACCCCACTATCTCCGCGAGCGCCTCGCGGCACTCTCCAAGGATCGCTGCTATATCTCGGCCGACGCCACGATCTATCACGATGCCCTGGAACTGGGTAATCTAGTGTTCATCGATGACCGCTGCCTGATCTTTCAAAATCAGGATGGCGGCGCGGTTCGCGTCGGAGACAAGGTGCGCATCTACCGCGACACCATCATCGAAACCGGAAAAGGCGCCCACTTCAGCATCGGCGATCACTCCAGTATCCATCCCCGCTGCCAGATCAATGCCTATCTGGCAGCCATCGAGATAGGAAGCAACGTGATGATCGCCGCCAACTGCGCCTTTTATTCCTACGACCATGGCATGGCGGCCGACCGACCCATACGGCTGCAACCCCTAACCTCCCGTGGTCCGATCATTGTCGAAGACGAGGCCTGGATTGGCACGGGGGCCATCATCCTGAGTGGAGTGCGCATCGGCGCCGGCGCAGTGATCGGCGCCGGCGCCGTGGTCACGAAGGACGTGCCGCCCGGGGGGATTGCGGTCGGGAATCCCGCGCGGATGGTCAAAATGCGGGCTGATCTCCTCTCCCCCCGCGAAGGTGATGCCGCTCCCATAGCGCCAGACTGAGCAAGGGCCACCGACGAGCACAGGGAGAGCGAAGCGATGTGCGAGGAGCCCTGGCTAGCTGGAGGGCCGGACGTTTTGTCGTAGACCGAGCGTAAGCGAGGGTGGAGACAAAATGTAAGGCAGCCGAACCGGCGTACGCCATTGTGGGAGCAATGGTACTACTGCGAAGTAGAGCATCGGTGCGGACGCAGGGCAAAGACGGGCGCCGAAGGCATTAATCGTCGCCAATTTTTAGCTCCTGAGGGCGACTTGGAGTCCTGTCGGATTTCGCGAAAAATGGCGACGCTCATGAAGCCCCATCCATAATCGTGCCGGCCACTAAAATGCTCGTTGAAGAGGTCGCGGAGCGCCTTACGGTTAATTTCCAACCCCAAATACCGCAACCCCCATAAAAGATATTCCTCAACATCCGGCCTAAGAAACCGCCTCAATCAGTCCACCACAGGAATTCCGAGACTCCGCTTCTTTGTCGGCTTATAGTCCCAGTACTTTGACAAGCTGGCCCACATGGGCATTTTTCCGACGCCTTATCTTATATCCAGACAGGATTTTCAATCGATCCGCGAGGTCACGTCGAACTAGTGTTCTGTCTCACGCAACGCTTTACAATATAATTTGATGCGAGTATACATGCAAGGCATGTGGGACAGCAGCGCGGCATTGGCGGTGACGCCTGAAGACA
>Ga0114931_10010226_pt1 | contig 11184 bp, 14 predicted proteins | sample 2SBtaG_FD_89579 | JGI IMG/M metagenome (GOLD analysis project Ga0114931, IMG submission 89579) | Deep subsurface microbial communities from Kolumbo volcano to uncover new lineages of life (NeLLi) - 2SBTROV14_V59a metaG | ecosystem: Environmental > Aquatic > Marine > Volcanic | place: Kolumbo...
ACCTGCGCGAACCAGCGGCCCCTGGGCCCGGCGACTGGAGCGACTACCTCCTCGGCGTCGCCCGCGCGCTGCACGACCGCGGCCACGCCATCGCGGGTTTCGACGCCGTGATCCGGAGCGATGTTCCCCGGGGCGCCGGACTGTCGAGTTCGGCAGCACTGCAGGTCGCGCTGGTCGCGGCGCTCGATGCGGCGCTCGGGCTCGGCCTCGATGCGCGCGAGCGCGCGCACGTCGCGCACGAGTCGGAGAACCGCCACGTCGGCGTCCGCTGCGGCCTGCTCGACCCCCTGGCGAGCGCCCTGTGCGCGCCGGGTGCAGCGTTGCGCATCGACTTCCGCACCGGCGCGACGCGCAGCGTGCTGCTGCCCGCCGCCGCGACGCTCGTCGTGACGGACTCGGGCGTCGAGCGGCGCCTCGGCGATGGCGCCTACAACGAGCGCGTGGCGCAGTGCCGAGCGGCTCTCTCCGCGGCGCGCCGTGCGGGCCTCCTCGAGCCATCCGCGCGTTCGTTGCGCTCGCTCGACGCGCGCGGCCTCGCTGCCCTCGGCGGCCACGTCGAGGACCGGATCTGGCGGCGCGCGCGCCACGTGGTGGAGGAGAACGTGCGCGTCGACGCCTTCATCGGGGCACTCGAGCGCAGCGACCTGCCCGCGGCCGGGCGCCTGCTCGAAGCGAGCCATGCGAGCCTGCGCGACGACTACGAAGTCTCGACTCCCGAGCTCGACGCGCTGTGCGACGCGGCGGCTGCCTGCGACGGCGTCTTCGGCTCGCGGCTGACGGGAGCCGGCTTCGGCGGCTGCGTCCTGCACCTCGTCGACGCGGCGCGCGCCGAGGCGGCGCAGTCGGCCATCGTTTCACGCGCGGCCGCGCGTCTGGGGAGGGAGCCCCGCAGTTGGCGCCTCGCACCCACCGGCGGCGCGCGCGTCCTGCACGCCGCTGCACCGGGAGCGGCGCCGGCGCGCCGGCCGCGTCGCGGGGGGGGGCGGCGCTAGTCGGCATCGAGCGCAGCCCGCAGGGCGGCGGTGGCCTCGTACGGGTCGCGTGCCTGCACGACGGCGCCCGTCACGGCGATGCCGGCGGCGCCCGCCCGCAGCGCAGCGCCGCAGTTGTCGGCGTCGAGACCGCCCTGCGCGATGACCGGAACGCCGAGGGCCGAAGCGGCTTCGAGCGCTCCCCGGCCCAACGGCGGGCGCGTCGTCGTCTTCGACCGCGGTGCGTGGATGGGCGCGAGCTGCGCGTAGCTCGCGCCCGCGCGCGCAGCGTGGCCGACCTCCGCGGGTGTGTGTGCCGAGACGCCGACGAGCGCATCGTCGCCGAGCAGGCCGCGCGCGTCGGCGACGCCCGCGGCGTCGAAGCCGAGGTGGGCGCCATCGGCGCCGAGCGCGAGGGCGATGTCGAGGCGGCGGTTCACGACCGTGCGCACCGGCCGGCCGCTGCGCCGCGCGGCGTCGACGAGGCGGCCGGCCCATTCGAGCCAGGCGCGCCCTTCGAACTCCCGCTCCCGCAGCTGCAGCCAGTCGATGCCGGCAGCGGCTGCGAGCTCGACGACGCTCTCGAGGGCATGGCCCGCACGCGCGGCGGCGCTGCGGTCGACCACCAGCGCGAGGATCGGCCGGCAGGCCTCGGCCGCGGTCTCAGAAACTGGCGAGACCGTCCAGCGGGCTCGACGCCGATGCGTAGAGCCGTCGCGGCATGCGCCCGGCCTCGTAGGCCTCGCGCCCCGCGAGCGTCGCGAGCTTCATCGCGCGCGCCATCTGGAGCGGATCCTTGGCTGCGGCGATCGCCGTGTTCATCAGGATGGCCGTGGCGCCGAGTTCCATGGCGACGGCCGCGTCGCTCGCCGTGCCGACGCCCGCGTCGACGATCACCGGGACTTCGACCGTCTCGAGGATGATGCGCAGGTTGGCGGGGTTGCGGATGCCGAGCCCCGAGCCGATCGGCGCCGCCAGCGGCATCACCGCGGGGCAGCAGAGCGCTTCGAGCTTCTGGCAGGCGACCGGGTCGTCGGTCACGTAGGGCAGCACGGTGAAGCCCTCCCCGACGAGAACGCGCGCCGCTTCGAGCGTCGCCGCCACGTCCGGGTAGAGGGTGCGCTCGTCCCCGATCACCTCGAGCTTCACGAGGTCGGTGTCGAGCAGTTCGCGGCCGAGCTGCGCGGTGGTGATCGCATCCTGCGCGCTGTAGCAGCCGGCCGTGTTCGGCAGCAGGGTGAAACGATCGGGCGGGATCGCGTCGAGCAGGCTCGGCCCCTTCGACGCGTCGAGGTTCACGCGGCGCAGCGCCACGGTCACCATCTCGGCGCCTGCGGCCTGTGCGCAGGCGCGGTTCTGTTCGAAGGACTCGTATTTGCCCGACCCGATGATCAGGCGCGACGTGAACGTGTGCTTGCCCAGGGTGTAGGTGCCCGACATCTCAGCCTCCTCCGACGGCTTCAAGGATCTCGATGCGATCGCCCGGCGCGAGCGCCGTTGCGGCGAAGCGCGAACGCGGGACGACGCGGCGATTGACGGCGACCGCGATGCGCTTGCCGGCCATGTCGAGTCGCTCGAGAAGCTGCCCGAGCGTGCAGTCCGGCTCGATGGCGCAGGACTCGCCGTTGACGAGGACGGAGTGCGGGGACGTCGACACGGCTCGATCGTAGCGGATGCCCTATTCATTGGCGGATGATGGGCGCGGCGAGCACGGCGAAGGCGACGATCGATCGCGGGGCGTTGCGTGCGAACCTCGCGTTCGCGCGCGCGTGCGCGGGCGGTCGCGAGGTGATCGCCGTAGTGAAGGCCGACGCCTACGGTCATGGCGCGGTCCCGGTGGCGCGCACGCTGCTCGACGCCGGTGCCCATGCGCTCGCGGTATTCGATGCGGGCGAGGTCGCCGAGCTGCGCGATGGCGGTGTCGACGCGCCGCTGCTCGCCTTCGCCGGGCCGGTCGACGACGCCGCGGCAGCGGAGCTCGTGGCGCGCCGGGCGATCGCCGTCGTGCACGGGGAGGAGGGGATCGATCGGATGGTCGCCGCGGCCCGGAGTGCGGGGTGCCGCGCAGCGGTCGCGCTCGAGGTCGATACCGGCATGCGCCGGATGGGGGTGCCCTGCGAAGCGGCTTGCGACGTTGCGGCCCGGATCACGGAGGCGTCGGAACTCGAGTTCGCGCACGTCTTCACCCACTTTGCCTGCGCCGACGAGCCCGACCTCGCATTCTCGCTCGCGCAGGCGGAGCGCTTCCGCGACACAGTGGCCGCGCTGCGGCAGAGGCGACTCGCGCCTGCCGCGATCCACGCCGCCAACTCCGCCGGGCTGCTCGCGCCGGCGCTCGTCGAAGCCCTGCCCGAGGCCACCGCCGTGCGCCCCGGGCTGATGCTCTACGGCGCGCGACCGGCTGCACACCTCGGCGACGACCTCGTTCCGGTCATGACGCTGCGCGCGCCGGTCGTGGCCATCCACACGCTTCGGGCAGGCGAGGGCGTCGGCTACGGGCACGCATGGCGCGCGCCCGCCGCGACGCGGGTGGCGACGGTCGCACTCGGGTACGCCGACGGGCTCGCCCGGGCCGCCGGCGGTCGCGGCGAGGTCTGGCTCGGGGGCGCGCGTCGCCCGCTGCGAGGGCGGGTCTCGATGGACTCCTGCGCGGTCGAGATCGGCGACGCCCCCGTCGGTTGCGGCGATGAAGCCGTCTTCTTCGGCGCGGCGGCCGGGGCACCGCGCGTCGAGGAAAGCGCCGATGCCGCCGGGACGCTCGCCTATGAAGTGCTGGTGCGCGTGGGCCGGCGCGTGCAGCGCGAGTATCCTTGAGCCCGCGGAGCCGACGCCGGGTGGCCCGGTGTTCGTCGCGCCCGTCTTCGTCCTTCCGATTCGTCCCGCGCCTCGAGGAGGATCGCCTTGCGCGCGTCCCTTTCCGTCCTGCTCGTCGGCTCCGGCGGTCGCGAACATGCACTTGCGTGGAAGATCCATCGCAGCCCGCTGCTCGGACGCCTGCTGGCGGCGCCGGGGAGCGCCGCCATCGAAGCCTTCGCGGAGTGTCACTCCGACGTCGCCGCGGCGGACGTCGATGCGATCGTGGCGCTCGCCGAACGCGAAGCCGTCGACCTCGTCGTGGTCGGCCCCGAGGACCCGCTCGTCGCCGGTCTCGCCGATCGCCTGCGCGCGCGCGGGATCGCCGTGTTCGGTCCCTCGGCCGCGGCCGCGCGTCTCGAGGGCAGCAAGGAGTTCGCCAAGACCTTCATGGCGCGTCACGCGATTCCGACGGCGGAGTACGCGAGCTTCGACGACGTCGACGAGGCGATCGCGTGGGCGCGCCGGCGCGGTGGTCGCATGGTGGTCAAGGCCGACGGGCTGGCCGCCGGCAAGGGCGTGGCGATGTGCGAAGACGCGGCCGAGGCGGAGCGCGCGCTGCGCGAGACGATGTCCGAGCGCCGTTTCGGTAGCGCCGGCGACCGCGTCGTGATCGAAGAGTGGCTGGAGGGCGAGGAAGCCTCGTACTACGCGATCAGTGACGGCGTGCGCGTCGTCGCGCTGGCGGCGGCGCAGGACCACAAGCGCGCCCTCGATGGCGATCGCGGCGAGAACACCGGCGGCATGGGCGCCTACTCTCCGGCGCCGGTCTTCAGCGAAGCGGTCGAGAAACAGGTGATCGAGCGCATCGTGCAGCCGGTGATCCGCGGCATGGCGCAGGAAGGCACGCCCTTCGTGGGGGTGCTCTTCGTCGGCTTGATGATCGATGCGGCGGGCGACGCGCGCGTCGTCGAGTTCAACGTCCGGTTCGGCGACCCGGAAACGCAGCCGCTCGTCCTGCGCCTCGACGACGATCTGCTTCCGGTGCTCGACGCCGCCGCGCGCGGCGAACTCGCCGAGGATGCGGCGCTCTCGTTCTCGGGGGCCGCGGTCTGCGTGGTGCTCGCCTCGCGCGGCTACCCGCGCGCCTACGAGAGCGGCCGGGCGATTGCCGGGCTCGAAGCGGCCGCGGCGCTGCCCGGGACGGTCGTCTTCCACGCCGGCACGCGCCGGGGCGCCGACGGCGGCTATGAGACGGCAGGGGGCCGCGTGCTCGGGGTGACGGCGCGCGGCGAGGACGTCGCGACCGCCCGGGAGCGCGCCTACGCGGCCGTCGCGCAGATCGACTTCGAAGGCGCGCAGTACCGCAGCGACATCGCCGACCGTGCGCTCGGGCGCTGACAGCGGCGCGCCGCTGCGGCGCGATCTCGCCGACGCGGTGCGCCTGCTCGCGGACGGCGGGCTCGTCGCGTTCCCGACCGAGACCGTCTGGGGGCTCGCTGCGCGCTCCGACTGCGACGGCGCACTGCAGGCGCTGCGGCGCTGGAAGGGCCGCGCTGCGGACCGTCCCGTGGCGCTGCTCGTCACAGACCTCGACGCGGCGCGCGAGGCGGGCGCCGAGCCGGGGGAAGCGGCCGCCGCCCTGGCGGCGGCCTTCTGGCCGGGGCCGCTCACGCTGGTGGTTCCCGCGCGCTCGGCGTCGGGCGCGCAGCGACACAGCGGCCGCGCCGGGGTCGGGCTGCGCTGCAGCCCGCACCCCGTGGCACGCGGCCTGGCGGAGGCGGCGCGCGCAGCGGGCCTGGCTCCGCTGACCGCGACGAGTCTCAACCGCAGCGGCGAGGCGCCGGCTGCGAGCCGTGCGGCGGCCCGCGCGCTGTGCGACAGCGGTGCCGCGCAAGCGGGCCCCCGGCTGCTGGCGTCGGGTTGCGACGCCGGCGGGGCGCCGCCGAGCACGGTCGTCGAGGCGGGTGCCGGCCTGCGCATCCTGCGCGAGGGGGCGATTGCGGTCGAGGCGATCGAGCGCGTCTGGCGGGCGGTCCGCGGCGCGCGCGCAGCGACGCAGCGCCCGCAGCGCGGCTAGCCCGGGCACTCGCAGCGCGCAGGGCTGCGCCATACTGCGCCGCCGGATCCGATCCGCGCCGGTCCATACCGGCGGACCTTGCGGGAGACCGATCCCGCTGGAGAGAGCCCCCGCATGACCGTCGTCCGCCCCTTTCGCGCCGTGCGCTACGACCCTGCGCGCGTCGACCTCTCGCAGGTGATCGTGCCGCCCTACGACGTGATCGCGCCCGACGAGCGCGATGCGTACTACGAGCGCGACCCGCACAACGCCATTCGTTTCGAGTTGACACGCGACATCGCCGACGAGGCGACGACCGACTACTCCGACATCGCCCGTACATTGGAGGCGTGGCTCGCGGAGGGCGTGCTGGTCCGCGACGAGGCGCCTGCGCTGTACGCGATGCGCCAGCGCTTTCGTGCCCCATCGGGCGAACGGCTCGCACGCACCGGTTTCTTCGCTTCGCTCGGGTTGGCCGACTATTCGGAGCGGGTGGTGCTGCCTCACGAGCGTACGCTGGCCGGACCGAAGGCGGACCGTCTGAAGCTGCTACGCGCGGCGCGCGCCAACCTCTCGAGTGTGTTCCTGCTCTACGAGGACCGGACGCAGCTGCTGGCGGCCGACCTCGAGCGCGCCTTCGACGCCGAGAAGGGCGAGCGCCTCGGTGAGGCTCGCGACGACGCAGGGGTCGAGTACGAACTCGCGGCCGTGCGCGGCGAGGCAGGCCAGCGCATCGCCGCCTTCCTCGCGGACCGGCAGGTCGTGATCGCCGACGGTCACCACCGCTACGAGACCGCACTCGCCTATCGCGACGAGATGCGTGCGCAGGCAGGGCACACGGCCCCGCTCCCGAGCGACTTCACGCTCGCCTACTTCGCGAACGCCTACGCGCCAGGGAGCCTGTTGTTGCCGATCCACCGCGTGATTCGCGAAGGACCGGCGCCCGACGACGCCCGATGGGCGGAGCGTCTGCCCGGGTGGCGCATGCAGCGCGTGCCGATCCCCGACGAGGGGGCGATCCCGGAGCTGCTCGACCGGCATCTGGCGCCCCTGTCGGGGCGCGCCGCGTTCGCTGCCGACGACGCCAGCGGCACGCTGCGCATCTTCGTGCGCGATGCGCCGCTGGGCGGCGAACTCGTCGTGCGCATCCTCGAGAGCGAGGTGATCGCTCCGGTCTTCGGGCTCGATCCCGCCGCAATCCGCGCCGGTGCGGTCGACTTTCCGAAGAGCGCGGCGCGCGCGGCGCAGGCCGTGCGGACAGGGGACGGCCGGGTGGCGCTCTACCTCAACCCGCTCGCGCCGGACGACGTCTTCCGCGTGACCGGCGCCGGCGAGGTCATGCCGCAGAAATCGACCTTCTTCTATCCGAAGGTGCCGAGCGGGCTGGTCTTCCGCACCCATGCCGAGCCGGACGCGTAGATGGCGGTGCGGCCTGCAGGCGGTCGCGGGGGGCGGCGGCGCGGCAAGCCGACCGCGATCGGCAACGTCGTCGCGCGCGTGCTGGGAGACCTCGGTCTCGACGGAGCACAGCGCGCCTTCGAGGTGGCGCGCTGCTGGGAAGGCGCGGTGGGCGCCGACGTCGCGCGGCACGCTCGTCCGGTAGCGATGCGCCAGGGCGTGCTCGAGGTCGTCGTCGACTCCAGCGTCTGGGCGCAGCAGCTGCAGCTGCGCCAGCCCGAGATCCTCGAAGCCCTCGCCCGCGCGCTGGCGGCGCGGGCCGAGGCTGAGGGCGCAGCACCGGCCGGGTCGCTGGCGGAACAGGAGGAGGGGGCCGGCACGCGTGCGCCCAGCGGCCTGCGCTTCCGCGTCGGCTACACTGCGCGCCCATGAGGGGAAACGAGAGGGCCTCGGAGTCCGGCTCGGCCGCGCCGGCGGCCGGCCTGCGCTGCGACTTCTGCGGCGAGCCGTCCGCAAGCGTGCGTCGGGTGGCGCTCGATCACGAGTACGAGCGGCTGCAGACGCGTCACCAGACGCGCTACGCGTGCCCGGCCTGCTCCGAGCGCAAGGAGCGCGAGCGCCTCGGGCTCGACCGCCGCTAGGCCCGGCGGGTGCCCCGCCGGCTCCCGTTGACCCCCGCTGGCCCGTTGCCTAAGTTCGGCTCCCGTTTCCCCCCGTGCGCGCAGCATCGCGCCCGGGCTGCACGGTCGGTGCGCACGGTGCCGACCGGAGGGCTCCCCAGAATGGTCAAGATCCGCCTCACGCGCGCCGGCGCGAAGAAGCGCCCCTTCTATCGCATCATCGCCATCGACGAGCGCCGCCGCCGCGACGGCCGACCGCTCGAGATGCTCGGCACCTACGATCCGGGCCGTTCCGAAGCGCCGCTGTCGATCGAACTCGATGCCATCGACGCGTGGGTGGCGAAGGGCGCACAACTGTCGGGCACGGTCGCGTCGCTCGTCCGCAAGGGTCGGAAGCAGGCCGCAGCAGCGGCCGGCGAAGGAGCTTGATCGTGGCCAACCCCCAGGCGGAACTCGTCGGCTTCATCGCGCGTGCGATCGTCAGCGACCCGGATGCGGTCGAGGTCGTCGAGCGCGACGGCGGCCGGCTGCTCGAACTCGAGACCGATGCCGACGACCGCGGACGCGTGATCGGCCGGCAGGGCCGCGTGGCCAAGGCCATGCGCGCCGTGCTCGCCGCTTCGCGCGGCGGCGCCGACGTTCGTCTCGACATCGTCGACTGACCCGGTGTCGGGCGTCCCGGGCGATCGCGTGGCGATCGGCCGCGTCGCGGGCGCCCACGGCCTCCGCGGTCAGCTCGAACTGGTCGGGTTCTCCGGAGACCTGGCGCAACTGCTGTCCGCCGACGTGGTGTGGCTTGCCCGCCGAAAGGAAGACCCGCTGCCGCGCCGCTTCGTCGTCGCGGCGCGCGAGCGCAGCGCGGGCGGTCGTGTGTACGTGCACCTCGCCGGCATCCGGGATCGCGGCGATGCCGAGCGCTGGAAGGGCGCGACCGTGCTGACCGAGCGCGCCGCGATCGACCCGCTTCCGGACGACGAGTACTACTGGCAGGAACTCGTCGGCTGTCGCGTCGAGTCGACCGCGGGCGTCGCGATCGGCCGCGTGCGCGAGCTGTGGGAAGCTGGCGAGTACGACCTGCTCGTGGTCGACGACGACGACGGACGTCAGCACCTGATCCCCACGGCGCGCGAGTTCCTCGTGGAGATCGACCGCGAGGCCCGGAAGCTCGTGGTCGAACTCGTCGACGGGCTGCTCGAGTCGGCCCCCCCGCCCGCGCGGGAGGCCGCCGCGCCGGCCGCGCCTCCCGAACAGGACGCGGACGGCCGTGCGCCGCCATGTTGCGGCCCCGGCGGCGGGCGCGGGAGCGACTGAGGTGCGGATCGACATCCTGTGCCTGTACCCGCGCCTGTTCGACGCCTTCCTCGCCGAGGCGTTCCCGGGCCTGGCGCGCGAGCGGGGCGTGCTGGAAGTGGCGGTCCACGACCTGCGCGACTGGGCGACGGATCGTCACCGCAGCGTCGACGACGCTCCCTACGGCGGCGGACCTGGGATGGTGATGACGCCCGAGCCGCTGGTCACGGCAATCGAGGCGCTCGCGGGGCCCAGGGGGGCCGGGCGCGAGGCAAGGGTCGTGGCACTCGGTCCCCAGGGCCGTCCGCTGTGCCAGGCGCTGCTGTCGGAGCTGGCGGCGGCGCCGCGGCTCGTGCTGGTGTGCGGCCGCTTCGAAGGCATCGACCAGCGCGTCCTCGATCTCGCGGTCGATGAAGAAGTGTCGATCGGCGACTACGTGCTGTCGGGCGGAGAAGTGCCGGCGATGGTCGTCGTCGAGGGCATCGTCCGGCTGCTGCCCGGCGTGCTCGGCAACCCGGAGTCGCTGCGGCGCGAATCCTTCGCCGGGGAGGCCGGTGCCGGGGGGGGCGTGCTGGAAGGACCGCAGTATACTCGGCCGCCCGTTTTCCGTGGGCACGCCGTGCCCGAGGTGCTGCGCTCCGGAGACCACGCCGCGATCGAACGATGGCGGAGGGAGCAGGCGCGCCATACGAGCGCCGTGCGCCGCCCCGACCTGCAAGCGCGTCCCGCCCCCGGCGGAGTCGATCGCCAGGGAGAGAAGGAATCATGAGAAGCCTCGACTTCGTCGACCGACCGCAGCTGCGCTCGGACCTGCCTCCCTTCCGCGTGGGGGACACCGTGCGCGTGCACGTGAAGGTGCGCGAGGGAGAGAAGGAGCGCATCCAGGTCTTCGAGGGTGTCGTGATCCGTCGCCGCGGCGCCGCGATGAGCGAGACCTTCACCGTCCGCAAGGTCTCCTACGGCGTTGGCGTCGAGCGCATCCTGCCGGTGCAGTCTCCGGCGGTCGCGAAGATCGAGATCAAGCAGCGCGGTTTCGTGCGACGCGCGCGGCTGTACTACCTGCGCGACCTGCGCGGCAAGAAGGCGCGCCTGCGCTCGAAGGTGCGCGACCTGTCGGCCCTCGTGGCGCCTGCTTCGGAAGAGATCGAGGCCGAGGTGGCGGCAGCGGTCGACGTCGAGACGCCGGCGCCCGAAGCGGCACAGACGCAGGCGAAGCAGGACTGAGCCTGCTCGCCCGATCAGGACCCGTCGAAGGCTCCGGGCCAGTGGTCGATGCGCCAGCTGCCATCGTCCGCCCTCCAGCACGACACCACATCGAAGCGGATGCGCCGCGGCCGCACGCGCTGCGTGCGCATCCATGCGCCGGCGCCGCGCAGGATGCGCCGTTGCTTGCGCGCGTCGACGGCGAGCGCGGGCGCGCCGTGCCGGGTGCTGGCGCGCGTCTTGACCTCGACGAAGGCGAGGGTGCCGCCGCGTTCGACGACGAGGTCGATCTCGACGCGGTCTGCGCGGACGTTGCGCGCAACGATGCGATAGCCTCGCGCCGCCAGGTGTTCGGCGGCACGCGTTTCGCCCTCGTTGCCGAGGGCGCGTCGGGAGTCACTGGACATCGGAGGTCTTCGATCCGGCTGCGCCTGCGCGCGGTCGGCTTCCGGACCGGGGATGGCCGAGGATAGCCGATGGGCACGCTCCACGTCGTGGCGACACCGATCGGCAATCAGGAAGACATCACGTTGCGCGCCCTTCGCGTGCTGCGAGAGTGTGGCTTGCTGTTCGCCGAGGACACGCGCCGCACGCGCATCCTGCTCGACCACCACGGCATCGCCGCACGGCCGCTGTCGCTCCACGCACACAACGAGGCCGCCCGCTGCGGACGGGCGTTGGCGGCGCTCGACGAGGGCGTCGACGTCGCGCTCGTGTCGGATGCGGGGTCACCGCTGTTCTCGGACCCCGGCGAGCGGCTGGTCGCGGCGGCCATCGCGCGCGATCACCGTGTGGAAGTCGTGCCGGGCGCTTCGGCCGTGCTGACGGCGCTGACCGTATCGGGCATCGC
>Ga0114931_10010227_pt1 | contig 11184 bp, 10 predicted proteins | sample 2SBtaG_FD_89579 | JGI IMG/M metagenome (GOLD analysis project Ga0114931, IMG submission 89579) | Deep subsurface microbial communities from Kolumbo volcano to uncover new lineages of life (NeLLi) - 2SBTROV14_V59a metaG | ecosystem: Environmental > Aquatic > Marine > Volcanic | place: Kolumbo...
CATATGCTGTCGTTTATCCACAGGAAGCTGTCAGTTACACCGCTCAGGGGTTGAACTCCAAACTGGGTGAACAAGACCTCGGACTGACCGTAAATCCCGTTGGTTCCGGACCTTTTGCGTTTGATCATAGTGAAGGTGATTCAATGTTCGTGTTTGTTAAAAACGACAATTACTGGAGAACAGTCGACGGCGATACCCTGCCCTCTTTAGACATGGTACGCGTACGACACTTCTCAAATGCGAAAGCACTATTCCGGGCATTCTCAACCGGGTCGATAGCATACATCCCAAATATCGGACCCGACCTGCTCGTATCGCTAATTGATGATTCCGGCAAACTGAAACCGGGTTATTCCTCAAGATTCAGTCTCAATAATCTCCCGGGCAACAATCTTGTGCAGTTGTATTATAATCCTTCCAATAATCAGCGTGTGACTCTTGAGGAAGCTACAGCGATCACCCACAAATTTAATCCTCAGGATTACGCATCATCCATTGGAACAAATGCCGTTACTATCCTTTACGAAAAACCGATGGCTAAAACGGCAGAGATGGCAGATACAAGCAAAACCATCTATATCGCCAATACGGAAAATGCAATGCGTCTCAATCTCATTACGTCCTTTATCTCATCACTGACTCCCGACTACCAGATGCGGCGTTTCCAAAGTTTGGTGATCAGCCGGGCGGTAACTTTTTATACAAAAGAGCCTGAAATGTTTTATCCCGGGGCCAATTTCAATAAACCGGACAACTTACTCCTGGCACTTGGATATAAGCGATACAGCCTTACAAAAGACGGGGTCGTGGGGATGCATTACAACAACTTCTCATGGTGGCAGGATCTGACACAGGTCAGTATCTCAAACAGCGCAAATCCGTAAGCATGAATCTCTTTCAAGCAAATCCACGGAGTTATTAATGAAACTTGCCGTCATTGCCAATCCAGCAAAGTACGAAATCAAGGAACCCTTCAAGAGATTGCTGCAATGGTCCTCTCAAAACGACGTGGATGTTTATTTCCACAATAAGCTGAAGTATATGCTCGATGAGATGTGCCAGACAAGCTGCCATCCCCTCGAGTCTGAGTTAAAAGCCATCGATCAGGCAGAAATTGTCATCGCAATGGGTGGTGACGGAACCATGCTCCGAACGGCGCGCCTCGTTGGATCACAAGGGAAACCAATTCTTGGTGTAAACAGCGGCAGGCTCGGCTTCATGGCTAATACGCAACCCGCCCAGCTTACCGAAGCGCTTGAGCACATCAAATCAGGCAATTATAAGCTTGACAAGCGCTACCTGCTTGAAGCAGTCGACAATAATGGGCACCGATACCAGGCACTTAATGAGATATCATTCAGCAAGAAGTCATCTGCTTCGATGATCAAGATCAACGCTTATTATAACGGGATGTTCATCAACCGTTACTGGGCAGATGGTTTGCTTGTTTCGTCTCCAACCGGTTCGACGGCCTATAACCTGTCATCGGGTGGACCTATCGTAATGCCCCAGACTAACGTCCTGGTTTTGACGCCTATCAATCCACACACGCTGACGACCCGTCCCGTGGTGCTTCCTACCGACCAACCCATTCGCCTTTCAGTAGAAAAACAAGAGCACGATGTCTTATTTTCTTATGATGGCGAAATTTGTGAAATTAACGACTACCCGCTCGAAGTGGAGATAAAACAAACGAATTTTACAATCGATATCCTTGAATTGCCCGGACATGATTATTTTGAAACCCTTCGCACTAAGTTAATGTGGGGGAGAGATTTCAGAGACAAGACATTGGTGCCGGACAAATGATATCACATATAAACTGTTAACTTTAAATACGAAATACATTATGAAAATTACTGTTGTAGGTGCTGGTGGAAATGTTGGCTCCACTGTCGCACTCGCTATAGCCCAACGCGATTTTGCGAATGAAGTTGTGATGGTCGACATCGAGATCAAAAAAGACGACAAAACCTTTTATCCCTCCGTGGGTCGTGCTCTTGATCAATGGGAATCGGCCGCTATCCACAGTTTTGATACACATCTGACCGGAACCACAAATTATGAAGATACTGCCGGTTCTGATATCTGCATCATTACCGCCGGTGTCCCCCGCCGTCCGGGTATGAGCCGCGATGATCTTTTGAGCATCAATGCCAAGATCGTTGAAGAAGTAACCAGCAAACTGATCAAACATTCGCCTGATACCGTTCTGATCCTCGTTTCGAACCCGCTCGATGTGATGGCTTACGTTGCACGCGAGACCAGCAAGCTTCCCGATCATAAAGTAATGGGTATGGCCGGTATTCTCGATACCGCACGCTATCGTGCATTTTTGGCCAGCGAATTGAAGGTATCCCCAAAAGACATTCAGGCTCTCATCCTTGGTGGTCATGGTGATACAATGGTTCCCCTGCCACGTTACACGACGGTAAGTGGCATCCCTGTTACACAACTCATCGACAAAGACAAACTCGACAAAATCATCCAGCGCACGAAAGTTGGCGGTGGTGAAATTGTTAACCTGGAGGGTACATCGGCATGGTACGCGCCGGGTGCCGCTGCTGCGCAAATGGCCGAAGCCATCGCACTCGACCAAAACCGCATCTTCCCATGCGCCGCTTACCTGAACGGTGAATATGGCGTTAAGGGCATGTTCCTTGGCGTACCGGTTAAGTTGGGCAAGCATGGAATTAAAGAGATTATCGAGATAGACCTGAACGACGATGAAAAGAGCATGCTGAAAGAATCAGCTGATCATGTTCAGTCAGTGCTCGACAATTTCAAGCAGATGGCTGAATAAGCGATATTTTTCGTTCAACCATGATTACGGTCATCCCGGGCAACCGGGGTGGCCTTTTTTTATCGCTTTGGGAATAGAATGCTGATAACGCGGATAAGAAGGGAAATGGATGATTGACGATTCTCATCCAGCATCGCACCTGGTTGTCATTGCAACGATCGTTGCCGAATGCCTGCGAGATTGCCGCGTCGCCCTAACGGGACGACTCGCAATGACATTCATTTCAGGTAACCTGTTTCCCCCTAAATCCTCTGAGGGAACCTTTGTTGGGTGGCCGTTTTCGGACGTAATCCCTTAATCCGGCCAATCCCCTGCAATCCGCGTCCCTAACATGACCATGCAAGTGCATTATTCATTCCAACTGAATAATTTCTCTTTAAAGTTATTGGCAAATAAGCGAAAATATTAGTCAGTTAAACATAACAACAATAGAGGATTATCATGAAAAGATATGCTACCGTTGGGTCAGCTTTGATTGTGATTATGGTTATGATGAGCGCATGTGGAGGATCAAACCGTGCAACCCGTCAAATGGATCGCGAAATTAACGACGTTCCTAAATGGTACAGCAAGCCTCCCAAAGATGACAAAAAGTATTTATACGCTGTTTCATCGGCCCGTTCGAGCGATCGTGAGATGGCGCGTGAGAAAGCCGTCATGAATGCAACGGTTGATCTGGGCCGTAAGCTCAGCCAGAAGGTTGAAGCGCTGCAGAAGATGTTCAATGAAGAAGTAACATCAGGCACTGACAACAACTACGATGAAGATTTCAGCAATGCTGCAAAGAGCATCGTAAACCAGCAACTTACGGGCGTGAGCGTAGACCAGGTCAAAAGTTATGCACGTCCGGTGGGAGAAAAATCAGCTGTCATCGAGACCTTTGCACTGGTAAGACTGCCGGTTGGTCAGGCGCGGAGCATCATAGAAAACACGCTCTCCCGCGACCAGGAACTCTATGTTCGCCTGAAGTCATCAAAAGCATTTAAAGAGCTCCAGGATAATATTGACAGACTCGGAAACGAGAATCAATGATCAGTGATCAGTAAACAGATAGTAGAAAGTTGATAGATGTTTGTTGTTGGGAAAGTTCCCAAAAAGAATAACTCGGTTTAACGTCTTGAATCCTCCCGACCTGTCGGGAGGATTGGATTCTACTGATAACTGTTTATTGCTTACTGTTCCCTGATTAAGGTGCGGAAATCAGGGTGATGTCCTGGGCGATCATTCCTTTTTCGTTTTCTACGAGGTCGAATTCGAAGATAAGATCGCGGCTTGGCAGGAAGCTCGTGTCGAAGTTGGGTTCGAATTGCGAGACGTGAGCGAATACCGTTTTGTACGGTGATTTTTCGAACCTAGAGTCCGTGATCCACAGCTTGTCATCGATGCGCGTGAGGTAACGCATGAATCCATATCCTTCGCTGTGTGAATAGTCGTAGCAGACACCACGTACACGGGAACCGATCTTGCCCCAGTCATATGGAGAATCGACAGGCAGTAATCCGGGGATCAGGTAGCCCGAGAAAAACATATCAGCGGTTCTTTTCAGCTTGTCGGCTACATTATCGAAGCCAATGAGTTCGACTCGCTTACCAAGATTTTGTACTTCCTGGATAAGACGCAGATAACTGGCATTACCTCCCACCAACAGCAACCGGTCGAATCCCTCGGCCTGAATAAGAACGTCTACAGCCAAATCAACATTAACAGGGATCTCCGGAATGAACGACCCCGTCTCCGGATCTTTGAAGTGTTTGACTGGTATCTCAAGTACTTTGAACTCAAAATCGCGCAACACTTCGCAAAAACGTTCTGTCTTATTGCGGTAAGCTTCATCAGTTTTCGATCTGTCTGCATCGTACGGCAGATAGACATTCATTCTCGTTGGGCGAACACTATCACGGCATGCAAATCTTCTCAGGATATCATATCTAAGCCCAAAACCGCCATTAATAGTTACATCCAGCGCATCAACAAAGACACCTACTCTATATTCACTCATACTTATCTAATAATTTTTAATTAATATTATTTCAACTTATTGATTTACATAGTATTTCAAAGATATCAGCACGACCAATCATTTCTTGAATATACGAAAGAAACCTTTCGTTGCTACTCGTCGCTGCGAATAGAATAACAAAAACAGTAATCCTCCCGTACCCAGGAACATGAGTATAAAACGGGTCGTGATTATTCCAACATGAGGTAATATTTTTTCATTTCCAAGTACTACCAAAACTATCGTAAATGCAACTATAATTAAAGACCGCATCATCTTATACGGTACCGGGTAATATTTCTGACTATAATAATAAATGAGTATCGCCATTGAAATATAGCTGGCCAGTGTAGCTAAGGCTGCTCCCAGCATTCCGATCCTCGGCACCAGGATAAGGTTGCTTATAATGGTGACAATAGCGCCGCAAAGGGTAACAAACGGCAACACGCGTGTCTTTTCCCGGATAAAAATTCCTGCTGTAAAATTAACATACCAGCCTTGAAACCAGTACGCCATCATCAGCCAGGGAACCACAAACAAACCGGGCCAAAACCGCTTATTTATGATACTTGCATGTAACAACGGGACTTTGATCTGAACAATTTCATGTGCAAACAATCCCACGAATAGAAACATAAACCCTGCGATAATATTGAAATACAGGAATACACTGCTGAATAACTCTTTTGCTTTGGGATCATCGACATGCCGCAGGAAAAACGGCTGCCAGGCCATGCGGAACATCTGGATGAACAGCAGCATAAACACGGCAAGCTTGTAGCAGGCACTGTAAATACCAATAACCGCATCAGCCGTCATGCCCGGACCGTATAAATGTTCTACCGTCGATGCCGGCATCTGTTTCAGGAAAAAACGGTCGAGCACTTCGTTAATCGCGTAACCGATTCCGGTAGGAACATAGGGCAAACCGAATGAGAGGGCAGTCCACAGTATTTCTTTAGAGAAAACACCTTTCCAGAGCTTCAGTGTTGCCAGTGTGACCCAGACTGTGGCCAGTGCAGATGCAATCAGGTTGCTGAAGAAGACGGCTTCGATTCCCCACTTTCGTCCAATCACCAGGTACAGGTTCAGCGCCACGTTTACAAGCACATTAATGAGGCGAATCGATGCAAACAGCCAGGAACGGCGAACAAGCCTCAGTTCTGCAAACGGTGCGGCTCCCAGTGCATCCAGAATCACGATACCCAGCATCATCCAGTAGATGTGGCCCATCGATCCCTGCAGGCTCAACAACGGACTCAAAAGCGGCTTCACAAGTATCATGATGACGCCCAGCATGATTCCCGTCAGAAGCACTGTAATCTGTACAGTCCGGAATACCGATCCGGCCTTGTCACGATCCGCCGCGTAACGCAGGTAGGCCGACTCCATTCCAAATGTAAAAACAACATTCAGGAAGATCATTGTCCCGAAAACGAGGGAGATGATTCCATACTCGTCAGGATTGAAATACGCAGTGTAGAAGGGAACCAGCAGGTAGTTTATAAACCGTGCCGCAACGCTGCTTATTCCATAGATCAGGGAGTCAGAAGCAAGTTCTTTGAGTTGTTTCAATCCGGTCAACTCCCCGATTAAACGGATTTAGTACGGTGAATTAATTCAAGCGCGCGAACGGCAAGGATATAACTGTTAAACCCAAGCCCGGCGATGACCCCGTCACAGGCACCCGCGGTCAAAGAGGTGTGTCGAAACTGTTCACGGGCATGGATATTCGTAATGTGTACCTCGATTTTGGGAATGCTTATCATATGCAGGGCATCACGTATAGCAACTGAAGAATGGGTAAACCCCGCAAAGTTGCCAATTAATCCTTCTGTCTCAGGTTGGTGCACCAACTCGTGAAGCTGCTCAATGATATTCCCCTCGTGATTGTTCTGAAAGAATGTGAATATGTGATAAGGGTATGTGTTTTGGATCAGATTCTCCAGATCCTTTAGCGTCTGTGATCCGTATTTTTCCGGCTCTCGTTTGCCAAGCATATCGAGGTTGGGACCATTCATTACGAAAATGCGCATGTTTAAAAATCTATGTGTTTACGAATCTTTTCAGCTACAGTACCAAGATGTTCCTGTTCGGCAGGCTTGCCGGCACTCAGTGAGAATTTCTGATCCGTACGATAAATTGGAATCAGGTGAATATGCGCATGCGGCACCTCGAGGCCTTCCACGATGATGCCCGTCCGGATACAATTGGTTGCTTTATCGAGAACATGGGCCACTTTCTTGCCGAAGAGTACCATATCGGTGAGCTGCTGATCACTGAGATCAAAAAGGTAGTCCACTTCAACTTTAGGCACGATCAATGTGTGCCCCTCACTTACCGGATTGATGTCCAGGAAAGCAAGGTGCTTGTCATCTTCTGCAATTTTGTGACAGGGAATTTCACCGTTAATAATTTTTGTGAAGATAGTCGCCATGGTATCCTAAAAGCTTATTGATTCCACAATTCCACGTTTGAAACGCAATATACCAAGCTGTTGCCAAAATTACTTATCACTGTTTCTAAGCGATGAATTTTACCGGCTCTGGTATTTTACCTGGTCATCCACTTCTATTCTCTTGATCGAGCGTACCCTCACGCCCCAATCGAGATATCCCAAAACCTCTGAAAATGCAAGATACCGTTGCTGAGGGTGCGTGGCTTCGGGAAATACTGCCTCAGCCAATTCCAATGGACCATGTGGGGACTCAGCCAGGATTTCGAGAATTTTTGTCAGCCTGTCTTCCTGCTCCGTTATGTGTTTTTCAATGATGTTCTCCGGTGAAGCAAAAACGTTGCCATGACCCGGGAAGATATACTGTGCTTCTTCGGTGCGTTGCATCGACATCCGCAGATCAAGCAGGCTATCGAGACGTTTTCCTGTTTGTGCATCAAACCCAATCAAAGCGTTTGAACTAACGTGTTCCAGAAGGACATCTCCGGAAAACAGTCCGCCTTTTTCTTCAAAGAAACCCACATGTCCGGGAGAATGCCCGGGCAGTGATACCACCTCAAATTGATGAACGCCCGTATTGAGCAGCATGCCGCCAGAAATCCAGATTGATGGTTCAACCGGTTCGATATACTGCTCGAAATATTCAAACTGCCGCAGGAAAGATGAAATATCAGGATCGGAAATGTTCAGTTCCCGAAAGAAGGATTGAAACAGGTTGAAATCCTTCCCATAATCAAACTGATTAATATCGCCCGGATGTCCCAGTATTTCAGCACCGGAAATATCAGCCAGTTGTGCTGCCAGACCAAAATGATCGGCATGGGCATGGGTGATCCAGATTTCATCGATATTTCCCAGGCTCATCTTCTTCTCTTTGAACTGCCGCTCCAGCTCTGAAAAAGCTTCGTCCGTCTTTGGTCCTGTGTCGATAAGCACAACCTTTTCATCCACGACCAGGTAAACATTCACCGGACCGACGGGAAATGGGGTCGGTAATGAAAACTGATGGATCTTCGGGTACATCCGGGAAGGTGTGAGACTCACGCTGTTTTATTTGTTTGGTATGGAAGATGTTTCTTAATCGGAAACGCTATGAAAAATACACTTTGTTTCGGCAATTAAAACCCGATTTATGAATATAACAAGGTGTTTTTAGGTAATTCAGAAAACACACAAATCTTTGTTTGCATTTAACGGCATTTACTCATTATTTTTGGTGCCTCTCAAGGATAGGAGAATCGGTAGCTCAGCTGGTAGAGCAACGGCCTTTTAAGCCGTGGGTCGAGGGTTCGAGCCCCTCCCGATTCACAAACTAAAAACCCATGTGTTCTAATAGTGACACATGGGTTTTTAGTTTATCCGGTGCACAAGACAAATTTTCATCTTAGGACAATATTAGCCCCTGTTCTTAGTCTCGTGCTTATTTAGATTTTGATGTCTGCAGGGTCACCTGATATATCATTTCTTATCAGAATTCTCTTTAAAAAAGGGAGGCCATGCTATGACCTCCCCTCTGTCTAAATTGGGGATATAGGTTTGCGTACGTGTACTTACTAGCGGTGTATGTATACTAGTAGAGTAGATGATCTTACCGCTCCAACGGCTCTCTAATTAGATTCAGTTGAAAAAATGAGCGCATGTAATTCACTCTCATTGTGATTCGTCATATACTGTAGAATTTTAGGCATGAATGTACATGCGCTCAATTTGTTGATTGAAGTTTACTGATAGGAAAATATTGCTCGAGCATTTTCTGAGCATCTTTATATCCAAGCCAAGCTGCCTTTTCAAAGTCATCCTTAGCATATTCTAAATTGCCGTATTTCAAATAGGCAAAACCTCTATGATACAGAGCTAAGGGATATTGGGGTTTCAGAGACAGCGCTTCATTGTAATCAACAATGGCATCGATCTTCAAATGGAAGGAATAAAAGCTAATCATTCCACGAATAACCAGGCTTTCCGGATCTTTACGGTCAAGATCGATAGCCACATTTATATCAGCGAGTGCCTGCCTTTCCATCTTGAAATGCATCTCAACCAAAGCTTTTCGCTTTCTGGTTTTGACATTCTTAGGATGATTCGTGATAAGTTTCTCGTAATAGAATAATTCCGTTGACCAATTACGCTCAGTTTCATTGACAGAACCCATTGTGAATAATGCCACAGGATTAATGGGATTATTACTAAGAATAAGCTCCGCAATCTGTTTTGCAGATCTGTAATCTTCGATGCCCAGATAAAACTCACAAAGTTCGGTGGTAAATTGATTAACAACGGATTTTAGTTGCAAAACTTGGATTTCCATATACTCACCCGTATTCAAATTATTACTTTTATAAAATCAAAAAGAGAAGGCATCAATTCTAATACGGTCATCAGAATCGGTAGATTTTCAGGTATTTCTTAGATGTTTGAAAGGCATTGGCAGGCTATGTATTAAAGCCTTATTGTCTGACGGAATATGATCTTATCCCCACTTTTTTTCAATTAGTTACCTGAAGCTGACTCAATATACATTTATTTACATCAAACCAATGCATGAATAATTAATATTTTTATTCCTTCTCTTTACGATGACATAGTTCTTGCAACCTAACACGACTTTTCATCAAATTACCAGCATAATCTCTATTAGTTGATTATTCACCTCTGATTCTAAGAATAAAAGGGTAACAACAGATGTAGAGACGACTTCTTGAGCTTGCTTTTAATTTGCTGTACGAATAAATCCAGTTACATGAATCACCTGTAATGGCTACAAGACACAGATTTCTCTCACTGCTTCAACACCGGATCTTTCCGTAAGGTGTTCGCAAACCCCACATGATATAGTGATGAAAACGTCAGCGACGGCACGATGTAATCGGTCGTGATGATCTGTGCTCCACTCTTCTTCGCTGCCTCCCAGCGGGTGTAATCGTTATTACGCGCTTCTTTAGTGTTGGCATCTGCCCTTGTGCGGACGATGAACCCTTCCCTCACCATCTTCTGAATGCGAGCCTGGTCGGCGATAGGGTTATTGATGATCATCGTTGCCGCTTCCGGGTAATTTTCCAGAGCGTCGACGAACATCATCCGTCCCTTGAGAGATGGGTGGTTTTGAATATATCGCTGCATCTTCTCGCCGTGCTGATCCAGGATGAATAGGAACCGGCCGCGCACGCTGTCTAAGGACGGCCAGCCATCTTCCACGACACTCTGCCTGAGCGTCTTCCCTTTTCGGCGGACCAACCTGTTCAAACCTGCTGTCATGCATATACCGTACCTGACGGCACGACCTCCGGGTGGAGTTTGCTGGGGTTCTACCAATATTTAGTCCCTCCGGGACTTTTTATGACAGTTCGACAACCTCGTAATGGGGACATAAATACGATATCCGAATGTTGCCTTACCTGATCAACTTAGAACCTCCCGGTCTCTACAGGATTTTATGATACGTGTATGGTACCCAACCTTGTTCTGACCTCACGTATTTTAAAAAAGGGCTTTTCCGAATCGAATGAATCGGATCTTAGATGGATGCCTGAGGAGCACCGGCAAAAAATGTTCCTTTCCCTCAAAAAATCCCGGTGATTTTATTTGTGGGAAATCACAGAGTCCTTATTTTTGGTGCGAACCGGTAGCTCAATTGGCAGAGCAACAGACTCTTAATCTGTGGGTTGAGGGTTCGATTCCCTCCCGGTTCACTTACCACAAGTCCATGTACTACATAATATTATCGTTGTACATGGACTTTTTTATTTCGGGTTGTTTCCAAATGATTCTTATCTGGTTACAAGGTGGTTACAAGGCAACTGAACACACCCTGCACTCAAAGTGCAGGGGTTCAGATCCGGACTGAAAGTCCTACTCTTACTCCATGATAAAGTCTGAGTTGTCTTTCCCGTCCTTACTTCTATGATGTTATAACCCGGATTATTCATG
>Ga0114931_10010228_pt1 | contig 11184 bp, 6 predicted proteins | sample 2SBtaG_FD_89579 | JGI IMG/M metagenome (GOLD analysis project Ga0114931, IMG submission 89579) | Deep subsurface microbial communities from Kolumbo volcano to uncover new lineages of life (NeLLi) - 2SBTROV14_V59a metaG | ecosystem: Environmental > Aquatic > Marine > Volcanic | place: Kolumbo...
CCAAAAATTCATGCCCAGCATTTCTTTTTGAGAATATTCTGTAATCTCGGTAGCGGCAGGATTTACAAATAAAAAACCTTCTTTGTTGTAAATTACAACACCGGCAGCCATATTTTCTGAAAGGCTGCGAAAGAGCCTCTCTGATTTTCTGACCTCTTCTTCGGCCCTCCTCCTTTCGGTGATATCGAAAAGGTATCCCTGAATCCGGATTAACTTACCCTCCTTATCGAATTCCCCATAGGCATTCTCCAGTAAAATAATTGGTTTTCCCTTACTGGTTTGCATGGGGATTTCATAATTCCTGACATAACCGTTCCTGGTTATAGAATCAAAAATTTCTTTGCGTTTACTTTCACTCACATGAAGATTCCTTGTCCCAAAAGCATTTAATTCTTCAAGGTTTTCGAAATCAAATATCTCCAAAACGCGTTTGTTACAATAAAGCACTTCGTGATCATTTTCAATATAATCGCCTGAGATATCATATTCCACAAATTTCCGGAAACGTTCCAGGCTCTCAAGCAATTGTTTTTGTGCTATTTCTTTTTCTTCCCGCGTTTTCTTTTGCTCAAGGGCATTGCGCACAGCTACGTTCAGCCGGTCGAGATGTTCTTTGGTAACATAGTCGGTAGCTCCTGATTTGATACATTGAACGGCAGTTTGCTCATTGATTGATCCGGTTACTACTATAAAAGGGGTCTCCGGCATTTGTTGATTCCTGATTTTTAAGGCCTGCATACCGTCGAATTGGGGCAGACTGTAGTCGGAAAGTATAATATCGGGCTCAAAATCGTTTAATGCTTTCCTGAAATCCGATTCGGTTTCAACCCATTGGTGGGTAAACTGAAAATCGCGTTTAAGATGTCTTAGAATTAATTCCTCATCGTCACGCACATCTTCCAGAATTAAAACTTTTAGCATCTTTATTGTTTTAAATATTTATTGATTATTAAATTGTTGTGGGAATTTTGTTTAAAGAAAGCCAGTATTCGCCGAATGTGGCCACTTGCTCAATAAACTGATGATAATCCTGGGGTTTTACCAAGTAGCTGTTGGCCCCGTATTCGTAAGCCTTATTGATATCAGATAGTTCTTCAGAAGTTGTTAGCATTATCGTGGGGATGGCTTTGGTACGTTCGTCTTGTTTAATTATTTTTAAAACCTCCAAACCATTGACTTTAGGGATGTTAATGTCCAGTATAATAAGGCATAACTTTTGTAGAGTAGCCAAATTTTGAGTACTTTGATCAGTAAATATAAAATTCAGTGCCTCTTCGCCATCGGAAACGTGATGGACAGGGTTCATAATTTTATTGTGTATGAATGCACGCTTAGCCAGTGCCGCTTCTGCAGGATTATCCTCAACAAGTAGTATATCACAGTTTAAGTAAGTGTTTTCCATCAATATCATTAATTGGTTAACCCCTATTTGACAAAATTAGAAAAAAAATCTAAAAATGTACTGTGTTGGGCAGGGGTGTTATTATATTTTATTAACAATTCGGTTTTGTGGGTGATAGCGAAGTATGGTTTCTCTCAGGTCATTGGTGTCAAGATGGGTATAAATTTCAGTAGTGGTGATGGACACATGCCCCAAAAGTTGCTGTACTGCCCGCAAATCGGCGCCATGCTGAACGAGGTGTGTGGCAAATGAGTGACGAAAAGTGTGTGGACTTACATTTTTGTGTATGCCGGCCTTTTCGGCTTGTTTTTTTACCATCAAAAAAATCATTTGCCTGCTAAGTTTACCGCCCCTGCGGTTAAGAAACACGATGTCGAGTGCATTTTTGTGGGGTGTCTGACGGCTTCTAACCTGTCGGAGGTAAGTGTTCAGCTGTTTTCGCGCGGCTGCGCCGATGGGAATGAGCCGCTGTTTATTTCCTTTTCCGGTTACCATGATAATCTCATCTTTTAAATGAAGGTTCGACAATCGCATGTCGATGAGTTCAGAAACCCGAAGCCCGCATCCGTACAAGATTTCAAGAATAGCCTTGTTTCTTTCGCCCTGAGGTTCCGACAAATCAACATTCTCCAAAATTGACAAAATATCCTCTTCGGTGAGCACCACTGGCAATTTATTTAGCAGTTTTGGCGATTTGAGTAAGGATGCCGGATTGGTTGCAATTATTTTTTCAAGCGTCAGGTAGTTGAAAAATGACTTCAATCCCGAAATTACCCGGCTTTGGCTGTATGGACCCAGCCCCATTTGATGAACCTCCATTACAAATTCCCTCAAATCGGAAAGTGAAACCTCACGAATATCCAGCGACGGTCTCCTTTCAGTGAGGAATTGTAAAAATAGTGCAACATCGTGTTGATAAGCAGAAATTGTATTCCCTGACAGGTTTCTTTCTAATTGCAGATGGCTTTTAAAGCCATTTTTATAAGAATTGTATTTCGTCAATTTTAGAATATTTTTGGTCAAAATGATTAAAATTATTTGACTAAAATAGAAATTATCCGGCAGAAAATGTAAATTTGTTTGCTCGTAGGCGTTTATGTGCCTAATTTAATGCAAATTAATTCTTTAACTTAAATAATAAAAATATGGTAGATTTTTCTTTAGAACCTAAACAAATTGAACTTCGTGAAAAAGTACGCGATTTTGCGCAGCGTGAGATGATTCCCAATGCCAGAAAATATGATGAATCGGCAGAGTTTCCATGGGACATTGTAAAAAAAGCTTATGCCGAAGGGTTGATGAACGGTCCTATTCCGGTAGAATATGGTGGCAATGGCCACAATATTTTTGAAAGTGCTTTATCTTCAGAAGAATTGGGCGCAGGTTGCGTGGGTATTGGAATCTGTTTGGATGCTAACACACTGGCTTTGACGCCCCTGTTGTTGGGTGCCAGCGAGGAGCAAAAGAAAAGATTCTTCGGGCAAATTGTTGAGACAAAAGGCGTTGCGGCTTATGCTCTTACTGAACCCAATGCCGGTTCGGATGTGGCAGGTATTAAAAGCACGGCTATTTTACATGGGGATAAATACATCCTGAATGGCCATAAACGATTTATAACCAACGGCGCTGTTTCGGAATTTATAACGGTTTTTGCAGTTGTAAATCCTGAAAAAGGAGCACGTAGCCTTAGTGCATTTGTTGTTGCTACCAATTCTCCCGGTGTAAAAGTTGTTTCAAACTTGCGAAAAATGGGACAACGCGCATCCGTACAAACAGAATTTATTTTTGAAGACGTGGAAGTTCCCAAAGAAAACCTCATCGGTGGTGAGGGGCATGGTTTTATTTTGGCTATGAAAACTTTTGAACGTACTCGTACCGGCGTTGCGGCACTGAGCGTGGGGAATGCCCGTGCTGCTTACGAAACGGCTTTAAATTGGGGAAAAAATCGTATCCAGTTCGGCAAACCGGTTACGGCGAATCAGGGCGTTAGTTTTATGTTGGCCGATATGGCTACCGAAATTGAGGCCGCACGGCTTTTAACCTGGCACTCCGCCTGGGCCTATGATAACGGCCAAAAATCAAAAAACCTGTTGTCGGCCATGTGTAAATTATATGCTTCTGATGTAGCCATGAAAGTTACCACTGATGCGGTTCAGGTAATGGCTGGAGAGGGCTATTCCACTGATTATCTGGTAGAAAAGATGATGCGTGATGCGAAACTTTGCCAGATTTATGAAGGCACTAATCAGGTTCAACGACTCGTAATAAGCAAGGGTATTTTAAAATAATTTTATTTGAAATATAAAATGGTTTATAAATAAAAAAAGCTGCAGTTTGCAGCTTTTTTTATTGAAGGTTGTTTCTAATTATTGTTCTCCATTTTTTTCGGTTTGGCTTTACGCCCATCAGATTTGGTCACACGCCGTGGCTTGGTAATTTTTATTTTAATTTCATCTTTTTTAGCATCATAGTCAATGTGAATAACGTCATTTTCTGACAAGTTACTTTTGATGATTTCTTCTGCAAGCGGATCTTCAATGTATTTTTGAATGGCACGTTTAAGCGGACGGGCACCAAATTGTTCATCCCAGCCTTTTTCGATGATAAAATCTTTAGCTTTGGCACTCACTTTGATGGAATAGCCCATTTCCTGAATACGGCCATAAAGATGAGAAAGTTCAATATCAATAATTTTATAGATAGACTCTTTTTCTAACGAATCAAAAATTACGACATCATCAATCCGGTTTAGGAATTCAGGTGCAAATGAGCGTTTCAGGGCATTTTCTATCACCCCGTGGGCATGGCTGGCCCTACTTTGGCGCTTGGCATCTGTGTTAAACCCAACTCCTTGCCCGAAATCCTTCAATTGGCGCGAGCCAATATTGGAAGTCATAATGATGATTGTATTTTTAAAATCTACTTTTCTGCCTAAGCTGTCGGTTAGAACTCCATCATCCAATACCTGCAACAGCAAATGAAAAACATCGGGGTGAGCTTTTTCAATTTCATCTAACAATACGATGGAGTAAGGCTTACGCCGCACTTTCTCTGTAAGCTGGCCACCTTCCTCATAACCGACATAGCCGGGAGGGGCACCTACCAAACGCGAAACAGCAAATTTTTCCATATACTCGCTCATGTCAATACGGATAAGTGTATCTGACGAGTCGAACATATATTTGGCAAGCATCTTAGCGAGATAAGTTTTCCCAACACCCGTAGGGCCCAGGAAAATAAAGGAACCAATAGGTTTATTGGGATCTTTTAAACCGGCCCTGTTCCTGCGGATAGCTTTTACCACTTTCGTGATGGCATTTTCCTGGCCGATAACCTCTTTTTGCAGTTCAGGTTCCATGCGGATTAACCGTTGGCTCTCGCTTTGGGCAATGTTAGTTACAGGAATTCCGGTCATCATGGCCACCACTTCGGCCACATTTTCTTCGGTAACTTCTTCGCGATGTATCTTTGTATCGTCTTCCCAGCGTTTTTTTGCACGTTCCAGCTCATCGGTATAGCGTCTTTCAATATCTCTGAACTGTGCCGCTTCTTCAAATTTCTGGGCACCAATGGCGTGAATTTTTTTCTGGCGGATTTCTTCAATTGATTTTTCCAGATTAATAATTTCAGCCGGAACATGAATATTAGTAATATGAACCCGTGCACCGGCTTCGTCCAGTGCATCTATGGCTTTATCAGGTAAATAGCGGTCGCTGATATAACGATTGGTAAGATTTACACAGGCGCGAATGGCTTCGTGAGAATAAGTTACCAGATGATGGTCTTCATATTTTTCCTTGATATTCTCAAGAATATGCATGGTTTCGTCGGGTGTGGTGGGGTCAACCAGCACTTTCTGGAACCTTCTTTCCAATGCCCCGTCTTTTTCGATGTATTGACGATATTCATCGAGGGTTGTTGCACCGATACATTGCAGTTCGCCACGCGCCAATGCAGGTTTAAACATATTGGAAGCATCCAACGATCCTGATGCATTTCCTGCGCCCACAATGGTGTGGATCTCGTCAATGAATAAAATAATATCCGGGTTTTTGGTGAGCTCATTCAGGACAGCTTTCATCCGTTCTTCAAACTGTCCACGGTATTTTGTGCCGGCAACCAGTGAGGCCAAATCGAGTGTGATGATTCTTTTGTTAAAAAGTGCACGAGACACTTTACGGTGAACAATACGCAGGGCAAGGCCTTCGGCTATGGCAGATTTCCCAACACCGGGTTCTCCAATTAGAATGGGGTTGTTTTTTTTACGTCTGCTAAGTACCTGGGCAATACGTTCTAACTCTTTGTCGCGACCTACAATGGGATCCAATCGTCCCTCTTCGGCGGCACGTGTCAAATCGCGACCAAAATTGTCTAAAACAGGGGTTTTCGATTTGGCTTCGGGCGCTTTTTTTGCGCCACCACCAAAAGGAGGTCCTCCTCCGGTCATTTCATTTTCCGTTTCACCGGGTAACGCAGCCGAAGTCTTTAAGGGCAACGGCTTTTGCTTATGTTCTTTCAGGGTACTGGCCAGTTCATCTTTTAGCTTTTGGTAATCAACACCAAACAAGGCGAGCTTACGGGTAACCAGATTGTTTTCATCTTTTAAGATAGCAAGCAGTAAATGCTCGGTATCAATAACGCCACTGTGAAAAACTTTTGCTTCAAGATACGTTATCTTCAGGGCCTTCTCGGCTTGTTTTACTACCGGAATGTTTTCTATTTCAACACCCTGATTAGTCGTGTCCTTTATTGCGTCCTCGATGTCAAGTTTTAAGTTTTTTAAATCTACGCCAAAATACCTGAGCATTTGTATAGCCAATCCTTCACCTTCGCGCAAGATTCCGAGCAACAAATGTTCCATCCCTATATAATTATTTCCCAGTCGCACAGCCTCTTCACGGCTATACGACATGACATCTTTCATTCGTTTTGAAAATTTAGCGTCCATAGGTTTGTTTAAAATTTCTTATTTATACTGCAAAATTAAGCATAAGCTAAATACTAACTGTAGAATGCTTTTATTTTGTTAACACTTTTTTGTTAAAACTATGTAAAACAGAAATTATGAATCCTTTTTAATATTATCATTAATTCGTATTTTTGCCACGTCTTTTAATCAAAATCATAATAAGTAAGGAGAGCAATGCATGGAAGGTGTTCATGAAGACGAAAAGATTGTAAGGGTAAACATTGAAAACCAAATGAAATCAGCTTACATCGATTATTCGATGTCGGTAATTGTGGCAAGGGCTTTGCCTGATGTTCGTGACGGGATGAAACCGGTTCACCGGAGGGTGCTGTTTGGAATGTATGAGTTGGGTGTTTATTCAAACCGGCCTTATAAAAAGTCTGCCAGGATAGTGGGAGAGGTGCTGGGGAAGTTTCATCCCCATGGTGACAGTTCGGTTTACGACACGATGGTTCGTATGGCCCAGGATTGGTCGTTGCGTTATCCTTTGGTTGACGGCCAGGGCAACTTTGGCTCTATTGATGGCGACAGCCCGGCTGCTATGCGTTATACCGAAGCCCGTTTACGAAAAATTGCTGAGGAATTATTGACCGATCTCGATAAAGATACCGTTGATCATCAGTTAAACTTCGATGACACCATTATGGAGCCTACGGTGTTACCTGCCATGATCCCTAATCTGCTTGTCAACGGTGCATCCGGTATTGCTGTAGGGATGGCCACCAATATGGCTCCGCATAATTTAACAGAGGTGATTGACGGGATTATTTCCTACATCGATAATAATGACATCAGCATTCCCGAATTGATGAATTACATTAAAGCCCCTGATTTCCCCACCGGTGGAATTATTTATGGCTATGAAGGGATAAAATCAGCATTTGAAACGGGTAGGGGACGTGTTGTAATCCGCGGCCGGGTAGAAGTGGAAGAAACAAAAAGTGGTCGTGAACGCATTATTGTTACCGAATTGCCTTACCAGGTAAATAAAGCGGATATGATTAAGAAAACCGCTGATTTGGTTAACGAGAAAAAAATAGATGGTATTTCCGATATAAATGATGAGTCGGATCGTAACGGGATGCGTATTGTGTACGATCTGAAAAAAGATGCAATGGCCAGCATTGTTATCAATAAATTGTACAAACTTACAGCCCTCCAGAGTTCGTTTAGTGTAAACAATATAGCACTTGTAAACGGACGTCCTGAAGTATTAAACCTTAAAGACCTGATTCACTATTATGTTGAGCATCGTCATGAAGTTGTGATTCGGCGGACACGTTATGATTTAAGAGAGGCCGAAAAAAAGGCCCATGTGCTGGAAGGGTTAATCATTGCTTTAGACCATATTGATGAGGTAATTGCCTTAATTAGGGCGGCAAAAACTCCTGAAGAAGCCCGAAAAGGCTTAATGGAGAGGTTTGAATTGTCTGAAATTCAAGCCAAAGCCATTTTAGATATGCGCTTGCAAAAACTTACCGGTCTGGAAAGGGATAAATTAAAATCGGATTATGCTGATTTACAGAAACTAATCGGTGAATTAAAAGAAATTTTGGGTGATGTTCAGCTGCGAATGAACATTATTAAAGATGAACTTTTGCGGGTTAAAGAAAAATATGGCGACGAAAGACGTTCTGAAATTGTTTATACCGCCGAAGATATCCGCATGGAAGATGTTATACCTAATGAGCCTGTGGTTATTACTATATCGCATCATGGATATATCAAACGTACGCCTTTAACCGAATACCGTGTACAAAGCAGGGGAGGGCGTGGTTCTCGCGGAAGCACTACACGTGATGAAGATTTCCTGGAACATCTTTTTGTGGCCACCAATCACAATTATATGCTGTTTTTTACAGAACAGGGCAAGGTTTTCTGGATGAGGGTGTTTGAAATTCCCGAAGGCACAAAAATATCTAAAGGACGTGCTATCCAAAATCTTATCCAAATTAGCCCGGATGATTCGGTAAAAGCTTACATAAATGTGACTGACCTGAAAGACGAAGAATACATTAATAATAACTTCATCATCCTTGCCACCAAAAAAGGGACCATTAAGAAAACATCGCTTGAAGCTTTTTCGAGGCCGCGAACAAATGGCATCAATGCAATTACGATTCACGAAGGGGATGAGTTGCTGGCCGCCCGATTGACGAATGGAAATAATGAGGTGTTACTTGCCTTAAAATCGGGCAGGGCAATTCGTTTCCCGGAAAATAAAGTCCGTTCAATGGGACGTACTGCAGCAGGCGTCAGAGGAATAAGCTTAAAAGATGAAACTGACGAAGTAGTGGGAATGATTTGTGTGGATAATGGAAGTTTTGATATTTTGGTAGTATCCGAAAAAGGATACGGAAAACGCTCCAGCTTAGATGATTACCGAGTTACAAACCGAGGTGGTAAAGGGGTAAAAACTTTGAATATCACCGAAAAGACCGGAAACCTCATCACAATTAAAAATGTTACGGATGATGATGATTTAATGATTATTAATAAGTCTGGGATTGCTATCCGGATACCTGTCGGATCGTTACGCGTAATGGGCCGGGCTACACAGGGCGTGAAACTTATTAATCTGAAAGATGGAGATGAAATTGCAGCTGTTGCCAAGGTGGAAGTGTATGGCGATGAGGAACATGTTCAGGATATACATTCTGGTACAGCTGAAAATGAAGATGTTGACTATACTGAGGAACATAAATCTAATGATGAAGAAACAGGTGAACCATCTTCGGTTGAATAAGTAATAGTTTAGAAGGACTATAAATATTTCGATAAATCGGTATAATTGTTGTAATTAATATCTTTGCACTTCTAAAAATTTTAAAAATGAAGAAAATAATCCTATCTCTTGCGATGGCACTTTTATTTGTGAGTGCCGGATTCGCTCAAAAAAGTAACCGTACCAGCGCTTATATGTATCTGGAAAAAGGAAAGCTGGACAAGGCAAAACAAAGCATTGATCTTGCTGTTAAAAATGAAAAAACAAAAAACGATCCCAAAACATGGTTGTATTATGGTGAGATTTATTATTCCATTGCAGCTTCTCCATTACCGGCTTTTAAAAAATTGGATCCCAATGCCAGCCAGAAAGCTTTAAAAGCACTGGAAAAAGCTAAAAAACTTGACGCTAAACACAAAGTGGATAAAGATGCCAATAATTACCTGAAGAAATTAACGGCAGTTTTTTATGCACAGGGTGCTGAAGTTTTTAAACAGAAAAATTACAAAAAAGCGATCGAATATTTTAAAAATGCTTTTGAAGTGGCTCAAAATACAGGTGCATTCGATACAACAGCCGCTTTTAACATTGGTATTGGTGGTGTATTGGGTAATGAGCCCAAGGTAGCTGCCGAATACTTGAAAAAATGTGTTGATGTTAACTTTAATGAGCCAAGAATATTTATCTATTACAACCGTGCTTTACAGCAGTTGGGTGATACAGCCTCAGCACAAAAAGTTATTGACTTGGGAAGAAAACGCTATCCTGAGAATTTGAGTTTGTTGCTTGAGCAGGCTCAGTTGTTTCTCGAAAAGGGACAGGCCAATGAGTTGATTGCCAGCTTGAAAGAAGCCATTGCGAAAAAACCTGACAATCCTGCTAATGCAAACTTTAATTTCCTGATTGGGAAAAGTTATGACGATATGGGCAAACGTGACTTGGCTGAAGAATTTTATAAAAAAGCTTTGGAAGTAAATCCTAAATTTTTTGAAGCTTATTATAATATAGGTGCTATTTATGTAAATGCAGCTTCTAAACTACAAAAGGAGGCCAATAATTTGCCTTTGGAAAAGGTGAAAGAGTATAACGCTATTAATGGCAAGGCCAATGCTCAGTTAAAAATTGCTGTCCCGTGGCTCGAAAAAGCCCTGGAGATCCGCCCGAATGATGAACCAACCATTCATGCATTAAAAGAAGCTTATACGCGTCTTAAAATGAATGACAAGTTGAAAAAACTTAATAATAAATAATTAGTCAGGAAAGGGGGAGCTCATTACGGACTTCCCTTTCCTTTAATATTTTCTATTTAACATAATATATATTATAGGACAAATGTTATTCGGTCTTTATCTATAAGCTACAACGCTCTAATAACAATTATAGTGATTGTCGAATTTTTCTTTGATTATCCAAACATAGGTTACCAATACTTCCTTCATGTGTATAATGCACATTCTTATCCGGTTTATATTTTCCATTAAGGATTTCATTACCAATTTTTTTGTATGCATCGCGAAATGACATCCCCTGCATTACAAGTTTATTTGCAGATTCGGCACTATAAAGGTTATCGTAAATTTTCTTTTCAAGAATATTATCTTTGATTCGTACGTGCTGCATCATAAAATTGACAATGTTTAAATTTTCCTTCAAGCTATCCACTGCCTGTATAAAACTTCCTTTCAAAAGTTGAAAATCGCGATGGTAACCACTTGTTAAATTATTAACTATCATTGTAATTTCCATGGGAAGATTTTGGATTTTATTGCTTCGCGCACGTACCAACTCAAAAACATCAGGATTCTGCTTATGGGGCATAATGCTCGATCCGGTGGTTAATTCTTTAGGGAAACCAAAAAAATTGAAATTTGGACTCATAAAAAGACAGACATCTGCGGCCATTTTTGACAATGTACCCGAAACGGATGCCATGGCATATGCCATTGTTTTTTCCAGTTTGCCGCGGCTAATTTGTGCTGCGACAACGTTGTATTTCAGCGTTTTAAAACCAAGTAGCCCGGTTGTATAACTCCTGTCGATGGGAAAACCGGTGCCGTAACCTGCACCCGAACCCAACGGGTTTTGGTC
>Ga0114931_10010229_pt1 | contig 11183 bp, 8 predicted proteins | sample 2SBtaG_FD_89579 | JGI IMG/M metagenome (GOLD analysis project Ga0114931, IMG submission 89579) | Deep subsurface microbial communities from Kolumbo volcano to uncover new lineages of life (NeLLi) - 2SBTROV14_V59a metaG | ecosystem: Environmental > Aquatic > Marine > Volcanic | place: Kolumbo...
ACACGCGCCAGAAGCTCGGAAAAAGAAAACGGCTTCACGAGGTAATCATCGCCACCACTTTGTAAGCCCCTGACCCGGTCTGCCACTGAACGTTTCGCACTTAGGATAATGACCGGCGTATTTTGATTCTGCTTCCGCAACCGCCGAATAACAGTGAGACCATCTATTTGGGGGATCATAACATCGACCACCGCCGCATCGTACGGTTCGTTTAACGCCAGAAAAAGTCCTTCATCACCATCATGGGCACAATCCACCGCAAAGCCCGCTTGCCTCAACCCCCTGGTCACAAAAGACGCGATTTTTTTATCGTCTTCAATAACGAGAATTCGCATAAAAGTTAGTGCTTGGTAAATTTGCAGGTGTCCGTTAATTGAAAACAGGGCACCTCAATAATTATAGTGGGTTCCACTACGATTCCGCGATGCTGTTCGTTCATCTTTGCACGTTGGCCCATGCTCCAAGCTGACGGATAGAATTCAACCCATCGATCGCCGTGGCATATTGACCAGTCACCTAATCCGCTTACTCCCCGCTGAAGACATACAGAGACAAGCTCAAGCAGGTCATCTTCGTCCTCATTGCGCGGCGTTCCCTATTAATAGACTCCGCCATGACAATTTGTACTAAGGAAAATATTGGGCGTTGAACCTTTCGGATGAATATGACATGTTACAAAATATTGACTGAAATGTCAACGTGTTGGCGCCGCAGGGGACCAAGGACGAGGACAAAACATCATATTTGTGTGACATCTGCCTTCAGGTCATGCTCTTTCCGTTTTGGGTTGATGAATGGTAAAAACCAAGATCTTTCTTGTCAATTACGAACGTCATGTCTACCTTTTATAAACAAGCCATTGGTCCGATTCACTCTGAACCAAAACAACATAAATACAATTCACCAACCTTGAAAGTGAGGAATCATGCGGTTACAAATTGCTCTGAATCCATCGATGCTAATTGGCGCCTTTATCTGGATTGGGATGAGTCATGCGGAAGCAAAAGAGACGAAAACCATTACTTTCCCATCCCTGGACAAATTGGAGGTAACGGCGGACGTAAGCGTGGTCCACGATAGCTCCGCACCCTTTATTGTTCTGTTTCATCAGGCCGGTTGGAGCCGGGGCGAGTACAAAGAAATTATGCCTAAGTTGAATGCTCTGGGTTTTAACTGCATGGCCATCGACCAAAGATCGGGGGGCAAAGTGAACGGTGTGAAGAACGAAACGAACGCGCGGGCAACGAAAGCGGGGAAACCAGCCGAATATCTGGACGCGTATCAGGATCTGCAGGCCGCATTAAATTTTGCGCACACTCACTTCGCCACGGGCAAGCTGATCGTCTGGGGGAGTTCTTATTCGGCGGCTCTGGTCATAAAATTAGCGGCGGACAATCCCGGCATCGTGGATGGCGTTTTGTCATTTTCTCCCGGAGAATATTTCGGCAACGCTCTGTCGGTTGGCCGTGTTGCGAAGAAAGTCCAATGTCCTGTTTTCATTACGTCAGCCAAGGCTGAACGGGGTAACTGGCTTCCTATTTTCAGCCAGATGCCCTCTTCAGGGAAACAGTTCTTTACCCCTAAAACGGCGGGGAATCATGGGTCGAGAGCATTGTGGTCAAAATTTGAGGACAGCGATTCTTACTGGCAGGCCGTGACCGCTTTTCTGAAGTTACATTTTATAGCTAAGGCTGGGGAGTAGCTGTTTACCACAACCGGGGTCATTTGAATCCTACATATTCCGCCGGTACTGACCGCCGACTTCGTAAAGCGCGTTGGTGATTTGTCCAAGCGAGCAGACTTTGCAGGCTTGCATCAATTCGTCGAAAATGTTTTTATTGTCAAGTGCTGCTTCCTGAATCCCTGCCAGGTGTTTCTTGGCGGAAGACTCATGAAAATTCCGTAGCTCCTTCACCGTGTTGATTTGATTTTCCTTTTCCTCCGTATCCGACCTGATCACTTTTCCAGGCTGAACAGTAGGAGAGCCTTTTGAGTTCAGGAAAGTATTGACGCCGACGATCGGAAATTTGCCGCTGTGCTTTAGCGTTTCATAGTGGAGACTCTCTTCCTGAATCTTGCTGCGCTGGTACATCGTCTCCATCGCGCCCAAAACGCCACCCCGTTCCGTGATGCGGTCGAACTCCGCCAGGACCGCGTCTTCCACTAAATCCGTTAACTCTTCGATAATAAAGGACCCTTGCAGAGGATTCTCGTTCGTGGCCAACCCCAATTCCTTGTTAATAATCAATTGAATCGCCAGGGCCCGCCGAACGGATTCTTCAGTTGGTGTGGTAATCGCTTCGTCATACGCGTTCGTGTGCAGCGAGTTACAGTTATCATAAATGGCGTACAATGCCTGGAGTGTCGTTCGAATGTCATTGAAATCGATCTCCTGGGCATGCAGTGAACGGCCGGAAGTCTGGATGTGATATTTAAGCCGTTGCGCCCGTTCGTTGGCGCCGTACTGGTAACGCATGGCTTTTGCCCAAATTCGCCTCGCAACGCGGCCGATAACGGCGTACTCCGGGTCGAGGCCGTTTGAGAAAAAGAAGGAGAGGTTCGGGCCGAATTCGTTGACATCCATGCCACGGCTCAAGTAGTATTCGACATAAGTAAAACCGTTGCTCAATGTAAACGCCAATTGCGTGATGGGGTTGGCCCCGGCCTCCGCGATATGGTAGCCGGAAATCGAGACGGAATAAAAATTGCCAACTCGATTCGTAATAAAATAGTCCTGCACATCTCCCATCAGGCGCAAGGCGAATTCCGTTGAAAAGATACAAGTATTCTGCGCCTGATCCTCCTTCAAGATGTCCGCCTGCACGGTTCCTCGCACTTGCGTCAGCGTGTCCGCCTTAATTTTTTCATAAACTTCCCTGGGCAAAACCTGGTCGCCGGTGACCCCCAAAAGCATGAGACCGAGACCGTCATTGCCTTCAGGAAGGTCCCCATGGTAGGCGGGAGGCTGGAGATTTTTCTGCTGGTATATCGCCGCGATTTGCTTCTTCACCTCATCCGTCTTGCCCTGCTCACGAATGACCAATTCACACTGTTGATCGATAGCCGCATTCATGAAAAAACCCAGGAGGATCGGGGCCGGGCCATTTATGGTCATGGACACCGACGTTTTGGGGTCCGCCAAATTGAAGCCGGAGTAGAGTTTCTTGGCGTCATTCAGACAACATATCGAAACGCCGGCATTGCCAATTTTGCCATAAATATCCGGTCGCTTTTCGGGGTCTGCGCCATAGAGCGTCACCGAATCGAAAGCCGTTGACAAACGCTTGGCGGACATGCCCAGACTGAGGTAGTGGAACCGGCGGTTCGTTCGTTCCGGGCCGCCCTCGCCGGCGAACATTCGCGTTGGATCTTCTCCAACCCGTTTAAAAGGAAACAGGCCGCTGGTGTAAGGAAACTGTCCCGGCACATTTTCCTGCAGCTTCCAACGCAGCAGATCGCCCCAGGCCTGATATTTCGGCAAGGCCACTTTCGGAACCAAGGTATGTGCCAGACTCTTCGTGTGCGTCCGTACCGTCATTGGCCGGCCGCGCACATTGAATTTATAGTCTGGCTGGCGATAGCTTTCCTGGATGGTCTCCCACTTTTCGAGAAAAGCAAGATTGCGGGGATGGAGGTCAAGACTCAACCTTTCATAAGTCTCATTGACTTCGTCGAGGGTTTCCTTCTTTGCTCCGTACTGTTTGAGGGTTTCCAACGTCTGGTTAATACCGTAAAGTTTTTGTGCCACGCCTCCCTGCGAATCAACCCACTCGTTGTAAGCCCGAATTTTGTCGGCAATGTCTGACAGATAGCGCACCCGGTCGGGGGGAATGATGTATTTCTTGGCGGATATTTCGTTGGTGAGGGCGGTTCCGGAAGCGAGGTCACACCCGGTCGTCTCAACCAGTTTGTTCATGAGCACATCGAACAGCAAATTCATGCCCGGATCATTAAACTGCGACGCAATGGTGCCATAAACGGGGAGGTCTTCATCGGCTACCTCCCACAACTCATGGTTGCGCTTGACCTGTTTTCTCACATCGCGGATAGCATCGAGGGCACCTCGCTTGTCAAATTTATTTAACGCGATAACGTCGGCGAAGTCGAGCATGTCGATCTTCTCAAGCTGCGTCGCGGCACCATACTCGGGCGTCATGACATACAGACTGACATTTGAGTGTTCTTCAATTTCCGTATCCGATTGGCCGATCCCTGATGTTTCCAGGATGATGAGATCAAATTCCGCCGCCGTGAGGACGTTCAGCGCCGCCGTGACATGCGAAGACAGAGCCACGTTGGACTGACGGGTCGCCAGAGAACGCATGTAGACCCTCTTGTTGCGAATCGAATTCATTCGAATCCGGTCGCCGAGAAGGGCCCCGCCGGTACGCCTCCTCGAGGGGTCGACGGAGATGATGGCGATGGTTTTATCGGGAAAGCACATCAGAAACCGGCGAACCAGTTCATCGATGAGAGAAGATTTCCCAGCGCCGCCCGGACCCGTTATCCCCAGAATAGGAGCCTGCACGCCTTTAGCAAGCTTCTGAACTTCAGTAAGGATCGACCGCGATTCCTTGGGGAAATTTTCCGCACTTGAAATCAGGCTTGCGATGACGCCCGCGTTCTTTTCTTTGATGGAACTGAGCTGTCCGTTCAGATCCGCGCCGGTGGGAAAATCACACATGGAGAGCATATCGCTGATCATCCCTTGTAAGCCCATGCGGCGGCCGTCGTCGGGGGAGTAGATGCGTGCGATACCGTATGCTTGCAAGGCCTTTATCTCTCGCGGTAAAATGACCCCGCCGCCACCACCGAATATTTTTATCCGTCCCGCGCCGCGTTCCTTCAGCAGATCATAAACGTATTTAAAATACTCGTTATGTCCCCCCTGGTAGGAGGTGAGGGCGATGGCCTGAACGTCTTCCTGGATAGCACAATCGACCACATCTTCAGCGCTACGGTCATGGCCGAGATGAATCACCTCGACGCCTGACGCTTGAATAATCCGCCGCATGATGTTGATGGCCGCATCGTGCCCGTCGAATAGAGAGGCCGCGGTCACGATTCTAATTTTATTTTTCGGTTTGTAGAGATCTATCTTTTTTTTCATTCGACCGTCCCTGAAAACGACAAATTACGCTTCATCACGTCCGCTTGTTTGTACCGATTAAATTTCCTCGATTCTTCGCGCGGTTACTCGGATATCAAAAGGCAGGAGGTTTTCGTTAAGATTCCTGGAATGCTTCTAATCGACTCCCACATGGAGCAAGCAATGCATGCACGGCCTTGCTCTGTTCAACATTCGCCGCTTAACACCTTGCTTCAGCATCATCCGGTTAGATTTTGACATCTCTTCGTTACCGCCCCAAAGGTGTCTCACCCTCATGTCTTAGCGGGAATCCAGAATGAACGAACCGTTGGGATAGCCGATAAAGTTAGTCATCGCATGTGGGTAAGCGGGAAACCTCAAGGATGACAAAAGCCGTACACACAAATTTCTAACCTGAAACGGTTGACGGTGCATGTTATTCGAAACTCTTTTAAAAACCGTCTCTCCTGCATCTCCGAGTTTTTTTTCAACTGAACGACGACAACGTGCAAAGAACATATAACGCTCACCTTTAAATGTCAAGTCGGCCATGTCTTTACATAATCTCAGGTGGTTTCACTAGCGAAATGATCAGCCAGCGCCCGGAACCCCACTGGCCAACCGAGTCCATGTTAGATAGCCCTCCTATATATTGGGTGGTCCTTTTTCAACTCGAGCAAATCCCACAAATTGCCATATAAATCTTCGAACACTGCCACCGTGCCATATTCTTGTTTTTTTGGCTTTCGTATGAACCTTATCCCTTCCGATTTCATTCTATTGTAGTCACCCCAAAAATCGTCTGTATTGAGAAAAAGAAAAACACGACCGCCAGACTGATTTCCGATGCAAGATTCTTGTTCCGGTTTCGATGCCCGAGCCAGCAGTAGCGTAACGCCACTAGAACCCGGGGGAGAAACAACGACCCAGCGTTTGTTTTGCTCAGGTTGAAACGTATCCTCAATCAATTCAAATTTGAGCTTCTGCGTGTAAAAGGCTATCGCCTCATCGTAGTCCTTGACCACCAGAGCGATATGTACAATGGATTGCTTCATCTTGTTCTTTTCATTGTTGTGGCCTTACAATCTTAACCCATCCATTCATGTTGATAGACTGAAGTCTTCTATATGAATAAAAATCTAAGGAAACGAGCCGGTCAAAAATTTGATATTTTGAAAAAGTAGAATCGAATTCCAAACCAGTTTCAGGGAATTCCATGATGAAAGATAAACATTTTAACTTCGCAGGCAAGATAGTTTTTTGTGGTTCTATGTTGATCAGAGTGGGTCATTTTTAGCACAAGTCATTGATGACGACAGTTCTTACGCCTAAGGCGTTGTACACCAAAGCCCAGGGTGCCTTGATTTTGAGGCACCTTGGGTATCAGAAACCAATCATCCAGAACCCCAACCGGGTTCCACAAAGCCATGCCACCTTTATTCCCAAACATAACGCTCATCTATTTCTATGCCATATTTTTTGTTTTGCATAGATGTGTAGATGAATCTGGACGAGCGATTGCGACAGGGTGGATCCCAATTTTTGTCAAACCCTTTCAGGGTTCTCGATTGTGAGTATCACTTACCGAGGGTGATGCTGCGCACGACCCTCGGCTTTGCTGTTTCACGCCTACGGCGTGTGTTAATATTTACTTACCCACTCAAAACAACCTAGCGCGGCGAAGCCGCAATAAAATCATGAACCGCAAAGGCGCAAAACTCGCAAAGGAACAAAGGGGTGAAAAAATGATTAATCGAGAAGGCGAGTGGTCCAATACAACAATACAATTATGGGATTCACCATCGATTGGTCAATTATCTATAAAATTTTGGACTTTGGTCTTTGGGTTCATTGCGTCTTTGCGGTTTAATTCTCTTGCAAAAAAATGCAAAAGTTCACCAGTAATACTATAGAGTCCATTTTCCCCGGGCACACTGCCACTCGTTTACCCAGCGATTGCTGCACGCTGCCTTTGATTTGAGGGAACGGTTGGAAGAAGCGAATTTACGCAGAGGCCGGGAGAGGTTAAGGAGCCTACAACTTGAGGATGAAGCCCTGGCCCAAATCCGTGTATATGTCCGGCAGGCGGTCTTGAGCTTCTCCACGGTCCCGAATAAGCGGTTGCCTGATTTGCTGTATTATTCATACCGCAGAGACTCAACCGGATTCGCCAGGGCCGCCCGCACCGTCTGATAGCTCACCGTCAGCAAAGCAACCAGTAAGGCGAGTAAAGCAGCCGCCACAAAACTGGTGAAGCCAAGATTCATGCGGTAAGCAAAATTGTCGAGCCAACTGTTGAGCGTTAGCCAGGCCACTGGCAAAGCAAGGACGCTACCGACGATAACCCATTTCGCGAAACGGCGCGACAAGAGGAAAACAAGATTCGGCACGGAAGCTCCCAACACCTTGCGAATCCCTATCTCACGTGTCTTTTGTTCAGCCGTAAAGGATGCCAGACCAAACAATCCCAGGCAAGCAATGACGATAGCCAATGTTGCAAATAGCGTCAAAACCCGACTGGTGATTTGTTCAGATTTATAAAGCTGCGCGAAGTCCTGGTCGAAAAAAACAGTTTCCAGTGACTGCGCACCCGCGAATTTTTGCCAGGCGTGTTCGATTTGAGACAATGTATTCTGCATTTGTCCTGGCGCTACCCGGACCGAAACATATTTGCCAAAACCCTTTGCGGTAAAAAGTCGAATCGCCATGGGTCGTATTTGCTGATGCAGGGATTGGAAGTGAAAATCCTTCACGACTCCCACCACCCGGTAAGTCTGGGCCTGCTCAGGAGTTGGAGCCAGGGTAACGATTTCGCCGCCGACCGGTTGATCAAAACCCAGTTGGTGCACCGCCGATTCGTTCAAAATGACGCCTGTTGAATCCGTCGCGAATTCACGTGAAAAGAAACGTCCTTGAGAGAGTTCAACTTCGTAGGTGGCGGCAAAGTCCAGATCGGATCTCATGTCCCAAAGAATTTGTGTTTCGTCATCCGACGCTCCGGCACGCCGAAAGGCATTGCTGTTAAAAGCCTTGCCCGGCAGCGTCGACGAATTGCTCACCGAGATAACGTTTGCGTTTTGACGCAGCGCCAGCATGAACGGATAAACCTGGGAACCGAGATCATCGGTTTTTTTGATCACCACGACCTGGTCTTTGTTGAAGCCTAATTTCTTGCTCTGAATATATTCAAGCTGACCCTGCACGACCAGCGTTCCGATAATCAGTAGCACGGAGACGGCGAATTGAAAGGTCACCAGGATGGACCGCAAGAGGGAACCGCCACCCGCACCATGACTCCTGGGAGCTTGCAGAATTGAAATGGGGTTGAAGGCCGCCAGAAAAAACGCGGGATAGAGACCGGCCATAAGCCCGACCAGCAAGGCCCCCCCGATCAGAATCGGCACAACAACAAAATTGTCAAAGATGTGCAACTGCAACTGCTTGCCGGCAAGCACACTAAAGGTCGGAAGCACGAATTCGACCAGCAGGATGGCAATGCTAACAGCAAGCAGGCTCATAACGCAGGTTTCGGTCAGAAACTGCCGAATGAGCTGACCGCGATGCGACCCCACCGTCTTGCGAATCCCGACCTCTTTCGCCCTGCCCGCGGAGCGTGCCGTCGCGAGGTTCATGAAATTGATGCAAGCGATCAGAAGAATCGCGAAGGCAACAATTGAGAACAAGGTCACATAGCGGGCATCCCCGTTTGCTTCCAACTCATAGTCCATCCCTGAGCTCAGGTGGATTTCCTTGAGTGGCTGCAAGAAATAGCCATAGCGGCCGCCGGCCGCAACGAACTGGTCGAAGGACACCTGGGCGGTTTGCTCTAGCTGAGGCGCGACATGGGTGCGTACCAACTCCGGAAACTTCGCCTCGACCGCATCGGGCGATGCATCCTTCCGCAGCAAAATGTAGGTGTAATAGTTGTTGCTGAGCCAGAACGGGCTTCGACTGTCACCATAGGTTGCGAGTGACCCTAGAAAATCAAAATGAAAGTGGGATGTCTCGGGAGGGTTTTCAATGATGCCCGTCACCAGGTAATCCCTGCGCTTGTCCGCATTGAGCGATTTTCCAATGGCATTGTCACTTCCGAAATATTTTTCAGCCGTCGATCGCGTGAGCACAACGGTGTTAGGTTTGGTGAGTGCGGTTTTCGCGTTGCCTTGAATAAACGTCGCTGAAAAAACATCGAAAAAAGTTGAATCCGCCCAGTAGAAATGCTCCTCGCTAAACACCTTCTCCCCGCTGCGAATGACCGGAAATCCGAAGCCCCGGATCCTTGTAGCCTGAACGACCTCGGGAAAATCAGCGACAAGCGTCGGGGCCATGGGGGCGCAAGCCGTGGCGGTATTGATATCCTTGCCGCCAACGGAGCCTCTAAGAACCACGCGGTAAATTCGATCGACATTCTCGTTGTGGCGATCATAGCTCATTTCATTCCGCACGTAAAGCAGGATCAGAATGCAGCAAGCGACCCCTACGGCCAATCCGGCAATATTGATAAACGAGTAACCGGCCTGGCGCCCCAAATTGCGCAAGGCGACCTTCACGTAATTTTTCAGCATGGCAGGATCCTTGATAAGGTCTGAATTATTTTCGAGGTAATGCTTATAAGGACAGCTTATTCCACAAAAAGTTGCAGATGAAAAAACCCGGTGAGAGGAAAGTTAACCAGCCCTAAGAAAAAAAATTGAGATGGACAAGCAACCCGCTAAAGGTGAGAGGAAACGGCCTTCTTCCTTGACCGGCGAATTCCGCTGATCGCGAATCTGACGGCCGCAAGCAAAAAATAGCCGAAGTACATGATAAACCGTCCTATGACAAGAAAACGCTCCTTGACTTCGGGTCTGGCACTCATGGGATAACGAAAGGTTTTGGAACCATCCGCGAATAGCATGTATCCGACAAAGGTGACAAAAAGAAAAATAAGCAGTTCGCGCAGCACGATACTTTTGAGAACACGGTTAGTCATTATCAGGTGTGGTAATCCTTTGAATTGGCTTTCTTCCTAGTATCGGTTGCTGTAACTCCTAGCCTGAATAATTCATGCATAGACTTTTCAGGCTCAAACCGTTACGACGGAGTTTTCAAAAATGCGTGTGTCAGACATCCCCCTGCCCCGGCTCATTTATAAAAAGATTGTGAAATCGGGGCCTGCCCCGCGCATTTTGCGGGAATTTGATCAATTCTCCCTTGCAAGGGAGACAAGTTTTTGCTCGTTCTGAGCGAAAAGCAGAGGGATGTTCGTCCCGTAATGAAGACTTCATGGTTTAGATTTCATGAATTATTCAGGCTCATGAGTGTCCAGTTAAGCAGAACATTCAATGCAAATAGATATCAATTAAACAAGCACTAACGGTAGTTTGGTCCAGGTCAGAGACTTGAAAACGCAAAACCCCCTGGGTGTCATGCCCGAAGTCTTTTAATCGGGCATCCAGAAAGATGGGTGATGGATCCCTGCTGAAAACATGCAGGTTCACAACCCCGCGTTTTGTGGCGGGGGATGACATGCAGATGTCGTATGTCTTCATCAAATTTCATCCTAAGCGCTCTGCAAAAATCTTAACCGGACACCCCTGATTCAGGTTAACTAAAAAAGAATCTGATCGTCGTCCATGTGCCTCGTGTTCATTTGATGCTTATATTACGGTTCAACCGGCTCATATTGAAAGACATCTCGCAAAGGCACCTCAAAAACTGCTGCTATCCGGAATGCGACCTCGAGTGAGGGTGAATATTTTCCGCGTTCAATCGCATGAACGGTTTGTCTAGTAACACCAATTTTTGTGGCAAGCATCTCTTGCGTCATTTCACCCTGATCAAACCGGAGCCTTCTTATATTATTCCGAATGCTTCCCCTTTTCATCTCAAAACCTCCTTCTATGATAGAAAAGCTGTGTGATGAAACCGGCAATTTCAGAAAGAACAAAAAAGAACAGGATGATGTTTGCCATCACAAACGGTGAAGAGGTTAACAACATGCCGGCGCCGGTTGCGCAAACACCTAAAACGAGAAGGAAATAAGCATTACGGGTCGCCCTCAATTCAAACAATTTATCTCGTTCATCGTCGCCTTTTTCCGCTTCCTTTCTAA
>Ga0114931_10010230_pt1 | contig 11180 bp, 10 predicted proteins | sample 2SBtaG_FD_89579 | JGI IMG/M metagenome (GOLD analysis project Ga0114931, IMG submission 89579) | Deep subsurface microbial communities from Kolumbo volcano to uncover new lineages of life (NeLLi) - 2SBTROV14_V59a metaG | ecosystem: Environmental > Aquatic > Marine > Volcanic | place: Kolumbo...
GGAACGGTGAATAAATAAATTGAGGTTTTTGGGTTGATTATTTTGTTCTTAGTTTTTGCTTTGAAAACAAGAGTTATGTTGATATAATGACTGTTTTCAAGGTGAAAAATAAGGACAAAAGAAGTAGCCAAGAAGCTTGATTTATTTTTTCACCGTTCCTAAGGAAAGGTGAGGTAATAAATTGTGCAATTTATTACCTCACCGTTTCTAAAAAGGGGAATGAATTCAAAAATCGAACTTTTTTTTTGTTGTCAATTGATTTTAAGCAGCACAACCGGCACATGGTCGCAACCTGCAATGGTCCATTTCACCGATGTCACCAAACAGGCGGGCATCCATTTTCGATACACTTTTGGGGATTCGACCTATGAAAACATATTGGAAAGTAGCGGTTCCGGCATCACTGTTTTTGATTACGATGGCGACCAAGACCTCGATTTGTATTTGCTGAATGGTACTTATCTGGAAGGAATTAGCGACCCGGATGGACGAGTTTTTAAAGACACACCCAATCAGCTTTACCGCAATAATGGCGATGGAACTTTTACTGAAATCGCAGCGCAAGCAGGCCTGAACGACCGGCATTGGAGTATGGCTGCCGGCGCGGCAGACTACGATGGCGATGGCGATATTGACCTCTTTCTATTGAACTATGGACCCAATGTTTTTTTCCGAAATAAGGGAGACGGCACCTTTGAAGATGTGACCGACGCGTTGGGGCTTCGCGGCCCAAAAACCTTGAATGGCTTTACAAAATGGAGCGTAGGTGTAGCCTTTTGGGATTATAATTCGGATGGGGCCATTGACTTAATGGTAGGCAATTTTTTAGCTTTCGACCCTGCCTACCACTCCCCCACGAACCCCAACATGATGCCGCATCCATCCGAATACAAAGGGCAGGCTTCGCTACTTTACCGGCAAGAAGCTGACGGTAGTTTCTCCGAAGTGTCGAAGAAAGCGGGTTTCTACTTTCCCGATTCAAAATGCATGGGCTTGACGGTCTTCGATTACGATGATGACGGCGACCAGGACCTTTTCCAAGGCAATGACCATCAACTGAATTTCCTCTTTCGGAATGATGGAAGTGGCAAATTCAAGGAGGTGGGTCGGCCAAGTGGTCTGGCCGCGAACGACCACGGAAAACCCACCGGGTCTATGCACGGCACCATCGGCGATATTGATGGCGATGGCCGAATAGATATGTTGGTCACCGACCTAAAACACGGAGCGCTTTATCACAATCTTGGAGAGGGTTTATTTGAAGACATTACCGAAAAAAGTGGAGTCGCACAGATTTTTGCGGGAAAAGGAGAATGGGCTGCTGCCATGTTCGACTTCGATAACGACGGTGACCTCGATATTTTCTCTGCCACTGGGAAGGCTGAAGAACTAATTTCGCAATATCCCCTCCTGCTGGAAAACGATGGAAGAGGGCATTTTCGAAATGTCGGCTTTGAAAGCGGAACCTATTTCAACGAAAAACGCTCCGGAAGGGGGGGCGCAGTTTGGGATTATGACAACGACGGCGACCTTGATGTTATCGTTTCCCATCTTGACCATCAAGGAACTCCTGTTCTTCTCAGAAATGAGGGTGGAAATAAAAATCACTGGCTTGGACTGACATTAATCGGAAGCAAGGGGCTTGCCTCCGCAATCGGCGCAAGGGTGAGAATCCATGCAGGAAAAAGCCAACAAGTCTTTGTAAATCAATGGGCTACGAGCTACCTTTCCAGCAACGACCCGCGTATCCACATCGGGCTTGGCAAGAAGAAGCAAATAGACCGCCTGGAAATCCGGTGGGCGGATGGCGCCACAGAAGTCATTAAAAATGTAGCCGCAGACCGATCCCTGACGATTGTGCAAGGGAAAGGGATTCAATGATTATCGCCAACTACTGCCTTCCTTGAGGAGTGTTGTTTTGATGACAATTACACTCAATTAAAGGTAAAATCTTCTGTTCCAAATTCATTTTCTGCAACCTGTTTCTTCTTTTTTGAAAACACTTTTCGCAAGAAGAAAAAATTTCCAAATCCCATAAATCGGCAAACACGCGACCTGCGTTTAACCCGATTCCGTAATCCAGAACACTTTCCAGAGATTCTATTCGCGGCGAGGAAAAATAGCGCTCCTTTTGCAAATGGTCCAGCGCGCCGTTTCCGGTTCGCGTTGGAATTACTGTACAACATTCCACACCTGCCTCAAAAGCAAAATCAAGGCTACGTATTGCCCAAAACTCTCCTTCGGCTTCGCTCAAAAATGGAGGGCGCAAAAGAATAAATGCGCGGGTCGAGATGCCTCCTTTCTTCAAAAACTGAATGGATTTTGCAAAGTCGTTCAAGTTCATTCGTTTATTCAATTTTTGTAAAACTTCTGGTTGGACGGTCTCCAAACCAAGCGCGATTTCTAAACCGGATTGGAGCATATCGCGAAATTCCAAACAACGGTTGTTAATCAATTTGGGATGGCATTCCACAATCACGGTTTCAAAACCGGCCAGCAAAGATGCCACGGCTGCGTAATCGGAAAGGGGGATGGCTTTGCTGTCAAAAAAATTGCCGCTGTTGTACAATTTGATGTGCTTCGCCGGAGGAAGTTGGCTCAAAGCCCATTCTATTTGGGTGGGAATAGCGCCTTTAGGTACGGAATCATCGGTGGTGTTTTTCCAGAGGTCACACATTAGGCAGCGGAGAGGGCATTCCCGGTTGGTCAAAAAAATAGTCGCCACATCTTCAACGACGCCGGAGGCGGTGCGCTCTTTTTCGACAAGATAAGCATAGGGTCTATTCGGATTGAGCGGATTCTTATCCCCGCGAAGGGTTAAAATCCATCGGTCATCCATTTTAAACGAAGGGAATTTGGGCATTGGAAGAAGGTTGAAAGATGAAAGACAGAAAGATGAAAGGTTTTTGCCTTTACAAATCCCTCAATTTATGGATTCAAAAATAAAATTGAAAACAAAAAAAAACGAAATGGCCCGGAAATCTTTCATCTTTAAATCTTTCATCTCAAGTCTCAATCAACCATAAATCGCTTGAAACACTTGTCGGAAATCGCTCTTATTTTCCGGGAAGTGCGCATCAAAAACACCGCGTTCGGCAGCCCCATGTTGGAAACGCCTTTTGGGGAAAACCGGCATGTCCATCCCAGTGACGGCTTTCACGCCTTGGGCGACAATCGCCCCTTTGAGGTTGTACAATTTTTCGTGACTCCAATCCGTCCAGTCTATAAAGGGAATCCCTTCAGCGACCTCGATGACGTTAGGCAGGGTGTACGGGCTAAAACCCTCGAAGCCCAAAACCGCGCCGGGGGCATAGGTGCGCATATAACTGCGACTCAAACCGCCCGAATAGGTCAGCGAGTGTTTCATGGAGTCAACCCCCCAGCCTTCCTGATAGAGCATCAAATTGTTCAGCACAGATCGGATGGTCAATTCGGGATTTTCTTCAATCGGATAATCCTTTAAATTCTCGTCGCCCCCATCGCCATCGAGGAGGTATTTCCAATCGGGATAAAGGTTGCGAATCCCTTGCAAAAGCGCCCAATTCATCGTCGCCGATTGAATGTCCAAAGGCTTGTAATCTTCGACGACTTGGATGGTTTTTTTCCAATCCAATTTGGCAGGTGCAATTTGGATGGGTTCGAGAAACAAGCCAAGGTCGAGCGATTCCAGGAATTTTTTTGCCTGCAAAAGGTCTTTGCCTTTGCCATCCACACTCAGGCAAAAAGCTTTGAGCCGGGAAGGACTTTCGCCCAATTCCCGCAACGCGTGGTAGGTGAGCAGAAAGACAGAACCACTGTCGATGCCAGCCGAAAAACTGACGCCCACTGGCCCCATGTTAGCCTTGAATTGCAACCATTTTTTGATTTCCCGGTACAAGACTTTCATGTACAATTCGCCTACTTCCGCAATGGATTTACCGGTAAATTTGTTGCGCTCTGGGGTGAAAAAACGCTCGTAAACCGGATTGGGGTCTGGGCAGCCGAGGAGTTCTATCTTGGTGATATAATGCGCCGGCACCATCCGGGTGTAGGAAGGATGGAATTGGTCGTCAAGTCCTTCCTTTTTGAGGTAATCGTAAATGGCGTCAATGCGTTCTCCAATGACCAAACAGGGACCGTCAATTAACTTGGCGATAAAATAACGGAGTGGCCGCCCAATCGAACGCGCCATTCGAATGGTTTTGCCTTCCACCGAAATGAGGGCAAACTGGCCGTCAATTTGGCGAATGGCGCGGGAATCCCCGGATTTCACGATTTCACGAGCCTCTTCGTTGCTCATGTTGTAAATGATGTTGTTTTCGGGCTTGGTTAAATCAACCACGCGATGGACATACTGACTTTTCATAATTCACTACTTTTTTTGATAAAAAATTCAGAATTTGCTTTGAGTTAAAATATAGTCGGAGAAGTGGTTTATTCGTAAACAAAAAATATCGCTTTGTCACTAATACCTTGGTTTGGGCGTAGTGTTTCTATACTATCTGTTTTCTTTTCTCATATAATTTTGGAATATTTCTTTCATCTATTCTAAAACCCGTTCCATGATTTCTAACTGCACCTGTGGGTTTTAAGTACATTCTCACGTCTATTGCAATCAGTCCTTTTTCAAAGGCATTTAAAAAATTGTCGGGTTCAGGTTTGTCTAATAAATAGGCTTCATTAAAATGAAATTCTTCTTTGCCCGATTCTTCATTTATCCTTGCGTCAGCAAATACGACCATCAACCGCTCAAGCTTGGTTACAAATTTTCCAACAATTGTAAATATACTCCAAGTCCCCAAAATGGTTTCTTTATGACATAAATGAACTTTATGGGCTGTTCTATCAATCTTTATTTTCAGATTTTGTGGATTTGGATTATTGTGAAAAACGGTGGAGTATAGCGCTTGTCTTCCCTTTTCATCAGTATAACCAAAGGTTTCAATAACTTCCTTTTGTGGAACTTGCCAAACGGAACGGTTGAATGTAAACAGAGTTACCATTGAACCCGATTTCTTTCTATTAGCTTTCAATTCTATACGTCCACCAATATCAGGTATTGCAAGGTTTGTTTCAGCAAGTTGCAATTCTTGTTCTAGGGTGTGTCCGATTCCAGTTGGTCCTTTTCTATGCGTTTCAATGAACCCGCGATCTTTTAATTCCTGTAATTTGTATTGAATTTCGTTAAGTGTCATTATTGTTTTTGCATTACTACGATATACTCCTGTTTCATGGTCGAGGATTTTTTCCCAACCTGATTAGTTGGTGAATTTTCAGAAGGCATTCTTTTGTTAGGAATGTTGCGAACTATCGTTTCAATGTGTTTGAAATTGTTGGCTTCAAAGAAATTCTTGGTTATTTCATCCATTGGTATTTTTTCGTCTTTTACCGTTCTATTTCCCACTACATAACAAGCGTATTTATTTCTTTTCATTTTTTTTGCAAGGTTGTTAATTGATTTTTGGTAGTCGTCAAAAAACGTCAATACTTCCGTGGCTCTTTTTTCGTCCTTATCGCCAATCTTTTCAATTGCTAAATTTAACACTGTCGAGCCGTTTACTTTTGAAGTTTTGTTGGTCTTCCCGCCCATTAATTCATTATCTATTTGAGGTGCATTTTCTATTCCCATCCATTGATTGGATAACCTCGAATATTGCCCATAAGCAACGGTTGTCCTTGAATCTCCATAAGGGGGTGAAGTAACAACAACATCAACGCTTTCATCTTCCATCACTTCTTTTGGTATTGATTTCACCGTATTGAAACCATGTATTTCAGACACGGCACCATTTCGTTTGATTTCAGAAAATTCTACCAGTCCTTTTTTATTTCTACTCAACTTATAAAGCATTATCCCAAAACAATCGGGATTAAATTTCAATCGTTTTTCTTCCGGTATTCTCACCAGTTTAAACTCTCCTTTTTTCGTCAGGGAAGATTCTCTAATGGTTTCAGAAAAGGCCGTAAGAAAGAATTTTTTGATGTCCGAATGGTTAATTTTATCAATATACGTTTTTATGATAGCCAATTTCGTTTTGGCGGTTTTATTAAACCAAAAATCAATATTCTTAAATGTTGGTGAGACAATAGATGCCTTGTTTATAGCTATCCCGAATTGAAATTGAAAGACAAAATCGTTAAAATCTTTTAAATATAGGTCGAGTTGCTGTATGTCTAATTCGTTGTTTTGCTTTCAGCGATGAGCCTTGCCAATGGATTTAGGTCTGTTCCGATGGCATTGATATTTTTAATATTTGCTTCCACTAAAGAAGTGCCCGTTCCGCAGTACGGGTCAAATAAAAGGTTCGCATTGGGAGCATATTTTGTGAGTAATTTTTCAGCAATTTGGGGTATCATCATGGCAGGATAGGCGTGAAAACAATGGGTCGCACGTTTGGTATCTGATTTTCTAAAATCCCATGAACTATCTACATACTTCATATGGCAAAATTACAAATCGGAGGAAGACTCAAATTTACGGCAAAATGGGCAAAAATTTCCTTTTTATGGAAGGCAGGAATTACTTTATTTTCAAATTGCTGATAATTATTTTATAGCCATCCGGGTCAGATACCATTACCCCATTATTTCTCCTATAGGGGTTGGGGGTTCTTCTTTATCTATGCCGTATTTATCCATATTTTCAATGAGTTGGCGGTACTCCTTTTGTGTGGCTGGATAAAAAACCAAAATATCATCTTCATCGAAATGGTGATTAGCTTTGGTCGCTGAACTTGTAAATTCTAAATGCCAATCTAGCTTTGGTTTGCCAACAAAAACGCCGTCATAACTATCGTGATTCTCGAAAGAGTCTAATTTTTCGAAATTTAAAACCGTGCAGTAGAATTCAGTCAATCGCGCTAAATTATCCGCATGTCTTGCAACTCTAAAATTCATGGTTTCCAACATTTATAACTGAGATTCCCCAATTGTGGAAAACGATTTTGAGAATTAATTTTTTTCGTATTATTGAATTATTAAGAAGTTGCCAATTTCATTCCTTATCACTGGGCGACATCTTGTTTTTAAATTTCGGTATGAAAATGCTTTCTCAACAAGTTCAAACTTTCGGGTACTGCTGTATTGGCATCTGCTTTGCCTTCAAATTCTAAAGAAATGTAACCGCGATAATTCACCTTCCGCATGATGCTTCCAATGCGGGAGTAGTCCAAATCCAGGGTGTACCATTTTCCGCCGCCGTAATACGTCTTCGCTTGTACTAAAATGGCATTCTTGGCGAGCATTTCCAATTGGGAATAGGTGTTTTCCAAAAAATTACCCGTATCCAGGGTAACCATCAGCCAGGGTGAATTAATGGCTTCGACAATTCTTTTTACCCCTGCGGCGGTCCTTCCCAGACCCCAATGGTTCTCCAATCCCAACACCACCCCACATTCGGCTGCTTTTGGAATACATTTTCCAATTGCCTCAATGACCCACTTAAATCCTTCTTCGTCCGCATGCCCTTCCAAAGTTGGCTCGATTCCTTTGTTTGCCATCAGTTCATCAAAATCTTTGGAAGTACCCCATCTCCCTGTATTTATTCGCATGGTGGGAATCCCCAATTGATAAGCCAATTCTATTTGGTGGATGGTTTTATCAATATTCTCTTGCCTTTTGGCAGGGTCGGGGTAAAGAAAGCTTTGATGGGTCGAGAAACCCATCAAGTCCAAACCCGCCTGAAAGGCTCGCTTTTTTAGCCGTTGCAAATAATTTTTTTCTTCCGAGGTCATTTGAATCAACAATAGTTCGACGCCATCGAAACCCATTGCGGCTGCTTTGTCAATGCAACTTTCAATGGGGGTGGCTTCTTTTGGTCCGTTAAATCGCCAAAAGGAATAGGTGGACACACCTATTGGATTGGGTCGAATTTTAGCTTTTTTTGGGGGCGGTTTGGAATTCTCTGTTTGGATGCAGGAGGAAAAACTGCCCACAATAGCTGCTGCAGCTGTTGATTTGAGAAAATTTCTTCTTGTTCGTTGCATGGTGAATGAACGGTTTTGTTTTTCAAAAAATACATTTTTTGCGTTTTTGGTGATTTGGGAGGTTGGAACGAAATGGACAGCTTATCAAGCCCATCCTGCTCCTTTTCTTAGCCTTTCCAACAGTAAAGCGACTAATATCAATAGCCCTAAAATCACCTTTTGGGTATAACTTTCAATACCTATTAAATTCATTCCATTTTGAATAACCCCAATAATGAATGCTCCAATTAGGGTTCCCCAAATTTTGCCTTCTCCTCCCATTAGGCTGGTCCCGCCGACAACTACGGCTGCAATCACATACAATTCGTAGGTAAGTCCATAGGTAGGCGAACCACTGTTTAGTTGAGAGGCTAATATGACACCTCCCAGGCCTGCCAATATTCCACATATCGTAAAAACAGCCATTACGATTTTATTTATCGGCACGCCGGAAAGTCTCGATGCTTCCTGATTCCCACCAATGGCATAGACGTATCTTCCAAACACCATTTTAGTCATCACTAAATTAGAAAGAAAATATAAAAAAAACATCAAAAGAACAGAGACTGGAATGACCATCATTCGGCCACGACCAAGCCAGGTAAAGTTGGCTGGCAATTGATAAATGGATTGGCCCTTTGAGATGGTATAAGCTAATCCACTCGCAATCAACATCATGGACAAAGTGACGATAAAAGAGGGGATTTTGAAAATGGTGGTCATGGTCCCAGACAATAAACCAACAAAGCCGCAAAGAATTACGGCAGTTCCACCTGCCAGGACCAAATCAAAGGAATCTGCTTGTTCTGCCCCCATATGACTTTGGATGATTTGTGTGCAAACTACGGCAGAAAAGGCAACCAAACTTCCGACCGAAAGGTCAATTCCGCCGGCAAGGATGACCATGGTCATCCCAATGGCAATGATGGCAATGACAGTGATTTGATCGGCTACATTTAGCAAGTTTTCAATTTTCAAAAAATTAGAACTGATTTTGGTCTGTACTTTTATTTGAGGAATTTGACTGAAGGACGGAAAATGGGTTTTAAAATTTTGAAATAATAACCAACGAGAGGCCCGGGTGGAGGTAGCGATAATGTCGGGTTGCTGTTTATCCTCAATGAATTGAGTCATTCTTTTCCGGGCAGCTATTGGGTCTTGGTCAACTATTTCTATCTGATAATTGGTTCCCAGGTTGTTGACAAAGGAATGAACAAGTTCTTTATCCTCCTTTCCGTTGGAGGTTACGAGGAGGACACTTGCTTGGTTTTTCATGGTCATCACTTCCGCCGCTAATTTTTTTCCAGCTTCTTCTCCACTAAGGTGCTGTTTTTGGATAGTTAGGACACTGAAAAAAATTACAAGCCCTACGAGAACCAGGACAATTTCGTATTCTGAAAACAGCGTGCGTAATTTGTTCATTTTTGATAAAATTAAAAACACAGTTCCATGATTTCTTCTTGCCCCACCTCACTTAAATCATTGAAACTGCCGACTATTTGGCCATTTTTCATTACTAAAATTCTATCGGAAACGCCTAGCAATTCAGGTAATTCTGAACTAACCATAAGAATTGATTTACCACTTTCTATTAGCATCATCAAGAGTTCATAAATTTCGTATTTTGCCCCGACATCAATACCTCGAGTGGGTTCATCAAAAATAAAAAGGTCGCAATCTTTTTCCAGCCATTTCGCAATGATAACCTTTTGTTGATTGCCACCGCTTAGAAATTTGATTTTCTGGTTTCCCTGGGCGAATTTGATACCCATTTTTTCCTTGTAAGCTGACAATCGAGAAGCTAATTGCTTATCATTGACCCAGCCAAAAGAAGAATAGGCTGGTAAGTTGACCAATGAAAAATTGGCATAGACCGATTGATTTAAAACCAAACTTTGCTCTTTTCGGTCTTCGGGAACCATCCCAATTCCTTGCTTTACCGAATCCAAGGGGCTGTTTATTACCACCACTTCCCCTTGAAGGTTAATGGTACCTCCGGTTGGTTTTTGAGCTCCTACTATCAATCGCAAAAGTTCGCTTCTTCCAGCACCGACCAAGCCTGCTATGCCAACCAATTCTCCCTTGCGTAACTCAAAGGAGACTTTTTTTATGGTTTCCTTGTGCGTTAAATTTTGGACCTTCAAAATAACTTCGCCCGGATTGGAAGTGTGTTTAGGAAATTCATTTTCAAGTTTTCTGCCTACCATGAATTCTATCAGTTCATTTCGGGAAATTTTAGCCTTTGGTTGGGTAGTGATGTGTTTGCCATCGCGCAAGATAAAAATTCGGTCAGCGAGGGCTTCCACTTCTTCCAATTTATGACTGATGTAAATAACACTAATACCAGCACTGGTCAATTTCTTGATAACTTTAAAAAGGTGTTCGACGTCGCGCTTGGTTTGTGAGGCGGTCGGTTCATCCATGATAAGCACCTGAATTTCACTCAGTAAAGCCTTAGCTATTTCTACAAGCTGTTGGTGGGCTGTATTTAACTGCCAACAAGGTTGGTCCAGTTTTATTTGAACTCCCAGGTCATCAAAAATTTGCAAAGCGCTATCCTTTTCTTTGCCATTGTTTATCCAACCTAAGCCAGACTCATTCCCTAAAAAAAGATTGTCTTGTACACTGAGGGAAGGAATGATGTTGAGTTCCTGATGAATTACCGCTATGCCCAATTTTTTGGAAACGGATGGACTGGGAATAGAGATTGGTTTGCACTGGTAGAAGATGGACCCTTTATCGGGTTGATGCACCCCTCCTAAAATTTTTATTAGCGTGCTTTTGCCTGCTCCGTTTTCACCAACGATTGCTAGGATTTCTCCCTTTTTTAATTGAAGAGAAATATTGTCCAAAGCTTTTACTCCCGGAAATGATTTATCAATTGCTTTGAGTTCTAAGAGTTGCATTTGTTTTGATAAAGGCGAACCTATAAGGAACGGTGAAAAAATAAGTTGTCATTTTTGAGTAGATTATTTTGTTTCTGATTTTCTCTTTGGAGGGGGAAGTCATATTGATATAATAGCTTGTCCCAAATCCCTTCGGGAACCCTTTTCATCCGCCGAAGGGAAACGAATGCCGGGAAGGCAGTCAAAAGGGATAAGTTGTTTTTTCAACATTCCTTAGGAACGGTGAATAAATAAATTGAGGTTTTTGGGTTGATTATTTTGTTCTTAGTTTTTGCTTTGAAAACAAGAGTTATGTTGATATAATGACTGTTTTCAAAGTGAAAAATAAGGA
>Ga0114931_10010231_pt1 | contig 11180 bp, 5 predicted proteins | sample 2SBtaG_FD_89579 | JGI IMG/M metagenome (GOLD analysis project Ga0114931, IMG submission 89579) | Deep subsurface microbial communities from Kolumbo volcano to uncover new lineages of life (NeLLi) - 2SBTROV14_V59a metaG | ecosystem: Environmental > Aquatic > Marine > Volcanic | place: Kolumbo...
CCCTCGATCACTGCGGCAACCAGCTCGGATGGATTGCGCGGTCGGCGACGGTGCTCGGCTTCGCGCAAATACACCAGCATCACAACCCCGAACTCCGTGGCCACGCCAGCCAGTGCAATAAACCCAACCGCGACCGCCACGGAAAGGTGATAGCCGAGCAGCGCAAGCAACCAGATGCCCCCGACCAGGGATAAAGGCACCGCGAGCATTACCATTAAGGATTCCGATATGGATTGAAAACTCACGTACAACAGCAGCAGGATGATCAGAAGGGTAAGGGGGACGATGGTCTGCAAACGCTTTTCAGCACGTTGTAAATACTAGTATTGCCCCGCCCACGAAATGGTATATCCAGACGGTAACGACAACTGATCTCTGAATGCCTGTTCCGCTGCTTGGATGTAACTCGCCATGTCGCGACCGTCGGTGGTGATATACACCCAAGCATTGAGTTGCCCGTTTTCGCTCTTGATCATTTGTGGCCCGTCGACAACACGTACATCCGCCAAATCTTGCAACTGGATATGGATATCTTCCGTTGCAACAATTGACAATTCCCTCAGCTTGGTGATTGAATTCCGCATTTCCTGTGGGTAACGCAAGTTGACCGGGTAGCGTTCGCGGCCTTCCACGGTATAAGTAAGATTGGCGCCGCCGATGGCGATATTCGCTGCTTCTTGTACTTGACGTACGCTGAGCCCGAAATGCGCGAGTGCATCGCGATCGAGATCGACTTCGATATAGCGCGCCCCAACGGCTCGGTCGGCGAATACGGAACGGGTTCCAGGCAGTCGGGCTAGCAAAGCTTCCAGGCGCGTACCGATGGACTGAATTTGGTTCAGATCCCCTCCGGCGATTTTGATACCAAGCGGTGTATTGATACCCGTGGACTGCATATTAATGCGGGTTCGGATCGGCATCAGCCAGGCATTGTTGATGCTCGGCAGGCGCACTGTACGGTCTAATTCGTCGATGATCCCCTGCATATCCATGCCTTCCCGCCATTGCGCTTTCGGACGTAGCTGTATGGTGGTCTCCAACATCGTAAGCGGCGCAGGATCTGTAGCCGTCTCGGCCCGGCCGACCTTGCCAAATACGCGCTGTACTTCCGGCACGCTGCGGATCAGGCGATCGGTTTTCTGAAGAACTTCACGCGCCTTACCAATTGAGATTCCGGGTAGCGTCGTGGGCATATACAAGAGGTCACCTTCATTCATTTTCGGCATGAATTCGCGACCCAAATGTTGCAACGGCACAATACTCATCAGCACCAACAAACCGGCCAAGACCAACGTGCTCTTCGGGTAGCGCAGCACCCAGGTGATCACCGGACGATAGGCGGAAATCAGGCCCCTGTTCAGAAAATTGGCATCCTCGCGACGAACCTTTCCGGTAATGAAAAACGCAATCAATGCGGGCACCAAAGTCACGGATAGACCGGAAGCAACGGCCATCGCATAGGTCTTGGTGTATGCCAGCGGATTGAACAGCCGCGCTTCCTGGGCCTGCAAAGCGAACACGGGCAAAAAGCTCAAGGTGATAATCAGGAGCGAAAAAAACAGCGGTGCTCCGACCTCGCTTGCTGCATTTTGAATCGACTGCAGGCGGCTTATGCCATTCACCGCCTCCTTTTCTATGTGTTTGTGGACGTTTTCTATGATGACAATTGCCGCGTCCATCATTGCGCCAATCGCGATCGCGATTCCGCCCAAAGACATGATGTTTGCGTTGATTCCCTGCAAGCGCATGGCCATGAAGGCAACGATTATGCCCACCGGAAGGCTGATGAGGATGACCAGCGAGGAGCGCCAATTGGACAGGAACAGGAAACATACCAGCACCACCACCAGAAATTCTTCCACCAAGCGATGGCTAAGCGTGGCGACACCACGTTCGATCAAGCGCGATCGGTCGTAGGTAGTGACCAGTTGCACCCCCTCGGGAAGACTTTTCCGAAGTACTTCCAACCTGGCTTTCACTGCATTTATTGTGGCCAGTGCATTGCCGCCCTTGCGCATAACGACCACCCCGCCAACGACTTCGCCTTCGCCATTCAAGTCAGCGAGGCCGCGACGCATGGCGGGGCCGATGCGAATTTCGCGCGCCACATCATCCAACAAAACTGATGAAATCGATAAACGCCGACGCAAGGTCGGAACGCTGATCAAACCGATGTCCTTGAGGTTCTTCAAATAACCCCGGAGACGAACCATGTATTCGGCTTCGGCAAATTCCAATACCGACCCACCCGACTCGCTATTGGAGTCGCGAATGGCCCGCTTCACATTCGCCACAGTCAGGTAGTACCCGCGCAGCTTGTCCGGGTCTATAACGACTTGATACTGTTTAACCATGCCCCCTATCGTGGCAACTTCCGCAACGCCGGGCACGGTCTGTAGGTCAAATTTCAAGAACCAATCCTGTATGCTTCGAAGTTGCGAAAGATCGTGTTTTCCGCTCCGGTCGAGCAATGCGTATTCGTACACCCAGCCGACGCCTGTGGCGTCCGGACCGAGTTTCGGTTTGGCCCCGGCGGGCAATTGATCGGTGACCTGGCTGAGATATTCCAGTACCCGTGACCGTGCCCAGTAAAGGTCCGTGTTGTCATCGAAAATCACATACACGTAGGAATCCCCGTAAAAGGAGTAACCGCGTACGGTCACGGCGCCGGGTACCGACAGCATTGCCGTTGACAGGGGATAGGTGACTTGGTCCTCGACGGTTTGCGGCGCTTGCCCGGGATAGCTGGTGCGGATGATGACTTGCACGTCGGACAGATCCGGTAAGGCGTCCAATGGAATCGTTAACGCAGAATAGGTGCCCCATGCGGCCAATATCGCACTCACCAAAACCACCAGGATCCGGTTTCGGACGGACCAGCGGATCAAAGCCGTAATCACGACGGTTTACCACTATACGAGAACATCCGGATGCCGCTTGCAGAGCCGCTCAGGATCCATTACGCGGTTTTGCCGCGTTTGATTCATCCCGCGATGTCGGCACGGAATCGGCAACCGCCGCGGATTGATCTGCACGTCCTTGGGCAATCGCCGGACCCTGGTGATGCATCGACATCGAATGGGTCGGGGACAGGCGTTGGAAGCCAGCCATAATATTGCTTTCAGAATCGATCAGAAACTGACCAGACACGACGACTTTTTGCTCGGGCCTGAGCCCGGAAAGAACCTCGGTCTGGCCGAGCGACTCCTCCCCCGTTTCCACACGGACCGGGGCAAAGTTTCCATCCTTGTCGATCACCACGACTCGATTTCCCGTGCCGGTTCGTATGACGGCTTCACTGGGAACCAAGATCAAATCGTGGCGGACCCTGCCTTCGATGCTTACGTGGGCGAATGTGCTCTGTGAAAGGTTCTTGTCCTGCGTCTTGAACTTGAGTTTGATTTCCAGTGAGCGGGTCGTATACCCAACCGGTGGTTCCACACGGGTAAGCGAGCCGTGAAACACTTTCCCCGGAACCCCTCGCACGCGCATGGTCGCAGCCTGCCCTTCGGCGAGCTTGGGCCATTGGCGTTCAAAGATTTCGGCCGTAACCTCGATGATTTGGTAATCACTGCCGAGGCTAAATATCGTGACGCCCGTGGTCACCGCTTGACCCGCTTCCCCACGCCGCGTAAGCACCACGCCAGGCTCCTGAGAATATACAGAGACGGGAATCTCAGGTGCGGCGCCGTGTCGTAGCAATTCAATGGCCTCTTGGCTTAAGCCGGCGCCCAGAAGCTTAGGAATCAGGCGTTTTGCCAGCGCAATCTGGCCTCGACGGAAGCGGGTTTGATACTGACTTTCCATTTGTTGCAACGCATCGGACATCACCGAAAACAAGCGTTCGCCGCTTTGCACTTCATCCGCCTGGGATTTATTCGCTATATAGGTCAACTTCCCTGAAATCGGTGGTGTAATTACGCGCCGCCCGGTGGGGTCGACGCGCGTAATTTTCCCTAGGGCGTCAATATTGCTCTTCAGGTTACCGCGCGTAACCGCGGCGGTACGGATGGAAAGCTTGTTGCGGATCCCCGGCGCCACGGCGACCACGGGCAGTGTTTGATCGTGGTTGGCTGCGGTCTCCAGAGTACTCACCTTAACCAGATCCATACCGCAAATCGGACAGTGGCCCGCATGGCCAGAATGGATGTGGTGATGCATTGGGCAGGTATATTCGTTGACCGAAACCTCAGGTGCCGCTTCATGGCGTACAAATCCAGAAACGCCGTACCATACGGCGGAAACCCCCAGCACCAACATCACGAGCACAGTAACCCTGGCGTCAGACCAGAGTCCAACCAAGAATCGCTTCATTGATTGCACCTTTTCATGCGCACTGTCCGGCGTTTACACCGACCCAGCTTGATCCCATGGCTCGATTGTAACGCAGCTTCAAGTCCCCGAACGGCATTCGAATTAAAAAAGCAGAAACGCGCCTCCAGTTTCCGGGAGGCGCGTTCCGTCAAACTACCCCTAAAGTCGATATGGCTTAGTGCAGCGAATACACGGCCACGTCGTGGTGCAACGGGTCAAATTGGTACAGCTTCAGACGTCGACTCGGCTCAAAGTTGTACTGAATCTGAACTTTGTGCATACCGGGTGTGCCGTCCGCGGAGGCCGCTGGTACCGATATCGGTCCCCACGGGCCGCCCGCGTTTATCCAAGCGTGCGTCCTGCCGAAAGTGAAGAAACAGCCAGAACCTACTAATGGTTGACCGTTATCACGATCGGTCTGATTGCGCGGCGAAGCTTCCAGAAATTCCTCCGTACCACCGGTATTTATTGGAAATAGGCGATCGTTGGTTACTACCACTTCGCCAGTGGCCTGATTGATACGCAAATTGGCCTTGCCGGGATTCGAAGTATTATCCAGCAGTACATCGTCGTGCAATATATTCCCCGGGCTTACCACAACCTCCCCATTAACGATGTCGGTGCGTTCACCGACAATGGTAGTCGGTTCGGTATGCACTTCTTCGGCCAGTGCAGTCGACGGGTCGGTTTCCTGGTACTGGTTTTCCCAGCCCCGCGAGCCGCCAAAGTCCGCGTTCACATATCCGTGCACGTAATTGTCGGCATTGTATAGCGTGACATCGTAGACATACGGCCGTGTTTCCCATTCGTGGGCACAGCCGTTACAAATACCTTTGAATCTTGCAGGTCCCTGACCGCTACCGATACCGGTATCGCCCTGGTGGCTGGCATACAAGGTGTTATTCGCATACACCATTGTCAACACGGCGTTTGGATCTGCTTCAAATCCCGCTGGGAGTTGGGTACGGTCACTCCAATCCAGGAAAGCTGCACGCAAATCAGCCACCGTGGAGGCGACATCGATGTCGTTGTTGTCACCATCGTCGTCATCGTCACCATCCTTGTCCTTTTTGGCATTCAGCAACACGTTGAGAATATTCCACATACGCTTCGCCGGCGCCTTGTCCCCGATCATCGCAATGGCGGCGCGCCGGTTTGCCTTACTGGCCGTGGGGTTGGGTCCAAATACATCGATTTCCCACTGTGGCAGCGACTTAGGGCTGGTTCCCGGGACACCGCTGCTGGCCATCTTCAATGCGTTTTCCAGGACTTGCACACGAGGTGGGTGAATACGCCAACCCCAGGTGTAGATCAGATTCATGTATTTGCCCTTGGTTTCCTTGATCTTGATGGTGTATTCCTTTCCTTCCTCAAGCATCGGGAAGAACGTCTGGTCCATACCGGTGTGGATCGGCCCCCGTGTACCCGCCGGGGTTTGGTCGAAATCAATGGCAAAGGGCGAGAAGTCCTCGATCCCCCCGTGCAGGATCTTGATGTGATACGTGACGGTCCACGGCACTTCAAATACTGCCGTCGGATCTACCCACGCAGTATCCGATTCAATATGCTGGTCCCAATAAACCATATTCACATCCAGATTGCCGCCGGTCACCTCATCGCCGGGTTGACATGGATCGTGCGCCGCGCAAATCGGCGTAACCGCTTTGACTTTGTCGGGCCCGTTATAGTGCAGCAATGGGAAACCGCTATACGCACGGGTATGGGCCTTCTTGGTCCGGCCATCCTTATCGTCACCCAAGAATTTTACCTTTCTGCCTTCGAGGATACGCAGCGCCAGTTTGACCGCGCCGCGTTTGATCTTGCCGTCCTGCGCCGCCTCTTCCATCTCGTCGATCAGGGAATCCAGATCGTCCGATGGTGACGTTTTATCGATGTCAATGGTCGTTACGGGTCCATCTTGCAACAGGTAGTTGTTGTCCCCTAGGCGCGATGGCTCGGTATTCGGCATTTCCACACCATTGGAGTCATACATGTTGCTATCGATGGTCAACAGGAAGTTCGACCCCGGCGGATCTATAGTCGGATTAGATGGCGGAAAGTGGCCTTCCGGTGTGACCACGAAGGTGGTAACACCATCCGTGGAAACCGACTGCGCCGAGGGCCCCGGGCGAAACTGCGGACACGGATGGCCGGACCATGCGGTAATCCCTCCGGATACGCCCGGCGCCCAAACCCCGGACGTCAATTTGCAATTCCCAATGCCCTCGGGACCGGTTGCAGATGCCACTCCAATCGATGCGCATCCCAATACCGCGCAAGCCGCGGCCATTCGTACATATCTCATTTGCGTTTTCATAATTACGCCCCCCTTGCACTACGCAGGTCAATTAGGAACGGTTTGTGGTTCTTGCCGGTGCTAAGCCGGGCAATTGCCTCCGCGATAAACAGTGGATGTTGACGACTCGCCTGGGTCAACCAACGGCCGGTCTTGTCGTTACCAACCCAAGACAGGCCGCTGATGGTGCCGCGCACATTGAATGCGCGCAATACTTCGCGCACCGCTTCCGATTCGCCCGTAAAAAATCGCCAGTTGGCGCCATGCGCATCGGCGAGCGCCTTCAAATCGTCCGATGAATCGGCGCTGGGCGTGGTCGTAATGGTGTACATGTGCGCTTCGTCGCCGAGGCGGCTTTGCAGCATTTCATGCACCTTGACGAGGTTGTTCAACATCGGGTAATGCCGTTCACCCCGGGAAGAGGTGAAACTGAGCATTACCATTTTCTTGTTAATCAACTCCTCATAAAACCAAGCTTTTTCCTTATGTTGATCCTGCAGAACCACTTTTGGAAAATGTTCGGCGTTGGGACCTCGTTTTACGACCGGGCAGGCCCGGAAAGCTGCGTCGGCACCGCTCTTGCTCTTGGCCGATGCACTTCTCGCACTGATTGCCAAGGCAGGCACAGCGGCGGCGAGTGACGCTACAAATGCTCTTCTGTCTTTCATGATCTACTCCTGGAATCTCAAGATTAATCGTTTTATTTCGTCATTGATTGCGCTAACCGGGTGTGACATCCCAGCGTTGCATCATGGCGTTGTCTTCATGCACGTTGTTATGGCAATGAATGACATAGCGCCCGACGAAATCATCAAATCGGTAGAACACCCGGGCATGGTCGTTCGGACCCAAGGTCGCCACATCCTTGCGCGCCCGCAATACGCCGGTGGGTTTCCTACCGTTCCATTCCATGACCTGCATTTCTTCAAAATGCACGTGGCAGGGATGAGACCAAGAGGTTCCGGCGTTCTTGAAATTCCAAATCTCCGCCGTTCCTTGCTTTGGATTTGCCGAGATAACGGTGGGATCCATGAAGCGACCGTTGACGGTCCACAGTCCCATATCGTGGTCGAATACGAACTCTCGTTCCGCAACAACTTCATCCAGATTAATGCCGGGGAAGGGGCGCAATGAATCGGGCAGTTTGCTGTTGTCCGGTGCACTCGCTTCCTTGATCCGGAACTGCATTACCTTCATCCGCTGCGGACCTTCCAGGCGACGGCCTGAGGGACCCTGTCCGTTGATTTGCTCCATGAGGTTCAGCATCTCCACGGTGTCGCCAGCGTTGTAGCGCGAGAAATCGATGATGATGTCCTGTCGATTGGCTGGAGCGATAACGACACTTGTGGCTTCCACCGGCTCTTCCAGCAAATTGCCGTCATTGGAGATAATGAAGAAACTGCTACTATCGCTTAAGGCCATCTCATAAAAGCGCGAGGGACCGCCGTCTAGCAGCCGGAATCGATACTTGCGGCGTTCCACATTCAGATACGGGAACACTTTGCGATTGGTGGTAATCAAATCACCTAAGTGGCCATCCGTATCGAATACGTTGTAATCCGGATCACCGAAGTGGTTAAACCGAACGTCGTGGAAGATCAAATAGATATCGTAGCCGTTTGGGTTGCCACTTCCATCGCTGCCAAATTGCAGGTTTCCCGGCAAATGCAAGGCGTCGGAATTGGGATCGTTTTCATCGCCTGAATCCAGGAAATCATAAAAAATCGCCATTCCCGACAACCCGGAATACACGTTGGTCGCAGTAAAATCGATCATGTGATCGTGGTACCAGAGACTGGCAAGCGCCTCCCGGTAGTCATTGCGCGCGTACAGCATGGCGTAGTGATGGTCCCAATACTGTCCCGGCATCGCGAAGTCCATCGGGTAGCCGTCACTTTCTGAAGCGGTATGGGCATTGTGCAGGTGCGTCGTGATCGCTGGATAGCCGATTGGCATCAGCACGTCTTCAGACACTGGTAAATCGTTGAACCGCCGAACAAAAACCGGTTCGCCATAGCGAGCCACCAGGGTTGGACCCGGTGTCGTGGGACCCTGCCCGCCGCCGCTGTACATCCAGGCGAGTGAGCCCGCTCCCGCCGGAATTGCCGGTCGGCCGGGAACCGCGGGACGCGCCGGAGACAGTGCGGATAATTGCGGATGATAGTTCCACGCCCCCTCGGTAATATGCTGCACGTAATATTTTTGCGGCTGGAATTCCTCAAATCGTTGGTGCCGGTTCGGATCCGCCTGCGACGACATGCTCGCGGGATCCACGGGCACCATGGCCGGCGGAACAAACAAAGGCTCTACGTAAGGCGTTACTGGTGGACTATCGGGTTCAGTACCGGGAGTCCGGATGCCACTAGGCCGACACAATTGCGCCTGCGCTGAGCCACCACCGAAAATTGCTGGAACCGACAGAACCGCGGATCCCGCCTTGAGAAAATCTCTTCGTTTAACCATCGTGTGCACTCCCCAATCGGAATGTTGAATTGCCTTCCACCTGCCGGGCGAAATTGCACGAACTCAAACTGCTAGCAAAACGCCAATCGCGGCTGCTTCGGGCCCCTACCGAAGGCCACGGCTCGTCATGTCCGTGCCGTGGCAAACTATTCCGGCGAGGGTAGGCTAACCGGACTCGGGCGCCTGATCCCCGACCAAAATGGAGTTTTTTCCTGAGTAATTGTAACGAAATGTAACAAGTTGACGCGGGCGGGTTGTTTCGCTAACAGCGGTACCGATCGAGCGTGGATTCGAAGATCGAGGACGAATTTTCAGTGTCGGGGCGGTCAGGAAATTAAATGCGTTGACGGCCTTGGGGGCCGCTCAAACCGGAATCCGTAGCCAGAACTTCCAGTTTTTCCAGCGCCTGGCGCGCGCCGTGCATTAGCTGTCCGTTGCTGTGTGCATCGCCGAATTCCGTGCGCAATACCATTTGATGCAACTCCATCAGGCCAAGTGACGCCGTTGCGCTTTTCATCCTATGCAGTACTTCAACGGATTCAGCCGGATCAGGCATGCGTGCCAGTGCTTCGAGATCCTTGATGCCCTGACGGAGCGCCTTGATGCCCTCCACCAAAATCGTGCAAAACGCCTTGGGTCCAAGGTCAGCGCGAATACGTTCCAGGGGCGCGACACTTTCACCCGTACTGCAGGCCAATTTTTTCTCCAGGCGTGCGATCAGCTGGGTAAAGTCGTCGTACATGACCGGTTTCGCCAAATAGTCGTCAAAACAGGCCCATTTCCCATCCAGCTCGGCCGGAGGTTGATCTGCACTACACAAGACCAAGGGTGGATTGCCGGCGGCGTAGTCGGGCCGTGCACGTATCGAGGCAGCCAATTCGAAGCCGCTCATCTCCGGCATTCGTAAGTCCATTAACACCAGGTCAACGCCCGAGTCAATCCAGGATTGTGCTTGTGCAGCATCGTAAGCAGAAGCCATGTTGTGCCCGAGCGCTTCACAAATCGACTCCAGCACGCGATGGTTCAGCGCCTGGTCGTCGACCAGCAAAACCGTGCATTCGTCGGACTGCGGCTCGGGTTGTGGTTCCGCAATGACGTCGTTGGTGACGGGCGCATAGGGCAGGCGCACACGGAAACAATTGCCGGGCCCGTGGGCGGAACATAGTTCGATCGAACCACCCATGTTTTCCGCCAGCATCCGGCAGATATACAAGCCCAGGCCGTGACCGTTGGCAGCGTTGTCGTTGGCGCTTGTTTCTACCTGGTAGTATCGATCAAAAATCCTTGCCCGGTGCTGGGCGGGAATGGGTTCTCCCGTATCGATTACTTCGAGGGTGAATTCACCCGGCCCGGGTTGATGCGGGAAGGCGATGCGAACGTCAATGCGACCTTTTTGTGTATACCGGATGGCATTGCCGAGCAGATTCAATAGGATCTCCTGCACGTGTACCTCGTCCGCACACAAAGTCCGTGGGACGTTGAACGAGATAAGCTCTAGACGCAATTGCTTACGTTGCGCCTGCGGCCGCACCAACTCGATGCTGTTGTGCAGCATTTTCGGCAAGTCGAAATTGGCCGGATTGCTCTCCAGCGAGCTGCTGGGGTTGCGACATAGGTCCAGCAAACGCCCGAGCAGCACATTCATGTTTTTGCCAGAATGCAGGATCAACTCCACCAGGCTCTTGCTTTCGCCCGTCAAGCCCACCGATTGCAAGGCCTGGGCCGCCCCCAACACGCCATTCATCGGGGTACGCAAATCATGGCCAAGAGCCGCCAATAGTGCGGTCTGGGCAGACATGTCGGCTGCCGAATCCTTGACCGTGGCTTCCAGCACCTTGACCTTGGCCGCAAGACCCGATGTTTGCTCTTGAATGGCGCGCACCATTTGCTTCGGCAATACACCAATCGCCCCAGACGATTGCTCGGGCCGATCGGAAAGAGTCACTGTTTGCACAAAGACCCAAAGCAGCGCAATGTACCCGGACGCCAAGGTATCGGAGGGCGAAAAATGCCAGGACACAACATCAAAAACATAGGCGCCGAACAACATTCCGCTACACACCAACATGCTGGGTGTAGTCGCGTCCCCGCTCCGCCAGCTGCGCAC
>Ga0114931_10010232_pt1 | contig 11179 bp, 10 predicted proteins | sample 2SBtaG_FD_89579 | JGI IMG/M metagenome (GOLD analysis project Ga0114931, IMG submission 89579) | Deep subsurface microbial communities from Kolumbo volcano to uncover new lineages of life (NeLLi) - 2SBTROV14_V59a metaG | ecosystem: Environmental > Aquatic > Marine > Volcanic | place: Kolumbo...
CTCTGCTAGCTGCTCGGCCCGAGATTGTAATTTCTCATCCATGTGTCATCTCTCCTATTTCAGAAAACGGTGAACATACTTCTACCGAATGCTGATAGCTGACACAATATTTCTTACAGGGCCAATGAATGTGCCATTCATGTACTTCGATGTCTCAATCGTGTTGCAAACCCTTTCTGAAACTTAGGTTGTGAGTTAACGATGTTGCATTCATATCATACCGATGTTTGAACGATGTTGCAAATTGTGGCCACAATTTGGCCACAATTTGCAATCATCATTTTATGGAAAATCATCCTCGGTAACGATATGCGTTTGGCACAGGCAAAAGTCCTTGCTGCGAGACTTGCTCCAAGCTTTCTCGGGAAATTTTCCACGTACGGGAGGCGGTCTTTTCAGCTTTTAGCAGACGTCCTTGTCGACACCATCTTTCGACAGTTTTGTAAGTTACCTTAGTAGCCTTAGCTACCTCTTCCGTGTTGTACCAATCTTTCATTGGGAAACCTGGAAGCGGGTTTCTGGTGACCTCTTGTCGCTTCAAATCCAAAACCTCTTGCAGCAGGCTTCGATTTTTCGCTAGATCCTTCTTCAGCTCACGGACGTCGGCTTTGGTGGCAATTTCAGATTGCGGGAACTTGTCCACGATAAAAAATTCGCTATCTCGCTCAATTTGCGTACAAATTGCGCGATGCGGCGATTTTTTTACCGAGCCAGCGAGCGGAGTCACGCCAGATCATCAGGCCTATCAGGTAGACAGGCGTAAAGCTTGAGACCTAGGCCGCGCCTGTTTAGGCCTTACATACGGGAAACAAGACTTACTCAAAAATCATCCAAGTTACAAAGTCGCAGAGCCAACTAATGCTGCTGCGTTCAATACCTTCGATTCTACAATAATGGCCGAGCTAGCATCAAGTCCCCCGTAGTTTTTTTCTTCCCCTGGATAAGGCCTGAAAAATCCGAATTGGCAGAAGATGGTTAACCAATCCATACCCGGGGACAAATGGCAGTGTTTAGTTTCGAAGTTGGGCTACTCGTCGGTCGTGCAGATGTTGTAAATTACGAAGTCCTCTTTCATTGGCCAATTGCCCTCGACACTGGTCAAAGTAGCTGTAACTGCAGCTGTAATATGATTTTCATTGTGCGGTGCGTCGTCATTTTGCTCTCCGGAGAGAGTAATCGTAACTTGAAATGTACGCATAGCATCATTATTAACCAAACGATCCGGATCACCAGCCGCATATAGCCCCACCCGGTGATGTTAGTTTCTGCGATAAGCAAAGTCCCTTCGCCTCTTGAATGAGCAAGTGCATCAGGGGATGACCAGACGCCTATCTTCGTGAACAGCAGAGTGTCTCGCCTACTAATACTATTTTACATTTAGCAACGAGAGTTTGGCTACGGAGTTGCGGCCTGGGCATTCATGTTAGTTACATTGCGACGCAACCGCTAAAAGCATGACCGTTTGAGCCGTACTGAGCCCTCAATTCTCTCGAAAAGAATCCTTACATGGCAAATTTGCAATGCGACCTCAGAATGCAGGATCAAATCCTGTCCCCTTGCATATCGGGCACTTTCCAGAGCTAACATTTCTGAAACCGTAGCAGTTCCAACACCAGCGATACTCCAAGCCGTTCCAACCTGCGGGAATGGTTACGGGAGGTTTCTTGAGCTTGCGGTCTTTCCAGTAAGCTTCAGTTGGACGACGCAGAGCCACTATTCGGAAAGTAGATTTCGCGGCTTGCTGCAGCAGGTCTTCCATTTTTTCCCACTCTCTAGCTGGAGGAACGCCCAGCCCAGCTTCCTCTCCTAAGAAACGCAGCAAAGCTGGGCTCGTGACCGCCGGAAGATAGCCCGCCTTAAATGCCTCGCTAGGACCGACCAATCCAACTACGTGACCGCTTTTCTTTTCCAAGAGTGGCATACCAACCAGGGCCTCTCCACCTGGAATTGCCGCGAGAAGCAGATTGGTGCGAGGCCAAGCTTCTGCATCCGAGTGGGCTTGAAAGATACCCTCCATTATTCCTGCGGCATTCGCTTGTGGGGCTTGGTTGCGACAGCCACTAATTGTCAGGTCTGCTTTTTCCTGGGGCAATGACGCAGAGAGAGAAAGTGGCTCTGCTACCAAACCATCCACTTTCAAGAGAACCAGATTGTCGGCTGCGGAACTCGCCACTGGATATCCGACCAAGTCTTTTCCTTCCTCCCCAGCCGAGACCACGAGAACTGCTTGAGCACCTTTGACAATCTGTCGGTGGGTGAGCAAGTATCCAGACTTCACTGCAAATCCGTAGCCGCTTTTGAACTTACGCAGCCGAGAGACTTCTGCCAGTGGGATTGGAGCACCATTGATCTCTATCGAAGCATCAGGAGAGGGTGCCCTTAAATAAAGCATGAACATCCACCCTTTGACACCAGCTAGTGCTAAGAAAGGGCCCTTTTCAGTTGCTGTCTGAAGAAGTTTGAAGGATCTCGACACTACCCGCTTTGAATCAACCTTCGGGCTCTTCTTGACATAGTTGGTAATGAGTTGAATGTTATGAAACAACTCGAAGCTCACTTCACCCCAACCAGTCGCTTTCGTCCAGCTGCTAAGGGCTCCGGAAAAACGGCCTTCTGCTACTTGGAGAATGGCAAGATTGTTGAGGGCCGCTTGAAGATTGGCTTGTTCGGTACTGGAAAGGTTTTGCCGTCTTTCTAAAGTATTGATACATTTTGTAAATGACTTGCTGGCCAAGCTCAAATGCTCATTCTGATCTGCCGGGTTATGCACAATTAAGGCGTAAATCAGTCCCAGCGTAAAATCTGTTTCCAAGTTATCCGGGAGTATACGTTTGGCCTTGCTGAATTCTTTGAGAGCTTTCAGAAATGAGTTTATTTTGACCAATCGAGCCGCCTCGTTCAGACTCTGCTCCAATTGGTCACGAAGTTCTTTGTTTTCCTCTTTTGCAGCGAGCCAAATATTCAAATACCAATCTTCTAAAAGTGGTCTGGATCGAACTTCTTCATCCGTTTGGTTGTTGAGCTCATCCAGGAAGCGTTGATAGACTGCCTTCACCACCGAAGTATCATGCAACTCTGACAATGCCTCCGTGAGTTCTTCATCCGTCCGGCTTAGCAGTGCCCGGCCCAGCGGATGTTCAATGCTAAAATACTTTGAGCCGTCCTTGATTACACGAGGATCGTCGTCAATTAGTTGCAACTCCAGGGGATAAACAACTTCCACCGTGGGTGTGTCATTATCTAAGATCAAAAGTTCTGCCCGATTGGCATTTCTATTGATCGAAATCATTGCGTGGCCAGAAGAGACTTTCCTTAGTTTGACGACAACTCGTTCTGGTCCTTCCACCAACTGATCGTCAATCACCCGTACAGGAATAGTAGCGGAGGTCATCCCGACAGGGATCTTCACCGTGTAACCCATGGGATCAAAATCGTCACCCGGGGTGGCTAACTCCTTCCCAGTCAACTCATAGTCATATCTGACAATGGTGTCTGCGGAACTTAACTGAGATTGCTCAATGAGAAAGGATCCCTCCACTGGCCCTGCCTCGTTCCCGTCCTGCAGGGCCTTAATAGCAGCCTGCGCCTCGTCGTTATCGTAGATGGTGAGCGTAGTTTTTCGAGACTTGGAAGTAACTGTGATTTTCTCTGAGTCGCCAGAGGGTGGAACCAACATGACGGAAACGGTTTCATTTCCTTCGTTCAGCTTGTCGTCAATTACTTCGACTTTAATAGTTGTCGACACTTGCCCGGCAGGAATTGTGACCGTGCCAACCAACGAAGTTCGATCAAAGCCATTAGCCATCTCAAAATCTGTACCCAAGTTGGCGGTGCCACCAATCCGATACGGGATGTCGGTGTCCGTCGAACGTGGCCGATCTAGACTGATCAAGAATACCCCATCAACAGCCCCCGACTCTCGGGCATGATTTTTCACACTGAATTCAACAACAGACGGAGTTATTCCATACCTTTCTTTAAGCTCGACAACTACGACTCCAAGGAATACCAGGAAGACTCCTAGCATTAGCCACGACACGAGTGCTCTATTCCGCTTTCGTACTGCAATGTCTCGTTTTGTAGAAGTTACTTCGGTTCTCAGACTAACCGGCTGGAGGGTAGGTGGTTCAGTTTGGGCAGCACTATAGTTGGAGTGCGGTGTGGGAATAGTTGCCGGGGCGACCTGTTGAGTCTCTGGTAACATTTCCTGCGGATTCGACTCGCCACCACTCAATCTCTCTCGCTGCTGCTGGTCATATTTCTTCTTTTTGTGTGGATTCAGCAGACACAATCTTGCCTGGGCAACTTCATTGAGCAGATTCTGCGAGGCTTCACCGTATTGTCCTCCTGCAAATGTTTTGAGGTGCGACATCTGACGATCTGCCGCACTGGCAATCACATCGAGATCCTCCTCCATGGACGGTATGCCCAGCAAGCGATAGTGATCCGCCGGCTGTTGGTCCGGTGGAATCCCTAGCCATTTGTGATAAGGATCGAATCTAGTCGATTTCCTAGCTGTCATTTTCAAAATCTACGAATTGTGAAAAACTCTCCGGCTGCTTTCAAACTGTTTCAACTGGGACCAAACAAACCCATGATAGTGTCCTTGAGTTGCATAGCGATGTCTGGGTTTATCCACTGCAGGACATAGAAACCCAGTATTACTCCTAACGGGGCGGATACCGCAAACCCTATCAACAGCCGAACCCAAGCAATTCGCTGCTTCTTGTTCCGATTGTAGAGACTCTGTGCCATAGTAGGCTTCCGTCGCTTACTAATCTCTTTTACCAAAGTGTCAGCAGCGACGACTGGAGCCCCTACCGGGATGGCCGGTTTAAGCGAAATAGGTTGAGTTACCCTTGGCTCTTTGCTTTTAGGTTTTGAGGGCTCGGCTCGGTCGGGTTCAGGTAGAGTTGACTTTTTGCTCAATAAGTCCGTTACGAATTCATCGAGTTCTTCGAACCGACCGTACCCGCCGTCACGACATATGATTGTCTTCCATTTTTGCAACCGTGCACCGGGCATGGTATGTTCACGCTGAACTTCGATTTTTGCAGTCGATCCTATTTCTGGTATCTGGGCACTTACCGACAACCGGCCACTGCGGTCATAACGGTAGACTACTTTTATTTTTGTGCCTTTGGTCAACCCGCGAGGTAAGTTGTTGATCTTGGCTCGTCCTAGCTCGCTACAGTGCTCCGGTTGACGACTCTCTCCCTCAAGTAGCCGCACGAGTACATTTTGTTGATCGTCTTCCTTGGTGACGAACTCACGGTGGATTTCCTTGGGTAAAGGACAATTCCGAGGAATCAGACAAATATTCTCTTTCCGCAGAGTTTGCTCATCGATTCCTTCGATTCCCAGTGAGTGAGATGCCACGTCAGTAATCCGCAGTTTACTTGCTGACTCAATTGAACCTTGTTCTACCAGCTTGGTGTGAGCAAAGATGGCCGCTCCGCGTGCTACCGCCTCGTCTGGATTCACGGTCATATCGGGGGTGATTCCAGACAACTCGGCGATCATTTGCCGCACCATGGGCATGCGAGTGGATCCGCCCACCAACAGAATGCGATTGATGTCGGACCACAAGAGGTTGGACTCACGTAATGCTTCCCGAGTCGTGAACGCCGTTCGTTCCAACAAATCCGACGTGAATTCTTCAAACTCCCGACGACTTACTTCAAGCTGAATAGATTGCCCGGCATGTTCGAAACTGATTTCAGTGCGTGGTTTTGTCGACAAGATATGCTTTGCCTGCTCTACAGCACGACGCAATAGAAAGTCCGACTGATCATTAAAGGGGGGAGTGTCAGGATACATGTTCTGAAAGGCTGCTTTGACATGTTCAGCTAAGCGGAGATCCCAGTCATATCCACCCAGGCGTACATCCCCATTGGTTGCTAGGGTTGTGATTTGGCTAGCTTCCAAGCGGATTACCGTCACATCAAATGTTCCTCCGCCAAGGTCATAAACCAAAACATGCATTTTCGCTTTGGCTTTGCCTTGAGGATCGAGGTAACCAAGATCCTGCCCAAATGCCAATGCGGCTGCCGTAGGCTCGTTGATGATATCAATGACGTCCAACCCACTCACTTGCCCTGCGTCGACGGTGGCCTGACGACGCGGCTCGTCAAAATAAGCCGGCACCGCGATCACTGCCTGAAAATCCTCACCCACTTTGGCAACAATATCTTCGCGGAGCTTGCGAAGAATAAAACCTTGAATTGCTTCAGGCGGAAATTGACGATCGCCAATGGTGCGGTGATAGAGGGGTTGTCCCATGTCCCGTTTGACACATTCCGCGACTCGGCCAACGGATTCAGGATCCGCTTCCCAAGCGGCCTTACCGACAACAGCTCGGTCGTCTTGAAAGGCCACGACGCTGGGAGTCAGCAGGTCTCCCTCAGAGTTCCGCACAATTTCCGTTGTCCCGTCGGCAGTGACGCGAGCCACCACAGACTGGGTGGTTCCCAGATCAATGCCTACAGGGTGTACAACATCAGCCATCAACTTCCTCCCCGAATTTTCACTGCGCTGACTGTCTGTGTGCGATCGAACTTTTCGCTTGTCTTGCCGTTGGAACGAAAGAGTTCTCCGTTTAGATCGACCTGGGAACGATCTAGGCAAAAAGAATATTATATCTCAACTACCGGTGACCAGGAAAGGACCACGGAGCAGTGCTATCGGCTGACGTTGCCAAGCAGCTAATAAGGACTGCCATATGATGCCATTATTGAATTCCGAAGAGGTGACTCGACCCTGAATTTGCAGCAGCTGCCGTTGATGCTCCTCGTGGCCGACTAGCACCACCAAGAGTACCCTTGTCTCACCTCGATCGCCTTATTACTTTGAGCAACATGGACGAACCCACCAAATCCTGCATCCGCGAACTGATGTTCTACGTCGTGCCGGATCCCGATGAAGAGATCACCGAGGACGTGCTGGCTCGCAGTGAGGCGGTCGATTTCGAAGAGGGCGAACTGCTCAAACAGGAGTTTCGTTCGATCTTCGAGTCGATGGACGAATATCCAGGAGTTTGCCAGGCGTACTGGCTGCCTTAGACAACATGGAAACGGCAGACAACGAATTTCGAGGTGACGACATAGAATGGATGAACTGTCGTGACGTGATGGGCCGCAGGATTCGCAAAGCTCTGACTGCCATCTTGTAAGCAGATAGCGGTCTAGCCGCTCCCCTCAGACTTCATGCCGTGGCCAACTCGGCCTCAGCCGATTCGACTTCCATCACTGACTCAACCTCTAGGAGTCCATGTCGAGCTAACACTTCGGGCATGATATCACCGATAGCCAGCACTCCTGGACAGATTGCGGTTGCAGGTGGGGCATCGTCACAAAAAAGCTCGCTCATCATCTTCAACTCCCACAAATACGGGCTTCACCCTTTCTAGGAAGATAGTATACTTGCGTACACCATTCGTCAAGCCTCCCAGCAGAGAGCTACCGATGACGGAAAGGAGCCAATAAACACGCCCCGCGAAGCCCGTTCCAGAATCACCACAAGCCGAGGCAAGCGGCGACCCGCAGCACGAAGATGAGGAGTTGCGTGCTCGATACATCGAACAAAAGAGGCGAAGATGGTGTCCAGCTTGCGGAGAGAGTTTTGAAGTCTTTTGATCTGCAGTATTCCGAGTTCTTGCAGTCTCACTGGTGCGTTGGGTCATTGAACTGCCTGATGCGACTTGTCAAACGGAGGCTGCTACCTAGAGTCTTTTGGCATCAGTATGGACCCAACGGGACGAAGCACTTGTCCCTTAAACATTTCAGGTTCATGGAGGACCAGAGCATGCTAGTTCTCAGCAGGAAAGCAGGGGAGTCAATCCACATCGATGGTAGGATCAAGATCAAGGTTGCGAAGATCAAAGGCAATCGTGTGACGATTGGAATCGAAGCCCCCGATAGCGTCGCCATTGTGCGAAGCGAGCTAGACGAGTGGTCCGAACTGTCTTTCGACGCGAACTCGCCGTCTGATTTGCTAAATCAAGATTTAGCGGGTGCTGTCAGAACTAAGCGATGATGACGCGATCTACGACGGAGGAACGAGGCTCTGAAGGCATCGTATAAAGGATTTAGAATGTTCGGCGGATTTTTGGTCAGAGGTTTCCTAATACATTGCCATATCGTGAACTAGTGCGTTGTATGAAAAGCCTGGAGTGAAATGTCCGCAGGGCCAACCGCTTGCGAACTCGCCCATAGCTTCGTGTTTGCCCTTTACCTAGTCGGCCAAAGTGAAGTTGAAGTTTCTATGGCCAATCGGGACGACTTGCTTACTGTTCTACGCGGTCGAGCGTCCGCAACCAAGACCTCAAGTACCCCCGCATCATATGCATTGTCTGGGGCCAGATATGTTTGATGTCATCCTCTGGGGTGTGTAAGCGAGTCCAGGTTTGAGGAGGCCACCCTTCGTCGATTTCGTCTTCGGGGAGTACAGACGCCAGCACGGAAGACATCCCTGCCCGCAGGAGTCCCACGTTGTCTGAGGGTGGGGTCCTAAATTGTTGATAAGGATGATTGTTGGCTCGCAGGACTTGTTCGAAGCGTCCCGCCTGATCAGCGTCGAAGAGGCTGCGACTGATGACGATCGTGTCGCCGACTCCGCACACGTCCAGCACGAGAACGAATTCAGCACACCGGTCGTCCTGCTGCGACTCCGCCAAAAACCTGGCGAAACTGTACGACCCTTGTGCCACACCACCGTTTGAAGGTTCTTCCAGATCCCAGAAACAAATGGTCAGTTCGCCCGCATAACCTGCTGCGGTGAGATCCGCTGCCAGTTGGAGGAGTTGAATCACGGCCGCCGAGTTATCGTTGGCTCCCTGAATCGTGACTGGATGGATGTCGTAGTTGGCTCCGAAGATCCAGCGGTGCCGAGGCCGGTCGTTGAAAGTGACCATGATATTGCGAGGCCCACCTTCGCAGTCTCCCTCGACCTGTAGTTCAGATCTCACCTTGTTGGCGTCCAGCATGTGACAGATTGCTCGTTCACGAGACCCACGGAAGGGCTCGCGGCATAGTTGCTGGAGCATTTCCATCATTGCCAATTGCTAGTTCCCCCAAGATTACTTGTCAGCAAATTCGGTGCTTCTGTTTCGCATGCTACGCGACCAGAGCCCCGGCTTGTCTTGAGCAGGCCTGCGTTGCCCTTACGACTTCTCGAAGATCCACGTGTGAGCCAAGTCGGCAACTTTCGCCACGAGCGGCAGGTCGTTCCGACCAAAGCCGTCGGTTTGCTTCCACTGATCACCGTCCTTGTAGAGCCGCGACACGTTGACGTTGTGCCTGACGCCGGCGTCCGTTCGATTTTCCCAAATGGTGGCCTTGATCGTGCCGAGTCGAATCTCATGGATGGGTTGTTGCTTGGACATTATGGTCCTCCTGCGGTTAGTGACGACGCTGCTGTGCTAGGTACCCAGCTGAGAGGCGTGGTACTGGGTATGCTTCTTCGCTGTACCAGCAGATGTCAAACTCGAAACGCCTGCTTCAGCCCGGCTGTCTTCGTCTGCAAATACCGCCTCAGCCGAACTAAGCGGGGTTCGTCCTGGACCATCCGGTAGACTTGCTCCCACGTAGTTTGCTGAAAACGGTCCTGAAACTTGTCTGACATGAGGCCGGAGAACTCCAGGGCCGTTTTTTCTTCATAGCCTTCCCGAACTAGGTTGACGTGATAGGCCTTGGTGTGGGGATGATCGGCAGCTGCCATCCATTCTGCGAAGATCATGTTTCTCCACAGTTGGTAGGGAATGCGAAAACCGCTAGCTGCTTGCCTCATGTTGAGACACTTGAGTTTTTTGTCCTGGTAAATATTGAGCAGCTCTTCAAACGTCAGTGAGGACCGATCCTTGCGAGGCCCACGTTTGTAGAACGTGTTGGGACTAGTGAATTTGGCTTCGATGAGAATGAGATAGCGTCCGGGTAGGTGGAGCGCAATGTCTGGCTCGGTTTGTGGACGGTCCACGGGTAGATTGGCTTCAAAGCGTCTTCGTGCTGCGATGAGAAGATCCCAGGGCTCAAACTCATTGTTGCTGATACAGATTCCCCAGAGATAGAGAAACGGCTCGATCCTACACTCTTCTTTCGTGATCTGATTCGCAAATTGAGCCAAGGCTCCCGCCTCTTGAAGACTCCGAAAGACGTTCCAAGAGAGGGTGTCCTCGGAACGCTCTAGCCCTAACCTGTGGCTCTCGTACTTAAAAGGATGTCCGATGATCTGCTGCTTGAATTCTCTTGCCGAAGCAATGATATTCCAGGCTGGATCTGCGTAGGCGTAGGTTGCTCCTGCGGAGGAGTAATGACAGCGGATACCGTGATCAGGGCACACGTCGCCTTTCTCTGCCCGCGTTGGAGTTTTCAGCACCTGCTGGCAATTCTTGACGTAACACCTGACTCGGCGAGGCTTGCCATTCAGGGGTACCACCTTTGGCTTAAGTTCATTGATGCCATACGGAAGTCTCTCTGTATCAGGTTGCGATGTTTTCATGGGCTTAAGTTCTCTGCCTGACGTTAGATGACGCAGCCACCAATGTCCTCTTGATGTTCTCGTTACAGAGGTGATCGTGGCCGCAGCAACATTTTACACTTGGTAAATGACAACTGTGGGTCAGACCCTTTGTCCAAAAAATCAGGTTCCTAGTTTTTCTCAGGATAGTCTAGCCGCCGGGTAACTCTTTCTGAGTCTTGTCGATCACTTCTGGACCGCAATTTCGCAGCTTGAACCGCAGGTAATCTGTCAGCCTGTCTACGAGAATTCGTTCCGGTTTGGTAAGAAAACGTCGATTCCTCAGGAGCGAGTTAGCCAGTTTGTTATAGCTGATCTGTCCAATAAATGGTTGCTTCGGAAACCCTTTCAGTTGATTGCACTGTGGAATCGCTGCAGCTAGTCGATCCTGATCTCGATAATGTTGCACCAACCTATTGTCTGCCTGGGGACTGACTACGATTTGAACAAAATCCTGGGTTGGTACATCAAATAGTCCGTGCCTTTGGAACCATCCGCATTTGAGTAATCCGACCCGAATATTTCGGATGAGCTGATCTGAGGGGTAACCGTGCCGGCCATCATCGCCTTTGGTCTGGGCCGACAGTTCGGCCAGGTATTTCATTTCAATGAATACGGTCGTGGGTGGGTTTTGCCAAGTGATGATGACGTCTACCTGCGTGGAACC
>Ga0114931_10010233_pt1 | contig 11179 bp, 5 predicted proteins | sample 2SBtaG_FD_89579 | JGI IMG/M metagenome (GOLD analysis project Ga0114931, IMG submission 89579) | Deep subsurface microbial communities from Kolumbo volcano to uncover new lineages of life (NeLLi) - 2SBTROV14_V59a metaG | ecosystem: Environmental > Aquatic > Marine > Volcanic | place: Kolumbo...
CCAACCATTTAAAATTTTGAATTCTCCCCGAATTATTGGCGGAAGTTTCAACCCTTTCCTGCCCGCCGTTTCTTTTGAACCCGACGGCACAGTCATCGAACCCGGACGGGCTACCTTCACAGACCCCACCTCCTTTGTTCCAGTTGCAGGCGCCGTTCATGCCGATTATTCCATCATTGGATTGGACGTGTTTGGACGTTGGTCTTTGTGGCAAAGGACGCCCTATAACGTGACGGCACCGCCCGTGCAGAAACCGGCTATCCATCGCGTTGAAATTATTCTCGACAATGAAAACGGACCACTCATTTCTGCCAAAATGGAGATTGACTTTTCATGGGAATGGCTCGACCGATCGCCTTTGAAAATTGAGTTCATGGGCCAATTTTTTCCCGCAGATAGCAGCAATGCACCGGCCACGATTCCGGGAATTTTTGTGCTTTCCAATCAAGGAATACCCGGTTTTCATCCAAAGGTGAGCGTTCTTTTCGACCCTACTTCCGAAGAACCTCTTTTGCAAGCCCCCCATTCTGGAACGCTGCGGCCATTGACACCCACAAGCCCCCCTGCAAGTAGTTTGGAGTCGGATTTGAGAAGATACAGGCTAGTCCTGGAAGGCGTCACTTGTGATTTTTCTGCCGTTGAAGAATTGGCTTTTGCCCTTTTTGCGCGGGCAGCAGAACGGGTGCGCCCCTTGGCTTTCAGTGACCTTGTAGGACCGGCTGTTGCCAGAACGATAGACCCGACACCTCCCGAAACACCCGAAATTGTGGCAGAATTAAACTGGACAGCTTTGCCCGATGCTACCGGAATAGCCCGCGGTTTGTTGACTTGGCCGGCAGTCAGCGGTGCCAAAGGCTACGTCATTTGGGAAGCCACCGAACAAGCCGTCCGGGTAGCTATTGACCCAAGTCTGGAAGACCCTTCTTCGGAGAGCACTTTGGTGGAAAGGGCTACGGAACTGAAGACCTCGATATTGGGGGCGGATGCTAGAAGTATGCAGGCTTTCGCCAAATTGAACAAAGATTTGGTTCGTGAAAACCGCCTTGAAGTAGAACTGCCCGGAAAATCGGATACCATCTTCGCCTTCCGGGTTTCGGCCGTCAATGGGCAAAATAAGGATTCCTCCCGTTCCGAACCGGTTTTTTTCGCGGTGCCTCACCGGAATGAACCTGGGCAGCCTAAATTGATACTCCGCCAAGCGAAAGAACCTGCCCCCGGCATTTGGGTAATTGCCCTTCCCGGGGCAGGACCCGAAACGGTGGGATACCGGATTCACCGGGTGGGCAATGTCTTTTTGCAAAAAGATATTGGAACGATGGGGCCGCCCAAAGTTTTGGAAAATAATGCGAATTGGCAGCCATTGCCAGATTTGTTTTCCGACCCGGCGGCTTCCAAACTTCTCTCCCTCCTCAACTCCCTGGAGCCTTTTGAATTAGAACAAGGCAAAGCCTTTTTGGATACCCCGTCCACGCGCTGGACACCCTATTTTTACCGGATAGTTGCCATTGGAAAAGAAGACCTGCCGGAAGGGGAACTCGCAGGAGAATCCTTGCCCTCGGCAGCCAAAAGCATTTTCTTGACACCGCCCGACGCTCCTGTTCTGCGCAACCTGGAAGTCCTTGCAGGTTCGACGCAGGTAGTGGGAGCCATTCCCCTTCCACTGCCTTTGGAAATGGTCAGCGATAGCTTGGCTAACAAGGTTTTCGTCCTTTCTTTAAATAAAAAAATAATCGCGCTGGATGCTGCCACAGAAAGTATTTTGAGTCAAATCAATGTACCCGGAAGACCTCGTGCGATTGCCATAAACGAGCAAAGCAAGCGGCTATGCGTGACTACTCACAATACACGGAGGGTGTTGGTTATCAATACAAAAACAAACAGACGTTTGGCCACTATCAAATTGCACCGCCGTCCTTTTGATGTGGCGGTAGATTCTTTGTTAAACAAGATTTATGTGACGCAATTTGGCAAACGCATTGCCGTGATAGACGGCTCGGCCAACCGCCTTGTGAATCAAATAAAAATCGGTGGAAATAGCAGGGGAATAGCTGTCAATGAGGAACGAAGCAGGGTCTATGTTGCCAATCACCAACTGAAGTCGTTGATAGGTATAAACAGCCGGACAGACAGCATTGAAAGTACAACCACTCTGCCCTTTAAACCCCATGAAATCAGGGTCAATCCTGTTTCTCAAAAGGTTTACATCTCGGAGCGTTCGGGCAAGGGCTTGTTGATAGTGCGGGAAGACACCCTGTCCATCCAAAAACGTTTGAAATTAAATGGGAAAATAAGAGACCTGGAAATTGATGCCGAAAGAAATAAGGTATTCGCCACCCTTTCGACGGGACGCCTGGCGGTAATTAACGGAAACTCGGATGAATTGGAAGAGGAAATTAATTTTCCGGGACCTGCATTTGGTGTAACGATAAGTTCTGCTTTGAAGAAAATTTTTGTTTCTCAGTTTCCACAAAACAGGATAAGGGTGTTGGAACAGGAAAATTCGAATGGGGTGCTGCGTTTTGAAACCAATTTGCCCGTAAAAGCAAACGGTCTGGGACCGGCTAGCATCCGCTTATTGACGCTCACTTTTGACCCTGCCACGGGTAGTGCGGTAAGAGAAAGCCCCTTCCTGCAAGTCAATGCCGATGAAGTAGAAGAAGGCGCTCTTTTGGCGCCGCTTTCCGACCCTACCCCTGCCCAATTGGATGCAATGCCGGAAATAAACCGTTCGGCTGCCGGGTCAGATGGTTTTGCCGTTTATTCTGTGAGGGTGGAAAAGGCAGTTTTGGCAGGAAAAAGAATCATCGTCCTTGTCATTGACCCACTGAATCGAACCAAAGAAGAACAATTCAACGAAATATTCTAATGGCTTTACAAGACCGCATAACAGACATTATTGAAAACACCGGGGTATCGGGATTTGGCATCGCCATGCCCACTATTTCACCGGCTTGGACCGACGGGGCTTTGCCCACTGCCAATGATGCCGACTTGTCTCTCCGCTTGAGCAATTCGCCTGCCTCCAATACCTGGTTGGCGCCCTTTGCTGGTGTCGTCCAAAAAATTGATGACCTTGCCGCGCCTTCTACGGATGAAGAGGGGGCAAGCCCCGCATTAAAAACCTTGGTGAAGCCCGATGGAAGTTTTGTGCGCGGTCCTGGTCTTCTTCTCACTATTTACCCGCAATTGTACCTGCGATTGAGCAGGTTGTATCTTCAATTGTTGGAAGACCCTGCCTCGGCTGGCGTCAATCCGGTGGTGGCACAAGCGCGCAATCTCGGTCATGCCGTCCGGCCCGTACCTCGCCATTTCTTTTTTGCGGGAACTTTGACAGGTGATGATAAAAACGGCAGCCTGACCCCTGGCGGAGAGATAGGAAAGAATGGCGAACTGACCATTTACGACAATAATGGTTTCCCCATTGACCCCTTAGCCGTCGCGGCTGCTTTGAATGCCATCCTAGTCCGACACCCAGTTTTGCAACAAAGGGACTTGGGAAACACCCCCAATACCGCCTCCATGCAAATCACCAACATCGCCAACCTGGCGGGAACCACGCCTCAAACCCGTTGCTGGCTTTCCACGCCAAATGGACAGCCTTACGACGGCGCTAATTTGACGGGGCTTGCTCCTAGCCCTCCTCAGTCGTCGGGTTTGTTTAGCCTGGACACTTCTTCGGGAGGAACACCCGCTATCGGGGTGGCTGCTGCTTCCGGTTCTTTTTCTGCCGAACAAAGGCGCCTGTTGCTCATTGGACCAGCAACAAGTGGTCGTTTCGGCGAAAGTTTTGTCCCCCCTTCTTTGCCTTCCGGCATTACTTTGCAAAGAGATTTTTTCAATATCGCCCTCGTTCAATTGGAGACTTATCTTTTGGGAAATCCCTCTTTTCCGGGCGCTGATTTAGAACAAAAGCCCGCCATTCGGACGAATGAGCCGCTTAGTCTTTTAGCCGATGGAAATGACCTTTTGGGAGCCGCTGCGGCTGCCATTCCCGCTGGGGCAACCGAGTCTTTAGCAGTGGCACCTGCTATCAATGGCAATTTCCCAACTCCCACCGAAACCGGCGAGAATGCCCATTGGCCCAACTTTCCGCCGGCGTCCGGTAGTTCTCCAAGCGAAGTAGCGCTTTCCATTGGTCAGAGAGATAGCCTGAACCCCACCGCCGCCGTTTTTGACGACGGCGATTCGAATACGGCTAAGTTGGATGTCATTCTCACTTTAAACAACCTGCCGGAAAAGGCGGCAGTGCGGGTTTACAACCGCAAATTCACGCCGGAGGCAAAGGAAGAACGAGGAGACGGGGCCGGGGGCATCGTCCCTGCCGGAGGCACCATCAGCCTTCGATTGAAAGACCCCCTGGGAATCCGGACGCCCGGTGCAACGGAAAGCACGCTTTCCATTCCAAGAGACTCGGTTTTGTTTTTCGACCTCATCGTTGTTTTGAGAAATACTGACAAATCTGCCAGAATTTTCGGCAATTTGGGCGCCTTGATTGATACAACCTCTCCAACATCTTCCGACCCTACTCCTTCGGATGCCAATAGATTCGGTGCGGCTGCCAGAAGGGGCGTTTCGAATGCCGCCATTTTGGGACTTGCACCGCCCGACTGCTCCATTTCTGCTGCCGGTGATTTTCTGGAAGCCCTCAAATGCCTGTCGGGGGAAACCAATCCGAGGGATGCTTCCCGCTTTCCGACGATGGGCAGAAGAGACCTGTTAGTAGCAGGGCTGTCGGGAGGAAATTGGAGCGGTCTCATTGGAGCGGGAAATCTAAGCCCCGAAGCCCATTCGGCAGACCAACGGCTGGGCGCGCCCGGTGGGCTGGGCGGCAAAGAAACCCAAACGGCTGCCGCCTTTTCCCAAAATGGTCAACTGGCTTACGACCTTGCCCGAATGGCTTTGCGAAGAACAGACAATATCATTGACCGCTTGCAGGCATTGGCAGACAACAACTGGAATGAACCCAATGCCCTGGCACTTGGCAGTGGCAATGCTGGACCGGTTGCGGGCGCCGTTTTACAAACAATCGCCCCGTTTTCCGAAACCCCGGAATTGGGGCTGCTGAACTCGGTTATCAGCCCTGCCGCTTTGCCGAATACTTTTCGGAACTTGCTGAATTTTATCATCCGGCAAATTGGCAACTTGCTACCTGGCGCCACCCCCGGCAGAGCTGCTCTTCTGAACCAAATCAGAACCCAACTCAATAATCTGTTGACCAGCATCGGCATTACCCCTCAAAACCGGGAACGACTTTACGATGAACTGAAAAGGGAGTTGGTGACTTCGGCTTTTGGCAGGCGAGATGCCCAATGGGCTTTGGGGCAAGCCATAGATAATGCCCGGCATTTTATTTACATCGAAAGTGCGGGATTCACAGCCACCCGGAAGGATTATGCAGCGGCCGGGGAGACTGTTCCTTCCGAAAATTACCACCTCGATTTGATTGAAAAACTTCAAAACAGGTTGGGCGAAGTACCCGGCTTGCACCTCATCATTTGTACGCCCAAAACCCCAGATTATGGGAAAGGATATGAACCCTTCGCCGCCTTCGAAGCGCATTCCCGGAATGCGCTCATTCGAAATTTGCCGAAAGAAAGAGTGGTTTCTTTTCACCCGGTTGGGTTTCCCGGCCGCCCTTCCCGTTTGGAAAGCACGGCAGTCATCGTGGACGACCTTTGGGCAATTATCGGCTCCAGCACTTTCAGGCGGAGGGGGCTTACCTTTGACGGCGGAAGCGACCTGGTGTTGACCGATACGGAACGAATAGGCGGAAAGTCCCCATTAATTTCCAACTTCCGTCGCCGCTTGCTGGCCACCCGACTGGGAATACGGGAAAAAAGCACCGACGATTTCGGCACCCTTTCCGACCCGAATTTTATACGTTTGAATGACGGAATAGAATCTTTTTACCTCATCCGGGAAATGCTGATTGCCGGTGGATTGGGAAAAGTCGGAAGACTTTTCAAGGCGCCGGAACCTCCCCCAACCGATGGTCTTTCCATAGATTTCGTCAACCCCGACGGACAAGAATTCGACCTGCCCACTGCCCTCGTGACGAGTTTGTTTTCATCTCTGAATTCCTTTTGAAAATTCGCACCGCGCAAATGCCGGACACCTTAGTGAAATGTAAAATTTTAAAGTACTGACAATCAGTGCTTTAGCTCAACAAATAGGTATCATTTTAATAATCAAGGGTGGTTTCACACAACGACACGACGACACAACACAGGGAGTGAATCTTAAAGCATTTAATACATTGGGCTCAGGCTGTAATTACAGACAAAGCCTACATTGTGTCGTCGTGTCGTTGTGTGAAACCACCCTCTATTATTAAGAAGTTACAAATAGCACACTTTATTACCTCACCGTTCCTAAGGTGAAAATATCCCGATAATCCTACAATAAGCGCTTATAACAATCTACCCAAACGACTCCTCCAAACTCCCCTTGAACCGGCTTTTCAACAATTTGATTGCGTTTGAAAATTCTTCCGCGGTCGTGCTGAACATATTGACGTAGAGGGCAATATATTCGGCTGAAGTGTTCGCCCAACGATGCCGGGGCATGGGGTTCAGCCAGGCAACTTTGTGGTTTTTCAACTTACTCAAAAACCGAATCGTGGCTTCCACCCGTTCAGGCACTACCAAACCCCTTGCTGCACCTGCGTCGCTGAAAATCAGGATGGAAGAATGTGCTTTGTCTTCTATTTCCGACAAGGATTCCTCCAAATCATGCTCCTTATCGCGATACAAAAACCGGGCAGGGCAGTTGTGAAAATAATACACTTCGTGCGTCCCGATGTGATTATAGCGCGAGGCGGTTGAAACGAGTTGGTCGCCCAATTCGAAGAAAGCAACCATTGAGGGACTGTTGTCGAACAAGCTGATGAGCAAAGTTTTGTTTTCCCGGGGCGACCGGTACATCAATTCTTCCAGGTAGCCCTTTTCGGTCGTTTCTTCGATAGTGCCTTCGAGGTCAAATTCTCTTTTGGCACCTTCCCGTTTCACCTGCCTCAGCGAGCGCCAATTTTGCTTCATCCGGCGGCCGGTGAGTGGGTAATAATCGCCTTCAATCAGGAAATCAGTCGCAAAGACGATTTGCCGGACCTCCGCATCTGTTTTATTGATGGTCGCTTGCAAATCGGCGGAATCTTCAAAGACGAGGGTGGGTTCATTGTCCGTTTCGCCCTTTGTTTCTGTGTCCGGTTCCTCCTCCGCTTCTCCGCTTTTTTCTGAAGATTCTTCTTCCGGCAGTTGCGCGTCTTTTTCATCGCTTTTTCTTGAGAAAGAGGCTTTTTGTTCTGGCTCTTTTTCCGGTTCAGGTTCTCCCGATTCGCTGATGAGCAATTCGCGCAGGTGTTTGTCAAACAATTGCCGAAACCACTCTTCTTTGTGGTAATAAGGTTTCATCCAAAGGACTTTGCAGAGGGAAAACAAATCTTCTTTCGATGCTACGCCAATCCCCGTTTTCAAGGCTTCCTGCATCAGAAAATAAGCGCCCGTCCCGAGGTGGAAACCTTGCGACCGTTCCTGCAATTCCTGAAAGAAACCGAGGAGGGGGAGTTCGATATGTAGAATATCTTCGGGCATTGATTTTTTTTTGTAATAAACAGACAAGCTAGTGAGGAATTGCAACCCCTGAACTTTGAACTTTGAACCTTGAACTCCGAACTCTCAAACCCTTCTCACATTCTTTCAAAAGCGACGAGCGAGTTCCAATTTTTCAACAAAACCTGCGCGTAAGGAATGTCGCGGGCGCCTTTTCCCAATTTTTCCAACTCTTCAATCAGGGCTTGTGTCGTGGGGTCGGGATGTCCGTTGGCTTTCGCCAAATGGTGGTAAAATTTCAAGGCCTCGAACCAATCCATCAACTCGCCGGTGGAGACGTTTTTGCCGACCGTCAGCTTTTCCTTTTCCAGCCGGTTGCGGATTTCAATGAATTGCTTAACTGCCTTTTCCACCAAATCAGCATCGGCAGTTGGTACGCCATCGGAGTAAAACCGGCTGTGAATAATCCGTTTGAGCAAGCCTTCTTTCATCGGCGGAATGTAGTAATAGAGGCAGCGACGCAGGAAGGCATCCGGCAGTTCTTTTTCATTATTGCTGGTGATGAAAACAATCGGTTTGGCAGGCGAAACGTAGGTCTTCCCCGTCTCCGGAATCGTGTATTCGGACTTGTCCAATTCATTGAGCAGGTCGTTTGGAAAATCGAGGTCGGCTTTGTCAATTTCATCTATCAGCAGCACCGCCCGTTGGTTGGACGCAACTGACTTTTGCAAGGCAAGACCCATCGCCCGGTGATGCACATACTCCTCCGCTTCTTTGAGTTTCAGGGCAGCCTGCGCATCCCGCAAACGCTCAATGGCATCGAAATAATAAAGGCCGTCTTTCGCTTTTTCCGTTGATTTGATGTTCCACTCGAAATACCACTCGCGGTAATCGCGAGTGATGCGGTCCTCTTCTTCCTGATGATAAAGTTCGTAAGCCACCGCTTGGGCCAGGCGAGTTTTTCCACAACCCGGTTCGCCCATTAGCAGCAGGGGACGCTTCAATAAAATAGCCAAATTGACCGCCTTCGACAATTCTTCATGCACCAGATAAGGCTGAATGACCTCATCGGGCAACCCCTCCCGTTTGATGCGGGCTGCTTTCAATAGTTTTTTTCCAGTGTATTTCAAAGGGTTCATATTATGAATTTAGATAGTAGATGAAAGATGGTTCGAGTGCAATTAGGGTTTGCCAAATTTATTTGGCAATTAATTATTTTTATAAATAATTGAAAATTAATAGTTTTTATATGAGCGCCAAATAAATTTGGCGCACCAATGCCCTTTTTACACTCGACCCAAAGATGAAAGATTTATCAATTGGAACAAGCCAAAGGTTTTTTATTTTTTATTGAAAAACCAAATTGAAAACGAACCGCGCCAAAGGTCTTTTATCTGAAATCTTTCATCTAAAATCTAATTTATCATTCAAAATTTTTAAAATTACTCGAATAAATTTCCGGCATATGAATGTATTGACAAATCTTCTCGATGGCAGAAAGCACAAAAGCGCCTTTATCGGTCACCAACTGTTGGAATACGTCGTGTTGTAGTCCCAACTTGCCTGGCAAATTGTGAGCACCGCGCCATAAGTCGAGTTCATTCGCGTCAACGGGTTTGATGATTGGCAACAGATAAGTCGCTTTATCTTCCGGTTTGTCAGTACCGAAATACTGAACGTAGGACAACAATTTACGGCATTCAAGCCTACCGTCGGGGCAGGTTTTATAAGCGCCTTTGTCTAGGAGGAACAAAAGAATTTTTCTGCGTTCGGCAGCCTCCGCTGCGGGGTTTTTTAGTTCCGGCAGGTAGGACAAGAAATTGAACCAAAAAGCCTTGATGACGGCTACATTGTACTCCGGCTGAAGGACTTGCGTGTTTTTAAAAATAAAAAGGAGGTTCTTCTTCTTCCCTTCGTAGTATTTGGAAAAAATTTCTCTGGCGATTTCATTATTTGAAGAGGCCTGCACCTCCTGCATCGCATCTTTGATTTTTTGCCAGATGTTCGCAGGCGTGGGGCGTTCGGTCACATTGCTGGAAAAATCAATTTCCACCTTTTCGGTGGTATCTTCTTCGATGCTCAAGTAATTTTGAAATCGCTCCAGCAGCAGGTCTTGTCCGCAATGATGACTACCTTGAATCAAAAAAGCGCCGAAATGCTGCACTGCGGAAACCTTCTCGAATTCTTTTCGCTGTTCGTCGTAATTGAGCAGCCGGAAGGCAGTGGTGAGTTTGGAAGAGATGTCAAAATTGGCAATTTCCCGTTCCAACTTGGCAATCTCTTTTTGCAGTTGCAAAAGCAATTTTTCCTTTTCTTCCTTTTGTTTGGTGATTTGTTTGATTTGCAGCAATTGGGTAATCGGGTCGAGGAAGCCCAAATTATCTTCCAACCCGACGATAATATCAATCAAGTCATCTGCCGATTCTTTCTTTTTTTGAAGCAGCTTCTTTTTTAATTCTAAAAAAAAATTAGGCATGGCTCAAGAAATCATTGGTTTTTAGTCGTCATTAAGCAACTCAATAAATAGCTAACTATCAACCATTTAGTTGCTTTTCGATTTCCACAATCTTGCCGGTGATGGCGTTCAATTGTTGCTCTTTTTGTTCGATTTGTTTCTTGACCTGAAGCATTTGCAGCGATTGGGTAATCGGGTCCAGCAAATTCAGGTTTTCATTTAAAATTTCCAAAAGATCATTCAAACTTTCCCAATTCTTTTGGAGTGCCGCCACTCGTTTTTCCAATAAATTTTTGACCACGGAGGTCAATCCGCTTTGTTCCACCGCCTGCTTCAAAGTAGCAATTTTGGACGCATTTTCCTGATGTGCCGCCAAAACGGCCTCCGCATTGACGACCTTCCATTGGAGCGCCGACTCTTCTTTAACGTACAATCCCCACGGAACGGGTTCGTTTTTTTTCTCCGACCGCGAGACCACCGTTCGATAGCTTCGGATAGCATCTGCTTCGACTCGATTTTCCGCCACCAAGCGGCTGACAGCTTCCTCGAATGACTGTCCGATGGTCCCCCGGTTTGCCAATGAACGATAAAATTGGATGGCAAAATCTTTCGCCAGCGTGTCGTCTATTGCGGAAGAGGTGGCGATGACGGCCGGCACGCCCTCGGCTTGCAATTGGGCAACCTGTGCTTTGGTGGAACAGCCGTTCAGAAACACCAGCTTTAAGGCTTCCTGCTGCCCCAGCAATTTGGAAAATCCCTTCGCATTCGCTTCTCCGTCAACCAGTTCCAGCATGGTGTCGCCTGCATGCCCACTGTAATGAAAAATGGCGAGGCGGTCGCGGAAGCGCGTCGCGTTTTGGAACAGGTCGTCCATCGAAGTGCTGCCCATGCTGAAAAATTCGATAAAATTGAAATCGTGGAGGGCAGACAGCAGGTTTCGGATGCTCGATTCTTCCGCCACCAGATTTTGAAGGTAATGGTCCTGCTGATTGGCGTAAGCAAAAAAGATAAGCGGTTTCGTCATATAAGAATGGGGTTGAAAGTTTTTATTTGGCTTCAAGATAATAATAAACGTGAGTTTTGGATAAATCTTCTTGACTTTCAACAACTTAACCCCGGAGGGGTGACCCCGTTTGTAGGGATTTTGGATAATCCAATAGGAGTGCCTTTAGGTGCG
>Ga0114931_10010234_pt1 | contig 11179 bp, 17 predicted proteins | sample 2SBtaG_FD_89579 | JGI IMG/M metagenome (GOLD analysis project Ga0114931, IMG submission 89579) | Deep subsurface microbial communities from Kolumbo volcano to uncover new lineages of life (NeLLi) - 2SBTROV14_V59a metaG | ecosystem: Environmental > Aquatic > Marine > Volcanic | place: Kolumbo...
GCCGTCTTGTTGCTTCTCGTCGTGTCTTTCTATCTTGGGATCATCCACCGGAATCCGCATGATAGAAGTATAGGACTTGCCCTCCTGGAAAGCCTCATCTGGATCGCACTCGCTGGAGCCTTTTGTATCGGGTTCGCCCTTTCGCTCGGTACGAATTATGCAGCCGAATTTGGCTACGGTTTCTTCACAGAGAGCGTTCTATCAATGGACAATCTGCTGATGTTCTCCATTATCTTCTCGCTCTACGGGGTCCCTGATATATACCAGAGCTTTCTATTATCCTGGGGTATTTTATGTATGATTCCGGCCAGGGCCTTCTGGGTTGCGACTGGTAATTTCATCCTCCCGAAGTTTGGCTGGCTGAGCTATGTGTTTGGTGCCATCCTCATCTCCGTGGGCGTGAAGGTTTTCCTAGATAGGAAGAAAAGGCCAGATAACAGACTCCTGAAACTCATGTTCAGATCCGAATGGGCAAGCAGAGCTGGCCTTACATCCATGAAGGGGGGAGAGCTTCTAGTCACGCCCCTGATTGTCGTTGCCACGATCGAAACTGTAGACGCGATGTCTTCGGTCGATTCCATAACCGCTATCTACACGGTCTCGCACCACCCTATTATCGTGTATACATCGGATGTGCTCGCCGCCCTCATGATGAGATCCCTGTACTTCGTAATGATCAAGTTAATGGAAAGGCACAGATTTCTTGAGTCGAGCCTAGCTGCGATATCTATTCTTATTGGATCTAAGATGATAGTCGACCATTTCGTGGTCGTCTCGACGTTATGGTCGGTGCTCGCTGACCTCGCTGCGATAGCTATCCCAGTGGCCTTCATACTCGTTCGTCCGGGCCTTCGTAGGGTCATAAACTCCATCTTCGGTTCGAGGTCGAGGACCGTCTGGCCATGGAATCTGGAGTCTGGGTCTGGATGGCTAAGAAATCAACGAGGATCTCCTAAAATAGTTTCCGGGCCCGAAAATATGATTCAGCATGAACAGAAGCCATAAGCGAATTTTCCAGAATGTCGGAGTCAGGGTTGCTATCCGTGACCAGAAGGGGCATATCTTGTCCATGAGGACGGAGGAAGACGGCTCAAACCTCCCGGGAGGTCCAATCCTTGATGAGGAAACCTCCCGGGAGGCAGCGGCCCGTATCCTGACGGAACAGACGGGGCTCGAGTCTTGTATCTTCCGGAAGATATATCAAGGGCTCGGGGATAAATTCCATCACACTGTAGTTTTTAGCACAGATATGCATGGTGAACCCAGATGCGACCCTGTGGAAGGATCTGAGCTTGATTTTGTCGAGCTTAGAGACATTCTCCTCGGTCGTTGGGGGCTTTTCGCCAGGGACGCCTTCAACGAGGCCGGATGGATTAGGCGACCTCGACTGCGGACTAATTGTCTATACCGAATCTCGAAGCGGGCGCTCGACAATGGATCTAATCGGGCTGCGGAAGGCGTAGATGCCGTCCTAGAAGAATTCATCTTCCTACAGGACATCAATAAAGTGTGGGCCATTGACGCCTTTCTGGAGGAGGTGGATGTTGGTCTTCTCCATCCAGACATTGCGGATGCGATGCTTGCCTTCGTCGAGGGCATTCCAGAATTGACTGAGCTCGAGACATTCAGGGAGCAAGTAGAATTCCATATACTTGAGGTCGATGGATTCCACCAGAAATTCGTCCCAAGGGATTACTCCGGACGTGTAATTCCGAAGGGCGTACGGGCAGACGCTAGAAAATATTACCGTCAAAAGGCCCTGGAATTCGGGGAACAGCTACGGGCCGGTACTCTCGCCGGGGAATCCGGTGGAAGGCACCGAGGCGGCCCCCCGATCCGCAAGGACCTACCGCCGAAATGGGAACACCCCACGGATGGTAAGACGAATTAACAGTCTTCTTAGGAGATCAAGATAAAGTTGGTAATCAATGTTGAACGATAGGACACACCTGATTCATGACACATTGTCCTGGATTTCGGTTCTGCCAATATCTAATTTGTCCGGTCGGATTGACTAACCAAGCACGTTCGCATTTGTTAATGAAGGAACCATGATTGTCGAGGCTATAGATTATGAGCGACAAGAGCGACAAAATCGGGTTTACTACATACGAGAATATCGGAGTTACGGTTATCAATCCGATGGGCATACGTATCCCAGTCAGGTGCCCCGTCTGCGGATCTGAAGTTAAAAATTTGTTGGAGCACGCGAATGAGATGGGGGACGACGCTCATCGCGTCATGGCAGTTATGGAAATCTGACCTCTTCGGGTTGATTGCTATTCAATTCACTGAAGGTAGCGTACAAGCATGTCGAGACAATTCAGCCTCACCAGGCGGCGCCAGAACGTCGTCGATCTGCTTATTGACATTGATCCTTTGAAGAATCCGCCTATAGCATTCTGGCAGTACGAAGTGGCTACCAACTTCAATGGACCATTCAGCACGCTGGCCACGATGTCCGCTGGCGGAACCAGGTCGAAAACCGTCAAGGATTTTTCATTCAACGACAGTTTCCGCGGAAAGGTCCGATTCGTATGGAACCCGGACGATTATCCCGGGTCCGGTATCAAGGACACAAAGCCGATTTACCTCCGGGTCAGGACGAAAGACCTCGGAAGTGGGACTTTTTCCACTCCGGGGCCGGTGCACATCATTTTGCCGTATTCCTCTTCTGGTCACCCGCCGGTTCACCTAGCTGGAGATGCTCCAGCCGGTGCATCGATGGACCAATCTCTTGAGATACAGCTCCCAAAGAATTGTCACCAGTTCATTTTCGAGAACCTCGGTGGCGTTAATATGTTTCTAGCGATTAGTGAATCAGGTCCTGAGTATAAGCTGAAACCGAGTACTATCTTGGAGCTTTTCGACACGACTTCCAGCGTCGTGTATATCCGAGGAGAGGGCTCGAGCACGGAATTCCGTGCGGTGTGTACCATCCAGAACGCGACTGACATATCCTGAGGTGCTGTGGGAATGGGATCCATCCTGATCTTTGAGCATGACTATGATACTGGGGTCCGCCGCCAAGTCGGGCTCGAGGATGTGGTTATTCAAGAAGTGGGGAATAAGATATACTGGATCGATGTGACTGGCCCCGGAGGGATTGACTGCCTTGACTGCCTTGAAATCGATAAAAAGCCACTCCGGTCTCTCTCCGACGACGCGGTTTCCGACGTCGTTAGTTTTCCGAAAGATCTCTATAGGTTTGATGTGGGGCACATTCCATTCGAGGACTGGATTGAGACCTGGAGTTTCTCCCCGAAGAAAGTCAGGTGCCTACTCGGTGCCCGTTTCCTGATTTCGTACCATGAAGGAAAATCAGATCTCACAGAGCTCCTTGTAGATAGGTACGTGACGGATTTCAGTTCGACGTCGAAGGCCGCGGTTTTTCTTGTATATGAAATGTTCAATCATGTAACGGATGATTACCTGAAGGTCCATTGGGTCATGCAAGAGAAGCTAAAGATTCTCGACCGGGCTGTTACGACCGCGGATGAGAGCATCATCGTGGAGGCCTCGAAGCTCCATACGGATTTCCTTGAAATGAGGGAAATTGATCATACGGCGCGAAACATCCTGACTCATCTCGCAAGTAGGGCCAGCTTATTCGTGAGTGTAAACACAAAGCCCTTCCTGGATAACATGATCATGGTCCTTGAACGGCTCGAGGACGATCTTGTAACGGATAGGCAGGTCATCTCGGATTCCATTAATTTCCACGTCTCCATCGTCAGCTACCATATGAACGCGAGTATCAAGGCGATGACTGCGGTGAATGTTTTGTTCGTTCCCCTAACCCTCTTGGCGGCGATTTATGGAATGAACTTCCGTAGCATGCCGGAGACTAGGTGGGAACATGGGTATGCCTTTTTCTGGCTCCTCTTCTTCATAGTCCTGGTTTTTTCGTTCATATGGCTGAAGCGACGCCGGTAAGCCGCTGTAAGATCTCTCCCATGAACCAGAACCAGAATGTGGACGTCTCTAAGTCCTCCGATAGCTCCGAGAAGAGAATGGTGTTCCGCCACTTCGACGGTGTAAACGTGCTTGTCGTTGTGACCGGGGACGATGCCGGGAAAGTGCAAACCGCATCCTCGGAGATTGGCGCCCGCATGATTCCATTTCCAGAAGACGGTAGATTCGATCTCGAACAGCTCGAGATCCGGGAAGTTCTATATCGTCTTCTGGCGGAGAATAGGGCTCTCAATGCCGCCACTTCTGCCGCGCAAGCGCGCGGGACGGAGCTCATCAGTAGGGCACGGGCGTTTCGTCGGCGCATAATCGAGCTCGGTGCTCCTGATCCTGGGTTACCATAGCCGACATGGCAGCTAACACGAGCCATCGTCAAGTATCGAATTCCTATTCCGCCGTCCTTGCGTATGTGGGATGTCGTGTCGGCCGTCCGTAATGGCCAGGCCCGGTTTGAATGGGACGAAGTGGTCTCGGAATCCGGAGGCAACCGCCTCTATTTGAGCGTCATGCGGGACGCTATCCGGTTCGACAGGGTACCAGCGATGAATTGGCACCGCAGCCCGATTCACGGGGATGAGAGGACGTTCGATGGCGTTCGCGTTCCGGCTACGGCTGCAGAGATGCAGGAGATCGCAGACATGTTATTCTGCATGCTCCCGACCCCGCTCATGCTTGATCTCATATGGACGCAAGCCAAGCTCCGCTTCGACCCGGTTGTAAACCTCGGGGCTGGGAAGATCGTCGCCACTCAGAACGTGACTAACGTACATGAAGCTGTCGAGAAGAAGATAGCCGCAGCCGGCGGATACCCGGAACTCGGAATAATCGCGAGCGTCGGGAAGTACTGGGTCGTATGTAATCAGCTTGCCCGTCCCAATCTCAAGTATGGGATTAGAACAGCCTGTAACTACGGATGGCATTCTTCCACCGGTGCCTATGTTGGCGTCATCCCAGGAATCAAGGTCTGGCAGGGAGAAGGCACCGCCCACAATGATCAGCACGTCGACCCTTCCCAGGTTATCCGACTTGTATATAGGATGGCCAGACTCGTCCGAGCTGACGGTAGTGAGGACCGAGTGGATTTGCATGATGTGGCCGAGGAGAGATCCTGAGCGCTACACTGAACCACAAAACCGGCGGATCGACGATCCTGAAAGTCTTGAGACAGCCGAGCGTCAAGGAATCTGGTTCTATCGCGGAACCGGATGGACCCATTGTCCTCCCGGCAACCGTTATATACGGAGGAAATCCTCCATCTGAGATGTCTGGGTCAGAGCTATCGGAATTTCTGGCGGCGAAGGGTTGAGTTGTACCTCATATCAATTATTTGAAACTCCTAAACTGTACATCGTGTCATGATATTGTTAAGCTCCAGAGCGCTTGGCGATGGTGTGTCTGTGGCCGGTCCGCTGCTAGGTACCTCAGGGACAGCAAGTCACTGGAGGTATGGGGCTCTGGACGTATTCTTGGGCTGGACTCGGCCCGATATGGCAGGTCAATTGCCAGTCATAAGACTGAGATGGCTTTGTTCGTGATTCCGGCAGGGTATCCGAGGATTAGAAGGGTCAAAAACAGACCCATGTAATAGGAGCATGAGATGGGAAATAGGCTGTATATTGGTAATCTGTCTTACGGGACGACCGAGGACGCACTTCGCAGGGCGTTCACTGGGGCAAAGTCTGTCAAAGTAATAACGGACAGGGAGACTGGCAGAAGCCGTGGCTTCGCCTTTGTCGAATACACTAGTGACGCCGAGGCGGCGGATGCCATTGCGATGTGGGACGGACAAGAACTCGAGGGAAGATCTCTCCGCGTCAATTGGGCCGAGGAGAAACCGAACCGGAATGGCAGGGGCGGCGGCGGTGGACACGGTGGTGGCTACGGCGGTGGACACGGTGGTGGCTACGGCGGTGGTGGCCATAGTGGCTACGACGGGAACAGCCGCGGTGGCGGTGGCGGTGGCGGCCGAAGCGGAAGAAAGAAAGGGAGCCGACGACACCGGAATGATTACAATGAGTACTGAATGCCGGTCAATCAGGTGGTGAATGAGGAAAACATCTGATTATGTTCTGGATCGCGTTGCACTCGATCCTCATCTAATACCTCGGCTAGACGGCTGATATACCTCCTATACTGAGGTATAACTAAGCTTATGCCGAAGAAGCAGAGGATGAAGCCAGTGAAGCTCACGATAGAAGTCCATCCGACGGTAGCCCGAGCGCTAGACGCCGAGGTAAAACGCCTCCGGAAAGAAAGACCTGATGGAAGATGGAGCCGTTCGGAGCTCGTTCGATTCGCTCTAGCACGCGGCTTCGGAAAAAAGATTTCGAAGAAGGATCGGGCAGCCATCTATAAGGAACTCCTTTATAAATCCGGGACGCTGAAACTGCGGGCTAGAGCGAATCTCGCATCCAACAAGCTCGAGGCCGCACGTTCAGCTTATTTGCAAGCCGCAGCACTTGAGCTTGAAGCGTTCTCATTGCTGGACAATCCAGGTGAGATGACTGTGAAGACAGCCCTTATCGAAATACTTGTTCTCCTGAAGGATGGGACTGGATATAGGCACCTCCCTGAAGTCCCAGGAGGCAGGCGTACTGTAAGATCTCTTCAATGACTGATGAGGATCTTCGATCCAGGGCGAATAAATACGCCTCCTTGTTCGCGTCCGCTGGCGTGAATCCGACAGCTTTCGATCCGGCAGTCAGGGGTCCTAATGAACTCCAGATCGCCTCGCATTCTTTATGGATGTGTAGACAGATCCCGAGACTCTTGGTTGAACAGAAAGGTTCTCAGGCCAGGGAATGGCTCAGGTTCGTTGAAGGCATCCTCTGTAGCATGGGTGCGATGTCGTTCAAGGACATGACGAGCGGAGTGACAATACTTGGGGCATGAGGCAATGATTACCTTCTACGATCCGAGGGACTCGTGGGGGTTTCTGTCGAATTTCAGTAGGCACCAGGTCCGCATATACGGGCGCGAATGGATGACGAGTGAACATGCCTTCCAGGCGATGAAGTATCATCCACACCGACCAGACCTAGTGGAATGGGTACAGAAGCAACTAACGCCGAGGGCAGCAGCCCAGGCCGGTAGGGATAATACGAAACCCATAAAAGCAGATTGGGACTCTCTGCCACCCAAGGATCTGGCGATCCGAATCCAACATGTTCATCAACCGAACGATGAGCTCCGTAGATCGGAGCATATGGAGCCTCTCTTTAAGAGGACGAAGGACGTCATCATGTATGAGGTCTGCCTGGCTAAATTCAGACAGAACAGGGATTTGCGGGACGTCCTAATTGATAGTGGTAAGGAATCGATTGTGGAGGCGTCGATGATTGATCCTTACTGGGGTTGGGGCGTCAACCAGGTCGGTCAGAACAAGCTTGGTCGAGTGATTATGGCCGTCCGCGAAAGCTTGCAGACGGAAAGTCTGATGTGAGAATTGCTATCATTAGGAGACCCCTCTTGGGCCTTCCATGAGCGCATACCTGTGTCTATGGACTGCGACACAGCGCAAGCGATGAAGAAATTCAGGGAACCCCCAAGGGAGGCGAGGCTGACTTATCCAGTGGTTCCTGCTACCATGAGCCAAGTGCACGGGAATCTCTGGATGGGAGGTTGGCCTCCACCAAGCTGGAAGCTTGGAAGGCATTTTGATTGTCTAGTCCTCTGCGCCCTGGAGTATCAAATCCCAGGATGTTTCAGAGATATCCAGGTCATTCAGGCTAAGCTGAACGATAATGGAACCCCGATGCGGCGGGAGGAGGCTTTTGAAGCCACACGGGCCGCGAAACAAGTCATCCAATGGCTCAAGCAAGACTTGCGCGTTTTAGTCACCTGCTTCGCCGGAAGGAATCGGTCTGGCCTCGTTTGTGGCCTTGCGTTATGCCGCGGGCCGGCGGCCATGAATCCCGCCCAGGCCATCAGGTCCATCAGGGCCGCCCGGGGCGAGGCCGCTCTGTCCAATCCGTGGTTCCTCAAGCTCCTGATGGATCTAGGGCAGGCCGAGCATTCGGGAACTTGACCTTGTCTAGCGGAGTCTTCGGCTTATAGAAGAGGTCTCCCTCCTTCGGGTTCTTCCATTTCCAGGCCCAGTCCCCGTCCAGGTGTCCATTCCTGTAGCACCATTCTATGAGGAAGAACTGGTGGATCTTCCCGATTACGGGGTTCCGTCTAATCTCTTCCCGGTTCTGGACGATATACTCGAGGAGTCTGTCCGATACGCTACGTAAGAACTCCCTCGGGTTTTCCTTTCCAGTCACGGAGACTCCCATCATGCAGAGCTGCGTCAAGGAGTCCACCTCAGATTCCGGAATATGTGAACCGCCCCCGGCAAAACGCTTGACTGATTCCCGAAGCATATTTCGGACGACATCGTGAAGGGCTCCGAGCGATTCGGCTCCTCCGGCTTGACTGGGCGTATGCTTGAGGGTCATTATTGGATACGGTACAGCAAAACACGTATTGTGTTGACATGGACAACACCTCACTTAACAGATATCTCCTGATCCGGTCCTTCGGATATGGTGTGTATATGGCCGAGATCGTACCCCCGGAATTCGGGTTGATGGAGAAATCAAGATTCCGGGATGGGGACCGGACGAGAATGACGGAGGAATTGCAACGGAGGATCAGGGAATCTGGACTCCTATCCATCCAGGAAATCCTTCCGGATCCAGACGATCCGGAGCGAGCGTACTTAATCCTAGACTACGGACAAGAACCATGTAAGATCGAGATTGAGCAGATGGAGGAATATGAAATGAATTTGGACATTGTGATGGAGACCCATCCATCCTCGAGGCTTGGGAACCGTCTCAAGATGTTGAAGGAAGCGGCCGGACATTGATACGAAGCAAAGGCTTGTCAGAGGCGGCGAAAAAGCGACAGCATCGGAGGGCTTTGGGTGAGGCGAATCGCGCCATGATGCGGTCAGTTCGCATCGACAATTCGGCCGTTACCTTTTTCACCATATACTTGGTCGTCCTATCGATCTTCGCCGTTATCGCAATGGTGGTCGCATTCGAGTGATGTGAACCGCAAAACCAGATGGAGAGGATATGGACGGCCGTCCTCTGGATCAGAATAGATCGGATGTGATAGTAAATGGAAGAGATATACCTGAGGGCCGTTGCCAGTAGGGTCTCATCCACCTCGCCATGGACGGCCCTTGAAGGTCTTCGGGCGGCCCTTCAACAAGCAGAGGCGGGTCTCTCGGCCGTAGCGAAGGCCGACGGGGGAGGGCTCGTCAAAACGGGCACATATGAGAAGGTTAGCCAGGACATCGTCACCTCCGTGTCCAGATCGAGATCCAATCTGGTTACCATCTCACGCGAGATAAATCGGATTCTCCAGCCGGTAGCCGCGACTGGTAGGGGGAGGCGTGACACCGATGTCCTCCCACATCTGGAAGACACAATGGATATTAAGGCGGGGATATGAGGATTATCTATCCGGAGGATTTTGCGACTACCGTCCGGAAAGAATTTGGGGATCGGGCGGACGTCATGGGGATGCTAGATAGAGGTGACTGCTCCCTCGGAAGGGTGCTGGCGGAGGAGGCAACCCGGCGCATGGAGCCGAAGGAGGTTATTCGCATCTTTGGGGCTGGGAAGGCAGGCGCGCTGCTCGCAAAGGCGGAGTCTATCTTGCGGCGCGAAGCTATTTACAAGAGCTGGTTGCAGGTGGCGGTGGATAACTTCGAGACAGACGAAGAAGTCTAGAACGTCAAGTTGAACTAAGTTACAAGAATGCTTTCTTCGGATAGGGTAACATCCTTTATCGAGAGAAACTTTGACTTCCTCGGCAGGATGGACGAAATACGAACCGAGAGGATGAGAGCAGGATGGAAATTGAAATCCGGATTGTTAAATCACGGATGTAGATTATTAGTTGTGCGTGAATAGCAGGGAGCATGGCGGACGACAAAAAAGACACCTGGTGTGACGGATCAGATATTGCATTCCTTGGATCCCCCGCGCCAGGGGGCGGGGTTCACGTGCTCAGACATAAATCCGATCATTCCGTGGAGACTGGAGTTCTTAAGCCCCTGGAAGATGGTAAGCCCATATATGTCGAGATAGTCCGGATCCGGAAACGCGAAGATGGACCAGGATACGATATACTGCAGCTCGAAGATACTGCATCTGGATCCTGTGGGCCACCGATAGTTAACAGCAAGGCTTATCGAAAAGGATGGGATGCTACTTTCAATTAAGTAGCGCTGATGACACAGCCTGAATTATCTGCTGTAAAATTTATGGTCAGGATGAAGGCCACATTGTACTTTGATTCCACAAGGTGTGGGGTCAACCCATATCAAAAAGAGGGTAGAGGAAGGTGTCACACTAACTCCGCCCATTGATATCTGTCGTCCAGGGACAGGATATGAAGGAGACGCATACTGTGAAACAGACGAAGCTTACGGAGAAGAAGGCTGGGGCACTGCTTGAAAAAGTCAGGAGTGCAGTAGGGGTATCTGCGAAGGCGAATTTCGACTTGTGTTGGCTACTGCATGAATGTGACAAAAGCGTAGTATATGTCGGTGACGATCCGGTCTTCGTTTATGAGACCTGGGGCTACAAGTCATGGTTCGACTTCGTGGAGATCGAAGTTGGGGTACACGAGCAGACTGCAAATATCTACCGCAAAATTGGTCGTGTCTTTGGCGAGAGTATGGCTGGCGCATGGGACACAGGTGACCCACTCCCCGTCACGAAGATGGCAATTCTCGCAGCCTGGTCCGGCCTCACCAGGAAGAATGTGCAATCCAAGATCAATTGGGGACGTAAGAAGACTTGTTGCCAGATGAGAGATGAACTCCTCGGAATGGAACGCGGCGTATATATGTCCTTCCACGTCACGAAGGCAGAGCAGCGCGATATCAACAAAGCCATCGAGGCCGCGCGCTCGAAGTTCGACAAGGGCGAGAAGATGACCCGCGGGGAACTTCTGACGTCTGTTGTTTACCAGTGGTCGGATATCGCGAAGAAAAATCGTCCGAAGCTTAAGGCGGTCGGATAATATAGGGTCCCATGAAGCTCAGTTCCACGTATAGAGGCGAACCCAGCGGGCGGGTTACCGTGGACGGGCCAGCCCAACTTGCCCTAGCCACCATGGCGGATTTTCTTGGGGACGACAGGGAGGCACGATGCGTCTACCGGCACTTCATGGTAGAGGTAATCGCCCGGATACCTCAGGGTCA
>Ga0114931_10010235_pt1 | contig 11178 bp, 7 predicted proteins | sample 2SBtaG_FD_89579 | JGI IMG/M metagenome (GOLD analysis project Ga0114931, IMG submission 89579) | Deep subsurface microbial communities from Kolumbo volcano to uncover new lineages of life (NeLLi) - 2SBTROV14_V59a metaG | ecosystem: Environmental > Aquatic > Marine > Volcanic | place: Kolumbo...
CCAGCTTTGGGGTGATGACATGGGTTATCACTTTGTACGCGAGGGAAGCGCCCCGTGCGGACCCGCATGCGGGGTGCTGTGGGGGCTGGGGGTTAGAGACCCCTGGCTACCCGATTATACACCTGCCACGGATGCTGGTTTGGAATGCCATACGTTCTGCTGCCGCCCTTTCGCTGGATTTACACTTTACGCCGCTCTTTCGTTTCGCGCCATGGCTTGAAACGCCCCTCATGCTCATCAGTGAGTGCAATGGCCTCTTTCAATATTGCGTCTAGCTCATTCATAATGACGCCGATTGAGTGGATGGATTGGTAACTCAGGATCTGTACAGCCAACTAGCTGAGAAATGGTGATCTGTTAAATTGCACCGAAAAGTGACCCACCATTTGCACTGAAACATACACCGCCGGAACCACCGTAAATGACCGGTTAGAAACTAACCATTCTTGGCGGAGATGGGTCAGAGCAAAATGCAAATATCTGCCTTTAGTGGATTGAATTGCGGTGCAAATTAACATGAATCGCACTCTGATCTTATCTACTCATTACGCCCATGGCGCTTCTTAACTACTTTACTTGAACGCTGCCGTATACTCCCGCACTAAGAGATTGACGTGTTGACGAATACTGCCGTACAAGGTAAACATTCGCGGGTCGTTCTTGAACTGAAATACGCGATATAGCGAATATTGATCTGGGTGTTCTTCCGAGAAAGCGACTTCGTTATCAGAAATCATGAACGGCTGATATTTCCCAGAATTCGTTGTCTTCACCTCGACAAACAATTCCTGCTCAGTCTCACCGTTGAAAGACCGGATGTCATATCCTGCACCGTCGCCCCGAGTCTTACTGGTCCATTCAACCTTATCAACCAAGTCTTCCCGGCCCAAGCTCGCCAAGCGTCGCTTCTCCAGGCGCAGAACGAACTCCTCGCCCCGCTCGCCGAGTCGCCTGTTATGGCCTTCTCTCGCCGCGTAATTGTAGTGCTTGGGAGCATACTTCCTAATCCTCGGACTTGTCGCAATTTCTTCCAATTCTGGCTTCGTTTCCACTACGGCATCCCACTCAGCTTCTGATCGTTCCTCTGAGACATCCTCTATCAGTCGATCGGCGCTAGCCAGCAACTGAATTTGGCGCAGATCCACCTGCGCAGTTGCCACATCCGCGAGCAGGCCCTGATAGTTGAAGGCGGGCTTGTATCCACGGATGTACGGTAATCCCAGATCGATCAGTATTGCGCTGATATTCTGATGTTTGTACTCGATCGCGCCCTCAGATCGATCCTCAAGGAAGGGTCGCAGATTCCGTCGATGCTCGGCTTTGCTGTAAGTGTGTCCGTTTAGTTCCGCGACCAACATATCGAGGTAGTCCCGGGTAATCAGTTCGCACTCTAGCCGACTCCAGCCCCCTAAGGCACCACGGAGGCCTTCGCGCTGGGAGACATCTATATTTTCGAAAAGCGCGCTTTTTAACTGTTCCCGCGTGACAGCGTATTTCAAATAGTCGAACAACTCCTGATCCAGATACGCAAATGCAACAGCGTTCTTGACCCGGCTTTGGCTGTTGGACTGGTCGAGGCTCTGGTAGACGGATTCCTTACCGGGAAGTAGCTCATGATGCCAAAACCGTTCACTTTTCAAGTGATAGAAAGGCAAGTGAGGGCTCATGCGGTCACGTTCAGAGCCCATCATTTCCATGTGGTGTCTGAACTTATCCGTCAGTGCATCATTAAAACGGATCTCATTGGTGGTGGCGACCCTCTGCTCTATTAAATCCATCACGGCTAGCAACATACAGACCTTGTGTGGACTTGCATGCCCCCCAACCCGATTTACGTTCAGCGCCTGGAAATCATCGATATAGGCTGAAAGAGCCATCAATCCGTCCAATACTTCGCTTTTTCGGGCATGATCCATCTGACCCCGCCTCTCGGATCATCACGATCGCCCTCGTAACGCGGGATAAGGTGAATATGAACATGCGGCACGGTCTGACCCGCCGCAGGACCGTCGTTGACACCGATGTTGTATGCAGCCGGCCGGTACTCGGTCTCCAGCGCTTGCTTGGCCGATTCGAGTAATGCCATGAGTGCTTGCCGCTCTTCGGCATTGATATCGAAAAACGAGCCCACATGCCGTTTTGGGATCACCAGTGTGTGGCCCGGAGAAACTGGGAAATCATCCCGCAGCACGATGCAATGATCATTGCTATCGACAATGCGCGACGGATCCAGATTGCAGAAGAAACAATTCATTTATGTTGTGGACTGAAGGGATCGGAGGCGAATGTCGATCATTATAGTTTGTTTCGCATAATTTTTAACATCGCTTATTCCTATAGAAATAGCCTACACATCCGCCACCGCCAGCTTAAACGCCAATGCCCGAGCCGCTTCTTCCGGAAATGGCAATCGTTCTGCGAGCTTATCCGTTGATCTTGCATCGACGTTGTAGCGCTCGCCCATGACGACGTTGAACCAACGATCGCGGTCCATGACGACCTGGTACATCTTGTCGTCCTGGGTCTCGGCAATGTAAGGATAGTAGACATCTATCGGTTGGCCACAGCGCTCTGCCTTGGCCCCAATACGATCGATACGCCCGTTCCGCTGTTCGAGGGACGATGGATTCCATGACAGGTCGTGGTGAATAACATGCCGACAATTCAGGTGCAGGTCCACGCCTTCTGCGAGAACGCTGCTGGCAATGAGGATCTCCGGATAAAATGGCGTATTGAATGCCAACATCAAACGCTGACGCGTATCTTTTCCGGTGCTCCCGTTGACTAACCTTACGTTGGGGACCAGCTGCTCCACCTTGACGTTCTGCAGCTCATCTTCACTGAACGTCGCTTGCGCTGCTGCACCGAGGTGCGTACCAACCTGAATGCTATCAATGGCCTTGATATAATCATCTCGCTCCTGTTTCCCACAACGCACATCCAAAAATTCAAAGAAGTCGGCAAGCATGCCCTTGAGGGTAAATCCGGATGAGTCTTTCTTGTCGAAGGCAATAGCAACCGCTTGTTCCGGATTACTCATATCACTTAACGGAAAAAAGCGAGCAAGAAACGTCGGCGTTCGTATATACCTTCGCGCCACATCGACCAATGGCAGCCGGTATTCTTCCAGCTGTTCATAACCTGCCAAAACCGCCTCGACCTGCGCGTCGCACGCGGCACGCCAGGGCGACTCGGTGTCAAAAAAGCGATCACCTATCCGAACCAGCTGGCCCTCCGCTTCATCCGGTGAACAACCAAGCTGCTCTGCGGCATCCCTCAAGATATGCTCCATAACGCGTGCAGATATCAGGCTGCGCAGCAATCGGCCCGTTACAATATAGTGGCAAAACAGCAAGACCTTCTCGCCAGCAATCCAAAGCCGCAGCACCTTGTCAATAGTTGCAGCAACCTTCGGGTGTGATGCAGACGCTATCAAATTGCCTTGTGGAACAAGGGTTGTTAACTGGGCAAGATGCCAATTGTCGGCGGTTAAACTACCCACATTGGCATCGTCATCCTCGTCGGTCAGGTGCCTATCCCCGTCGTCACCCGCTGTAGCTAGTTTACGTGTATAGAGAAAAGCCTCGTAGCTCGAGGCCAGCCCCTCGGCAAAGAGGGGTCGTGTCGCTGGCGAGGTCGCCGTCAGGCGCGCTGCTAACAGAAACGGCAACAGCGCTTCACCGGCGACCGGAATCCCTGGATACTCTACGCCACTCACGCCACCACTAATGCAGGGCTCCGCAATTGCTACACCCGGTAGTTGCCGACGCCTTGGTAACGTCGTGAAGGGTGCCGGCAGGTGACGTGAGCGGAGATGACGGATCACCCACGGTCGTAACAACGATTCGGTGACGCGCATCTTCTCCTGGGCTTGCCGGTAGCGCGCCAATACCGTGCGCCCGACTTCGGTCAACGCCTTTTCATCACGGATTGCCGGCCACCACGCCTCGGGGGTCGCATACTGTGTCTTATCGACCTTAAGATCTTCAGGTGTCAAGGTACCCCAGACCGTATCTAAGCGAAGCGCTGCCTGCTGCGTCTCGTCGAGCGACCACCACAGCTGCTCGATGGCCTCGCTAAAACCGCTAACCTTGCCAGTCGGTGCTGAATTGCTCGCCCATGCGATCCCTTTGAAGCGCTCTAACACCGAGCATAGCTCATGGTGGCCTAGCTGGAACGGTGTCGCGGTGAGGAACAACATCCGCTCGAACACGCCCGCCAATGGGCCACCCTCGATTTCCTCGGCATCTTCTTCCGCCTCGGGCAGGTAAAATAGCGAAGCAAGCCGCGTGCGGGCATTCTTCAGATGATGGGCCTCGTCCATAACCAGCAGCGGTAGCTGTGATCGCATTCCTTTTACCGCCTCAGCCCATAGGTGTCGCAGCTCATTCGCCAATACCCGGCGAATCTTGGTCATTTTTTTGTGGTAATACTTGCTCTTGAGTGCTGGCAGCGTCTGCAAGACATCGAAAACACCGCCGAGATCGAGTTCATCGAGTGCGTCGATGGCCATAGCTGGAACGGGATCGTCGTTGTCATGGGGTTCATAGCCGAACCGGTGCATGACCTTGAGCCAGCGCTCCGGCCGCTCATTGAGCAGGTCGGCAAGCATTCCCGGATGGGCGCGCTCGATGTTGCTCTGCATCTGCAGCAGCGCGGGCAATGCGCGTCCAACCTTCCTGCGTAGTCGATCTATTTTGTGGCGGCGATAGAGTGCCCGGCGGATCAATGCAAGCTTAACCCACGGGTCCGACAATTGCCGGCTCATCGCTCCATGGGTTAAAAAAATCACGCTACAACGACGCTCCAGCGGATCATCAAGCAGCTTGAAGAACTGTACGGTACGCTCGGCACTACCAGACCGTAGCCGGCGTCCCATATGCTTGGGTATACAACGCTGGCAGAACAGATCAAAGTCGCGTGGCCATTTGGCATGCAGTGATGGTGGCACCATGACCACGACAGGTCGCTTCTGTCGATCCGCTAATGCCACAGAAACCGCGACCGCTAGGGCAACATAGGTCTTTCCCATTCCCACCTCGTCTGCCAGGATCAGTCCAGGCTGATCCTCGAGGCGCCGCAAGATCTCTTTTGCCGTCACAGTTTGGCGCAGCGCATCTTCCTGGGGAATGCGCCCCTGCACAAAGAGATCTATGTCGGCTGCAAACGGATACTGATAGCTCATGACAGAGCCACCGCGAAGGCGTTATCTACATACTGCGTCAGATTGGCAATCTGATCGCTGCGCTTACGCTGAACGTCGACATGCAACTCACGGATAACCGCCTTAATGGCTGCCTGGATCTCGTGCACCGGCAAGGACCCCGGCACCTCGGCTGGCTGTACTTGCGCGAGCGCCAGCACGAGTTCACTGATAAGAAAAACCCGCTCAGAGTCAGACAGCGCCTCGCGGCTGATCGCCTCTGCAATAGTGTGAACACCAACGGGACCGCACAGCCGCCAGGTCAACGCCTCTTGGGTCACCATCGGCTGACTCAAACGCCGCTTCAGTGCCTCCAGTGCCCACGATATCCGGCGCGTGCGCTGCAAAAGGAACGATCCTGTGTCCACACGGCCGTGGGGATCGGTATCGGACCCCTTCTCCGCTTTGTCACCCTTGCCACGTGCCTTCAGCCAGCGCCGCATCACCTCATGCAACGGCCGGCCCGAGGTGAGTATCTGGATTAACAAGTCGAGCGGCAACGCCTTCAACTCATCCGGCGGTGGCAACGCGGCCGCGTCCTGGACGACAACCGGTAACCATGCGCCGCTCGGTGCCCCTGCCCAGATGACGTCGAAGCCTGAGGGCGGCGCCATCTCCGACCATTTAATGCGCAATACCGTGGGACTTCCTTCGTGCACCCACTGTTTGTGGTCGAGCACCACTTTGCCAGTTACTGGGGCGGTCAGTGACCAGGCATCAGGCAGACCGTCACCGAAGTGGAACTCGACAAATTCTCCGTCCTTTGCATCCAAGCCATAGATTGCGGCGCTAAATCCGCTTGGCAGCACCGCCAGCGCCTGTGCCGCCTCCAGCTCATCATCCACCGCGGATTCCCAGCGTGCCTCGAGCTCGTCTGACAGCGGTTCACCTTGTGGATAGGCGGCATCAATTGCCGCGCTGGTGTCACTACCCGTATCGTGTCGAAATATATACAAGAGGTTGGCTTCGATGTTGGCCGCGGCACCCAGACCCAGGCCGGCACTGGTAAAGTTGCTGGAACCGATCAAATAGGTGGCCCAGCGCTGATTCTGCAGCCACAGGCTCTTAAGATGCAGCGGCCGGAAGACAGCCTTAACTTCACTGGTCGTGTCCTCTAGGGATAATACGGAAAAGTACGTCATCGCCACGCGACGTTGCGGCTGCGCTGCTTTCAGGGATTCGGGTGCACGGATCAAGACCGCCGACTCGCCCGGCACCTGCTCCGCTACTACGTTGAACGTTACTTCCGCTGCGCCGCGCTGCCGCAGTAGGCCCCACAACGCCTTGGCGGGCCGATTGGCAGCTTCCGGCGGATCAAAAAACGGGCTGGTCACATAGGCAAGATACGCTGGCCCTTGTCCAGGCCAGCTCGCTTCCAGCTGGCTGATCACATCGGTTCGACCCTGACCCGAGAACACCGGCACCACCACGGCTTGTCCACTCCGTCGCGATACGCTCGCAGCCGGTAACTCCCGGCTGTAGTCATCAACCTGCTCCAGCAAGCCGAGCAATCGTGCGTTATCGGGGGCTTCCTGCGCACCGGTGGGCAACAGACTGCGCAGAAACTCGACAATCAGCGGTAAAAGATCCGAGTCTGCCCCCGCATCTAATGCGAAATCGAGCACGCCAAATATCTCCTGATTACGCCGATAGCCGTGATCGGTCAGGTTTGCGGATGCAACGATCACGCGCACCAGGTTCGCCCAGTACAGCAGCGATACCTTGGCATGCATAACTCCACCCTTCGGCACCCGCACGGGAAGCAGGTCCCAGCGTAGGCTACGGGTGCCGCGACAATGATGTTGATCAACCAATACGGTTGCGCAGCGAATGCTCGCGAGCTTTTCCTCACGCTCGATGAGATAGACGGGTCCGTCCTCGAGCGGATCGGCCTCGACACCTAGAAAGCGCGCCAGACATTCTTCTTCAAAGAATGCCGCATTGAAGGTAAAGCTGGTGGCGACCGCACCGACGGGATCCCCTGCTCCTTGCGGCGCCACCCACGCATCAAGCAAGCGGCCATAACCTGCTCGCTGTTGCTGCTTAGTACCTCGTCTGGCCATGTTCAGAGCAACCCCAGATCTTGTGCAAAGGAATGCAGCGGTGTGGTGCGATACGCGTGCACATAGCCATCATCATGGCTCCCACCCCGATCGCGCAAGTAGGCAGGGCGCACCATCACTTTACCCATCTCGAACCAATCCAGCCAGGGCGCACGCCCGTTCGGCGGCTTGTTGGTTTGCACCCGCTTATGATGCTCGAACAAAGTCACCACCCACGCCTGTGGTGACTGTGGCGCGGCAAAGACGTGAAATGCGTTCTCGAAGCGCGTTGTTTCACCAAATTGCCCCAATCGGTCGGAAAGCTCCGAATAAAGGGAAGGAATGCTATTTGCGGCTGTGACAACTGCCTTCAGCGAGCCGAGCTCAGCAGGGTCGACCTGCTGCCGATGTTGTGACAAGGCATGAAGGCAACTATCGAACGCATCCTGCAGCCAGCGTGCAAAGGTCTCGTAGAGCATGATAGCATCGATCAAATCGGCGATCTCGCCGCGCACTTTTCGCCGCAGCGCTTGATGAAACGCCCGCTCAGATCGATCTCTCCAGGCCCGTTGGCCGGTCGAACTCACCAAAAAGCGCAGCACTTCACTGCGCCGCGGAGCCTGCGGGTCAAATAAGGCCTCGGTAATGACCTGTGTCTCGCTCTGACCGAATTCGGCAGGGTGTAAATGCTGGTGGAAAAAGGCCCAGCCGCCCCAACCAGCTTTGCGCGCAACGCCCCCCTTTTCGAGCCCGTCTTTTATCGCGCCCACCAGGTTACGGCGTACGGACTTTCCTGGTTCCTCATCATTTGACAGAAAACCGCGCAGATTCTGTTCGCGTTCCCAGTCTGCGACGAGTCTATAGCCGACTTCCCCAAGTCGTTCGTCCTCTACGATATCGAGCGTTTTGGCCAACAAGCGGTAAACCCCGTGAAAGCCAAAAACCCTCGGGGTCTTTAAATAGCTCTTGGCTGACAGGGACGACCGATCCCGGAGTGCGACCGTTGCTTTGTCTCGGCCCGGTAGGCCACGCAAATCATCCCCTTCCTGATGACTACGCACCAACCCTTCCACCATATACCACTCGAATACCTGCCACGGTGCACTAACCCCGTCACTAGCGACATAATCTGGTTCAAAGTCAGAACAGACAGCCGCAGCCACAGCCATTGCGGTGAGATAACGGGGGTGCGACTGCCGCTCGCGCACGCCTGGCGAAAGCTGTACACCGAGTGAGTCTGCTATAGCGTAGAGCCCCAATGGGTCGAGATTACCCTCAGCGGTGAGTGTCGGATCGGCTTCGCTAAGGAGCGGTGCGAATATTAATATAGTTTCTGGCACTAGTTGTTCCTGCCTGCTCGGCGGACACGTTACGCGGCCCTAACACGCTGTTTGGCCGTGTATTTCTAATGGAATAGTACCGCCGGGAACCAACAAAGTCACTGTCCCGCGCCCGCGAGAAAAAGCCCTGCGAAAAACGCCAGCTGGTGCTGCGAGCCAGCAGGGCCGCCTCATTAAGAAACCCCCTCCGGAGCTACTGACAGAGGCATTGGCGATATCGGTTGCATAGAGCCTGGCTAGCCAGGGCCACCGTCAATAACTACCTTACAGCATTCCCACAAGTCTTTGCTCTGTGTAAAGCCGCGTTTTAAGGTGATATTGGTAATATTTGTTCGGACTGAAGAACTTGCTCACTATATGGTTTTGGTCGTCGCTGGCATACTCATTAATACCGGTCATTGCAATCACCCGTAGCCACGATACGTCTTTCTATTTGACTCGGATACCAAACATCCGGCGTCCATCTTGGGAGGCGTACCTACACCGAGGCCATGACCATGAGCCAATGACCACAGAAGACTGCACAGTGAGACACTACGGACAGTGGGAGCTGATCAGCAACAGGCGACCCGAAGAAGTGAGACAGCCAGTCTCCGCTTAGTTACATCCCCCACCTTCCGGCTGCTTTCTTGTGGCTGGCTTTTTGTCTCCAGCTATCCACCTGCTCATGTATAAAACGGCAAGGGGGGGAACCGGCCCACCGATAGTATTAGATACCCCCTCAGATTTTTGTGTCAGAGAATTAGAAGACCTCCATATAAGATTATCTTAGCTCTACTCTACTTCACTTATCTCTCCCTGTGACTTCAAGTAGCCTACGAACTTACCAAGCGCATCTTGTGCTCTAGGAGACACTACCCAGCGCCCGTCCGCCTTCACTATCAGCTCATTCTTCATGAGATTTCGGAGAGTCGTAACATAGACTTCTCGTTTATCTTCTCCCACCTCCAACAGGCCCGGCGGCTGGCTTCTCTCATCTTCAGCTTCAAAGTTAGCCACCCGTTTAGAGTACTCACTACAGGCATCGTTTAAGAATCCCTCATCGCCTAGAAGGGTCTGTATACGGCAGATTTGATCACTACCGCCTTGCTTGTATTCCACCAAAAACACTTCATCCTCATTTCCGAGCTTAAAGTCCACAAAGTCCCTATAGTGCTTGATCACACTTTTCTTCTTCAAACTATCAATAAAAGCAAATGGAGCACTGATGACAACTCCGGCCACTATGAGAGCGACCATGAGCAACAACAAAACACCAAATGCCCTCAGCAGGGCAACCCCAAAGTCTAATGTTTTCTGCCAAGTCGACCGTCTATCCTTTACATTGGAGGTATCTCTTACTGGGATGACATCTATCCCTGCCACATGACCTCCCGTGCTTACAACAGGTAGCAGATCATCCGGATGAAGGATGAGAAGCTTTATCAAGATAAAGGAGTGTGCGTCAAATATGACATCGTTAAGCAGAACTGCTTTCTCCCCGTAGCGGGTTAGACTGAGGCTTTCCTTTAGATATGAACTACTCGCGTCAATAAGGTCAGCGCCTACTATCTTTCCACTGTCTATGGCTATGGAAACTGGGTCTTTAGGGTCGTAGTATGTCCTGAGAATGTCGATGTCACTATCATTCTTGATTTTCAGCTTCAGTATGCGCAGTGACAATCCATTCTTGCGTACATCCACACCCTCATACAGGATTCTGAGATTAGGCACCTGTCCTTTAATATCTACAACAGCCGTATTGGTTTCAATATCTACATAAAGCTCGGGCCGCTTGTCGGTGAAGTACAAGGTTCCTACGGCAATAAGTAACGTGATAATCACGCCCACCATCGACCATGGGTACTTATTCTCTAAAGCCTTGAGTCGTTCAGTTAGAGCTATACGCATATCTACACCATATCACAGCCTTATGGCTCACTGTGCACCCAGAAGTGGTGGCGTGGAGAATATCTAGGCTACCACATGTCCGCCTGAACCTTACTCTCGACAACCACTTCCACAGAATCATTAAGCTCAGACAAAAAGTCGAGACCTGTTTCTTCCTCAACGACATCTACACTGGTAATGAATGTATGCAGCTGACTGGTAGGGTTTGACTCATTCGGCAGAATGAATGCAATGGCGTCGACGCGTACAGGATCGAAGATAATCTTAAAGAACCTCTCCGGAACCGTGACAGTTGTCCCGCTGATCTTCTCCGGATCGTCCCCAGGTATCGCCCCGGTAATCACGTAGACCTCCCCGCGCTCTAACGTCCACTTCCTAACGCGGTTCTCCAAGCTACGCCAGATGCCCCTGTTGAAGCCACTACCAACCTGCGGAGCCATATTCGATAACAAGAAAGACTCAGACATGGCTCTCGCATCCCACCTCATATCAGCGGCGGGGGCAAGGTGTCTCGCGTCAATTACTTTGGCCGGTTTCGCGACAATTATGATGGCCGGTTAAATGCTTAAGGATGGTTAGGCTTTTTTCTGGTGTTTCCTCCTGTAACTGTCGCCATCGATCTCCAGGATCGTGGCATGGTGGATGATTCTGTCGATGGCTGCCACGGTACTTAAGGTATCCGGGAATATCTGATCCCAATGGC
>Ga0114931_10010236_pt1 | contig 11177 bp, 3 predicted proteins | sample 2SBtaG_FD_89579 | JGI IMG/M metagenome (GOLD analysis project Ga0114931, IMG submission 89579) | Deep subsurface microbial communities from Kolumbo volcano to uncover new lineages of life (NeLLi) - 2SBTROV14_V59a metaG | ecosystem: Environmental > Aquatic > Marine > Volcanic | place: Kolumbo...
CCAAAATTCAAATTTTGTATTCCTAATTAATTCAAAAGGAGCATTAATATTTGATGCTGTTGGGCTGGGGAAGACGTATTCTGCACTTCTGACTTCATTTTATTTAGCTTTTGACAAAAACTATCGAAATATCTTAATCACAGGTCCACCAAAATTAGTTCGGTATAAATGGGTAAATGAGTTACGTAAACTATTTCCCACAGTAACTAATAATCGATCAAAATTTAGTCATGCGTATAAAGTGCAGGTAATAGAATCACAAAAAAAACGATTCTCACCTTCGAATGATGCAATTAATTTTGTCTTTGTATCGATAGATTTGCTTGCAAGACATTTACGATTATCTAAAAATAAGGATGGAAAAAATAATCCAACAGGAGATTCTCCTAGTCCAAACATCACACATCTGCTCGACTCTAACTGGGATGTTTTTATTGCCGATGAAGTCCATAACTATTCTCGAAAGGCACAAAGTAACCAAAAATTGAATACTCACAATCAACGCACCCCCTATAGTAGTAGAACAACAGATACCTTTAGAGTTTTAGAAAAATTAACCAAACAATCTGAGTTTAGTTTACTACTGACTGCAACACCACAAGGGAATAGTCCTCTAGAATTATTTTCGTTGCTTGGATTAATAAACAATGATTTTAATAACTTAGCTAGAGCTTCGATGACACCTTTAGGAAAGGCCTCCTCTTCCGAAATTATTAAAATTAGTGAGCTCCAAGATCTATTAAAAAATCTTCAAAATATATATTCCGATATAGTAAATCCCTCTTCTGAAGCTCTCTCCCAAATTGAATATACAAAAATACAAAAATCCATCAAGGATTTTCGTGGCAAATTCACTAGTAGTAGAGGCGATCAAAATTATGATTTAAAGTTATTCTTTGCAAGGTTATTAGGTCTTAATATGATATCCAAACCTAATCAATTGGTTCTCAATCAAATTGTAAAAACATTTAGGAAATTACAAGATTATTCTTTCAAACAATATAATTATAATAAGGTCTCATTCAAAATTGAGGAGCTGAAAGACAAACTTTTTGGTGCCTTAGATGTTGAAAGCAATGTTCAAAGAATAACAACAAGAACCTTACGAGAAAATGTAAAAGAAGTAAAAGCATTGCAACCCATAGTCCGTCTAAAAGCCTTATCTGGTAAAAATTCACAAAATATAGAAGAAACAAAAGTCATAAATAATATCCGAAAAGAGATGGAAAAAATCAGAAAACAAGTAGAGGAAGAGACTGAGAAACAATACAGAGCTTTTAAATCTTTTAGGATTTCCAGATTGCAAAAACGACTTTCTAGTGAATTATATTCATTTTGGAAATCTTATAAGAAATATTCAGGAAACACATCATCCAAAAAAGAAAGTTATGGTAGCGATGATGACTGGGACGTAGATGATAGAGAGTCAAATGATTTTGATAGTCAAGCATTCGATTTACTTACTAATCCCAAAACTATGGACACGGATATAATCACATTAGAAGAGTTACTTAAAATCAATCCTGAGATCGATGAAAACACATCGACTCTTGAGTCATTTCCATACGATTCGCAAAAATTTGTGCATTTGAAAAAACATGTCGAAGATTATTTTCAAAGAGATGAGTTTATGCTTCCATTGCTCATATTTACGGAATTTGTTGATACACAAAATTATATTGCAGACAGACTAAATGACCTGCTTAAATCTGGTAAAATAGACATAAAGCCTTATTATTCTAATGAGGTATTTAGATATTCAGGGAAATCAAATACAAAAGACAAAAATTATTTCTTAAATATGCCAAATACTGCAGAAGAAGATCTATGGTCATTGAATCCCATAATAATCAGTACTGATGCAGGTTCCCAAGGATTTGATCTTCCATTTGTCCAAGAAATTATTAATTATGACATCCCTTGGAACCCTGTCAAATTGATACAAAGAATTGGGAGAGTAGATCGAATCAACAGAATTCCCATTTTAAAGAAAATTACTGAAGACTTAGAGAATAGGGGTTTTATTGAAAATGCAGATGATTTAGTAAAAAAATGGCAACAAATTTATGTCTATAATTTCGTAAATAGGACTGACAATTTATATGATTTTGAGATTTGTAAAAAGGTAATATCAAAAGTTAAATCTATTTACGAACATGTTGGTGTTGTAAACCATAGTATTTCATCACAGCTTGAAAAGGATTATGAAATTGGAAAATACAATGATGAAGATGAAAATCAGATTAATAGTGTAGGAATTGGGATAGAGAACCATATTGGCAACTTGGATAAAACAGATAATCATAAAATTACTCCCCCTTCTATTATGGTTGTTCCAGGTGAAGTTACATTAGTGTTGGAAAACACTCCATATAAACACGAAAGAAAATTAGGGGAATATCATTATTTGATCTTTCCTAGCGTTCTACCTAAGAATAATAATTTGTCACCTATTGACATTTCTACAATTGTCTCCAATGTTCTTTACTTTGATTCGATCTTGATTGAACTAAAGGACTATAGTCAAATCCTTTCAAAAACATGGTTGCCTCAGGGGACACAAACTCCATTAGAAAGATGGGATAACTTCAATAAAAAATTGAGTAGTAAATTCAACATTAAAACAGATGACGTCGAATTGATCAAGGTTGCCACACTGCTTCAATATCTCCAAACATTACTTCTCACTAAAAATAATGTAATTATATTTGTACGGAGCAATATTTTGAGAAGGAAAGTCGATGAGCTACTCAAAAACATGATTAAATATCATGAAGGTCAAATTACCATACTCAAATTAAAGAATTTCTGGAATATCAACCTTGATTCAAGCTATTATTACGTTTTTATGAACTTCCCTTCTGTTCAAGATGATCTATTAGATACCTTCTTCTACAAAATATCCTCACTCGATTGTGTATGGATGCTCAGTTGGTTTGAAATGCTCATACTTCACCACAGGATGTCATTTAGTGCTGATCCAATGGTGAGAAAACATCTCATGGACTTAAAGGAGATATTTGAAAAACAAACTGGTAAGAAGCAGATTTCATTAGAGATCGATTTTTCGAATCTTCACGATGATAATGAAGATGGGTTGTTGCTCACTCATAGTTACAGCTCCCAATTTTCAGGGGAAAAAATTGAATTAACAACCAACTTTGGAGAATACACAATACATGAAAAATCAAGGATTATTAGATCCAATGATTATGAAGAGATCCTTGGTAAAGATGTAAAAATAGGAGACGAATTAGTCCTAATTAATAATGAAAAACAGACACCGCTATTTGAGACGATAATTGACCTATTTTATGTTAAAGGAAGTAGTGATATTTCTATTTTAGAAGATTTCTGGGATAAATTTATTGACAAATCAGCTAACTATGATATAAATCAGTTAAATTCAAAATTTAAAGAATACAATGTACGTAGAGAGGTTAATACAATATCAAAGTGGGTCCAAAGACAAGTACGATTTCCTGATGAAACGGAGAAAGTTGTTGGTGCAGCTAATCAGATCTTGGAATTAGGGTACGACAATATGGAAGTAAATAATATTATTGGAGCAATGAAGAAACTCAAAAAAGTTCACCAGCAAATTGGAAAAATTATTAAGAAACTAATTCGAAATTCATTCACGACAACTGTTAATCAAATTGCCTCAATAAATGACATTCCGATTAATCCTGTTGAAATTCAATCATTAATAAGAGTCGTAAAAGTCTTAGCAATAAATATATAAAATCCTACTTTAGTCACAAAAGTCTTATAAACAAACTTAAACTTAATTCCTTCATGAAATGGCACTTGATAGATGCCATGTGGAGGGAGATGAACGGTCCTCGATATGGTAACAAGGAGCAAATTTATTACAATCCTTTACTTGAATATATGACTGGAGTTCTTGTTGGAAAGGACCTTGGTAATACCAAAAATAAAGAAGAAGAACTCCCTGAAGAAGATGAGATTGACTCTAATGTTCTAACAGATTCTCTTGACATTAATTCATCTGAAGATAATACAGATGATGGAGATTTAAAATTAATAACTTACAAAAAATTTGACCGACCTAGTTCTATGGGCATTAAAATTTTCTTGAAGGAGAACCCAAGTCCTCTAGATGCTTTAATTACTTGGGGAATATATAATCAAATAAGAGATGTAGATGTTCGTCCTGAAAATAAGGAAATTTTTGACCCCTGGGTTTCAAGGAAATTGTCTAATGAAATCATGGAAAAAGATACTAATGAAGCGACACAAGATGATACTTCCGATTCAGGGGATGCTAATGAAACGACACAAGATGATACTCTCAATTCAGAGGATACAGGTGAATCGACTCAAGATAATACTTCCGATTCAGAGGATACAGATGAATCAGATGAAAAATTGAATTGGTATGAAAGATTTCCCCAAAATAAGATTGTAAGGAATATAGACCCTACTAAACAAGATGACATATATTTTGATTTGCAAGGAAATGAAATAAATCCAGATAACGCCTCTTCTTACCTTAGATTGGCAATCCGACCAAAAAATGTCACAAAAGGTTGGGTGGTTTCAATTTACTTAGTAAATGAATATGGGTACAATTATGGGCACAGTTACCAATCTGAAAAAGCCATTCATGCTATTTTTCAACCTGAAATTCGGCTGAAATTAAAAGATACAAACTCAAAACTAGCTATTGGTGATGTTGAAAGTTTCACTCAATTTAGTGATGAGATGAGGGTTATCGAAAAATTTTATTCACAGCGTAATACATATGCAATAGGGAAGTTCTGTTCTGCATACTGGTGGGAAATAGATCCCATGCGATTTAGTACAGATGAAGTAAAAAGTCTATACCCATTTTATTGGTTTCAAAATGAAGAATTATCCAAAGATGTCATCACTGAATTTTCAAAACCTGATTATCGTTCTACTTTCATCCCTATATATTTGGAAAATGCTCAAAATTACACTGTAGATACACAAGATCTCCCTGATTTATCTGCTGAAAACCTTGCGGAAAATTATCCTCAGGAGAAACTCGCGCAGGAGCTTAGTAAACTAATTTATGAATATGAGACTTGGGTTCGTGAGGTTAAAGACGCTGAAATCTCTTATCACTCATCAATTATCGAATCCATGAAAAATTCAATTGATTTAATCAGAACCGACAAAAGTGTATACTTAGCATTCTGCTTCGCAAATAAGGCAATCGCAATCCAAAATTCATGGAAATCGAGTACTGAATTCATTTGGAGACCCTTTCAGATGGCTTTCATATTATTAGTCATTGAATCTATTGTAGTTCCTGATTCAAAAAACAAAAATACATGTGATTTACTTTGGGTGTCTACTGGTGCAGGCAAAACAGAAGCATATCTTGGAATTATGGCTTTTGTTCTTGGGTACCGCAGACTAACTGCATTATCCAAAAAAGATTTCTTTGGAAGTGGAACTACAATAATAACGCGTTATACTCTACGACTATTAACTGTACAGCAATTTAGGAGAACTGCTGCACTTACAGTTGCATGCAATTATCTTCGAATTTATAGTATTCATGGCAGTGATTTTGGTTGGATCCCTAAGCATGTGGAACGGAGTAAGAAAATAATATGGGGGTATACGCCATTTAGTATTGGAATATGGGTTGGTGGAAAGATGACTCCTAATACGTTATATTCTACCTCTGATGATAATTTAGGAGCAATTCAATTGCTTCAAAAGCCAAACGATAGTAGACAGTCAGATACTGGTGAACCTGCACAAATACTGACCTGTCCTGCATGCAATACTATTTTGTCATACTCTTCTAAAAAAGCAATAGAAAAAGGCAATCATAGAATTTTCTATTTAATTTGGTACACAAATACCTCCGATTCATTCAAAGAAAATATTTCTAAAATTATAGATGAAATTAATGAAGACTCAGAAGATCAAAATATCAAATTACTTGCTGCTGATCTTATTCCATTAAAAATTCGACCAAATTTCGTTTTACAGCTTGAAATTGAGGTTGCAACAGATCTCGATTCTCAAGAAATCAAGAAATTTATTTCAAAATGTTTTGAGAAAATAAAAGGTGTTAAAAATCTCTCTGCAAATATTTTAAGACCAGGGTATTTTATCAAAAAACTTGGAAATGAGCTTGAATTTGATTTCGATATTTTCTGCATAAATCCAGAATGTATGTTGAATAAGTTTCCATATTTCGAATTCATCTGCAATCAGGATAATAAACCTGAACCATACGTTCCATATCCATTTTTGACCGTAGATAAGAGTTTCCAGCAATTCTTTAATTTGAATATTTACACATGTGATGAGCAAATATATCATCGTCTGCCAAGTATTATTGTCTCAACAGTAGATAAATTTGCTCTCCTTCCTTTCAAACCTGAGAGTGGGGCAATTTTTGGAAAAGTAGATCATTTTGATAAAAAGAAAAAATGGTTCGAGAGACATGGTGAAAAAAATCCTAGGGGACGATTTCGTATCAGCAATATTCCTCCTCCTCAACTTATTATTCAAGATGAACTGCATCTAATCAATGGACCATTGGGATCTATGGTTGGTTTATTTGAAACTGCTATTGATGAACTCGCCCAAAAACCAAAATATATTGCTTCAACTGCAACAATAAACCAAGCAAGAATGCTAATTCAAAATGTCTTTCAAAGGAAGACAAGAGTATTTCCATATCCAAGTAAAGAGATTGACGACATGTTCTTTGTAAGAACTCATGAAAAATTTGACCCCAATGATGAAGCTGCTGGAAGAATCTATATCGGGATTCTTCCAACTGGAGGGAAAATATTAACCGCAAACATCCGTGTTTGGGCGAGGTTGTTACTCTCACTACGGTTATTTGCTGAAAGCAATAATCAAACATTTCCTAAAGATCTACTAGACAAGTACTGGACAATTGTTGGGTACTTTAATTCTATTCGAGAGTTATCTGGTGCAAGAGCTGCCTTTGGTCAAGATATTGTAGAACGGTTCAAATATCTCTCTGCATGGAGTAAAAAGCCTGATTTCCATACTAAAGATTTAGAAATTTCAAGTCGATTAAAATCCGCAGAAGAGCTTCCTAGTGTGATAAATGAATTGAATCAAGAGTACCCAAATGCAATTCCTGCAGTCTTTTCGACATCAATGTTTGGAACTTGTGTTGATATCTCGAGATTAAGTACTATGATTATCTTAGGTCAACCAAAAACTACTGCTTCATATATCCAAGCATCTGGGAGAGTTGGGAGAAAAAATAAAGGTCTAATATTTGTGATCTACAAACAATCTGCACCACGAGATATGGGTCATTATGAAAACTTCATTGGCTATCACCGGAGAATTAAAATCGGAGTTGAACCTTCAACAGTTACTCCATTTACTCTAAAATCTATTGAAAAAGCTGGTGGATCCGTATTATCTTCTCTATTAAGGTTAGATTCTGAGAAGTTTCTAGACAAGTCTGCAAAACTGCCTCCACCTACTTCCTCGCTGGATGCAACTAATAACCTAATAAATTCGAAGATTAATCTGATACTAAGTCGATTAGAGTCACAGAGTAATGTAGACAAAAATCTAAAAGAAAATATAAGCACATTTTTTGAGAGTAGCATTGATAAATGGAAAAAAATTTCCCAAAAGATTACCCAAATGGCTTCCCAAACGGATGTGAAGTTACTGTGGAAAGAATCATCCTTGTACCGTCTTCCTAGTAATCACGTAGTTTTGGGATCATTTGCACATGAACTGAACGGTGATCTCAAAGTTGTTTATCATTTAGCTCCGTATTCACTTCGAGATGTGGAAGGAACGATTGGAATGCAACCTAGACTTACAAATTGGCGTGATGCAGTAGGTATGCGCATTAGCCAACTAATCACTACATATGGTCCTGGTTCGATTTTAGAAACCCCTAGTGGATCAGTAATAATTCCATTTCCCAAACCTAAATTGGAAATTAACTCTTTTAGTAAATATAAAATACGTGATGTGAGATTAGAGAATGTTCTGGGGAAAGGAGAAATATTCGAACCCCCCTATAATGCTTTGGAGAACAAACCTGACATCAGAATTCTGTACAAAACTACTCCTTTCCCTCGTTATCTATTATGCAATAACAGTGACGATCACAAAAACAAGAGAAAACTAGACTATTCAATTTTGTATACCTCGAAGAATTTTAAAGAAAGATGCCCAATTTGCAAAAATAGAGGGAATTCAATCCGATTTCTCCTAGCTTGTAAGAACGGTCATATTGACGATCTTGATTGGAGCTTTCAACTGCATAAAAAACAATCTCCTTCATGCAAAAACAGTATGTTTTATGTAAAGATCTTTGGTTCAGAGCTTTCTGAATACAATATTATTTGTCCATCTTGTAACAAAAGGAGCACATTCAGAAACATACTTTACAATAGAATAAGTAATAAATGTCGCGGATCTTATAATTTGATTCCGGGACAACCTTCTACTTCTTGCGACGAAAAAGTATCTGTAGTTCAAAAACAGTCTTCAATGGTTTGGTTGCCAAATATTATAACTCTTCTAACTATTCCTCCAATTGTTAGTGAGGAAATAGAAATCATTAAAATAGTATATGATGAGATGAAAAAAACCCTTGAAGCCATGGGATTTGATGGATCGGGAATTACTGGCGAAAAATTACTTAGAAGATATGAAGCCTCAGAATACCTAAGTAAAGATATAGAAAATACATTTACTGAAAAAGATGTAGATAAAATATTAGATGCAATTAGAAATGATGAGAGGCGATCTAAAGATCTAGAAAGCCTTTTTGATTTGGAGGGAGCTGAGAAGTACCAAAAAGAATACGAAAAAGAACTACAGAGAGAATTCTATACAATTTACCAATTCGCATCGGGCAGTGATCTATCAATAAGCATAAGCAAACTTCCTTCTATGAATAAATATTTTGAAGTAAATAACGAAGATTTAACCAAATTCTCTGTAAAATCACTGCAATTCTTTGCAACACCTATATCACTGCTTCGAGAAGTATCTGTCCTGAAATCCTTCAATCGCCTTATTCCATTATCACAAGACGAAAGTGGAAAATCCGTGGAGGTGGTAGCAGAAGATGGAGGAAGAGCATGGTACATTGGGAAACAAAGCTTTGGTGAGGGAATATTTATCTCTCTTGAAGAAGATTCATTCGAATTACTAAATCAATCCTTAGAGAAGTATATTGATGCTAATCAAGGTATTGAACTGATGCAAAGTACTGCTAAATTTATTTGGTGGCACACTCTTAGTCACTATCTAAACCGCCTTATCACATTATACTCTGGATTTTCCTCTGCGTCTATGAAAGAGAGAGTTTATGTTTCAAACAAATGCCCAGAAGGTGGTATAATTATCTATACCACTGGAAATTCTGCAGATGGTACCATGGGAGGATTGGTATCATTAATCCAAGAAATACCCAAGTTCATTGAATTCATTCTCAATCATCAAGTGAATAGTTGTTCCAATGATCCAATATGTATGGAGCAAAAATTAGATCTCTCAACACGAATAGGTGCTGCCTGCTTTGCCTGTACATTCATCTCTGAGACTGCATGTCGTGAGAATAATTACAAACTTGATAGAAATATCCTGAAGTCAATTGTTTAAAGTTATATATGATTCTTATAAAATTTAATATTAATGAAACATAAACTTGTATTGAGTGGAATAGACAACACTCTCCCCCTTCATAGAGACTTTCAGTTTTTTGCACTGGATCTTATTAAGAATGCAAAATCTAGGGTTATGATAACAACTTACAATATCTCAGATTCCGCATTAGATTTTATTAAGGAGTTAATACGTATAAGTAAGAAAAAAGTTGAAGTGACTATTATCTTTGACTCTTGGGACAAAGTTGGGGATAATATTACAAATCGATTGAAAGGTATGAGGAATCCTTATTTCCGTGCAATCGCAATTGGGGATTATTCTAAAGTGATAACCAACCACTCAAAAGTACTTATCGTAGATTCTGAAAACATAATCATTGGATCAAATAATATTTCAATGAATTCCTTTCATAATAACTTCGAAGTTGGTATTTTCATTAGTGACAAGGCTCTAGTTAAAGATGTAATTAAGGCAATACTCGCATTATTAGAAAGAATAAATTACAATTTCACAAACCAACTATAGATATTTAGAAATTTCTTTTTATCATTGACTCTTCTTCAACATTTCCTATAAGAATTCATAATCTTGGGGAGAAGTGACAATTTCAATGAATATTTCTATGAATGTATCAATGCAAGATAGGTAGTCTCAGTCTGTAATTCCTTGACCATCTATATTTGATATAACCCCGTCAATGTTGCAAAATGTACAAGTGAAGATCCACGACTTTAGACTCATTCATACTCAACTTAGTACTTAGTTGAGCAATTACACATTTCATTCTCTCTGAATTTCATTCTCCAGGATGCTAATGAGTTTGCTATGAGTTCTTCCCTATTGCAAGAAATCAACAGCTGGAGGGTTAAAAATAAACTACTCTCCCCCCTCATCAATCTACGCGGGATAGTGCTTCGAGATATCCTGATACCCATCTATCGCACACACAGTGCCGAAGATGAAGAAAGCAGCGAAGTTGATCGGAAAGAGGTCTGCTGCTCTGGTCTGAAGATTCAACTCGACATAAGTGCTCAGGATCGCACCGATGGTCAGCCCGATCCCAAGTACCATTCTCCCTTTGCTCAAAAGATATCCGGGACCCAGTAGAAAGAAATTGAGGATTGCTCCTAATGTTGCTCGTTTGTTCATTGTATCACCTGTGGAATTACTTTTCCACAGCTTATTACTAATGGTAACCATTTTAAGGAACTTGTTACTATAGGGTAATAGGAATGAACGACATATCAAGGATTATAGCTAGATGCCCCGTGGAAGTTGCAATGGAAAGACTTAGCAAGAAATGGGTGATCCACATCCTCCGGGACATGTTCCGAGGCAAGACCAGATTCACAGAGTTCCTCAATGGCATTCCGGGGATCTCCACCAAGGTACTCTCGCAGCGTCTGAAGGAACTCGAAGATGACGGGCTGGTCACGAAAATCGTGACTGCAACTACACCCGTGAGCATCAATTATTACCTCACTGAAAATGGACTGGCACTTCAACGTGTCATCATCGAACTCTCCCTCTTTGCA
>Ga0114931_10010237_pt1 | contig 11176 bp, 14 predicted proteins | sample 2SBtaG_FD_89579 | JGI IMG/M metagenome (GOLD analysis project Ga0114931, IMG submission 89579) | Deep subsurface microbial communities from Kolumbo volcano to uncover new lineages of life (NeLLi) - 2SBTROV14_V59a metaG | ecosystem: Environmental > Aquatic > Marine > Volcanic | place: Kolumbo...
GTGAAGTCCACCGAAAGGTTCGTGCCAGCGCCTCGGAGAATCTAGCCGGAAGATAGGTGGTAGTCGTTGGCGGCTGTATCGACGAAATCAGCGGGCGTGATATCGGTTGTAAGAGAGTTCGCGCCTGGAGGCGGAGTCGTCGTGGCATTGCTTGACGCATTGTAATCCGACGAAGCAGTCCAACCACCCGTAGCGTTACTGATGAAATCGCCACCATAAGCAACACTATTAATTGCCGTGCCTTCAATACCTTTAGAGCCGACCGTATAGCTTCTTGCCGTACAGTTCTTAAATATAGGCCGTCTTGTTTCTAGAGAATTATTGACGATATCGCCAATTGCCATTACATTGATGAATAAATTATCATTAAAATTATACCGTATGGCGGCCCCTCCCACCGAATATGCCACGCACTTATGTAGCTCAATACTGCTCAAGAATAGATCGAACCCATAGGCTGGGTTGACCCCCGTATTTGTCAACGAGACATTAACGAGTTTCGTATAATCTTGCTGTATGGTTAATATAGCCCCATAACGTATACTACCCGTTAGAAAAAACCCTGTGTTTGGCGTCCCGTTATGTTCATTGCCCGTAGCAGCGCGGATTATTATATAATTTGTACTATTGACGGTCCATCCGCTAACTGTAACTAGCTCACCAAGTCCACTAGGCCAATCGGCATAGCCCTCGGCCACTGCAATCGCGCTATCGCCCGCGTCCGTGAGCGTGACATAGTTGGAGGCATCAACCTGCATTTGCTCGCCGGAAGTGAAATCAACGGATGCGGCGTCAATTTCAACGAGCACTTGAGTTGCGGATGCATGACGTACCGTACCCGTTGCTCCGCTAGAAGCTCCCGAAACCAGCGCGCCGTCGCCCACGATTCCAACGATCCCGCTATGAGAATAGACCTTCGTTTTGGCGGAAGTCAGATCCGTCTGAATTGCCGCCTCCCACGCCGTGAGCGTCGGGTAATCGCCCCCCGTGGCGCGGATCGAGCAGATGAACTCGGTGGCCATCTAGCTCTCCAACGCCCCGGTCGTCTTATTGCGCAAGTAGGAGAGGACCGTCGTCTTATCGAGCGTGACGGTCCCGCTCTGACGAAGCGCGCGGCGAATGGAAAGAGGCAGGCTATTAACCTCAACTTTGTAGAGGCGGCGAGTCAGGATTTTTGTGGGATCAATGGCGTCGATTTCTGGCTGGATATATTTCCGAACCTGTGCAACCGTCACGCCGGGGATTTTAATGATCGCGAACTTTGGCCAAAAGGAACGGATGGGCCTTCCCCAGTCGAAACCGTCCTCGCGCACGTCAACGATATCGCCGCGCTTATAGGCTCCCGCGCGGTCTATAACCGGATCAGGATTGGTGTGACCCTTCGCGATGACGAGAAACTCGGCCATTTCTTATCTATTCCTTTGCATGAATGAATACCATTTAATGCACTCCCCGAAGTCCCAGCATAAAAATCACCTATTTATTCTCCGGCGCAGCTTTTAGCGCCTTTTTTACTGTTTTCTTTTCCACGTCTCGCAGCTTCTCGGCCCAAGACTCTTGCAAAAACACCTTTCCTAGCTCGTCAGGCACGTCATAAACTTTTCCCTTTGTATAAAGCTTAATTGCAATTCCATTAGGAGAACCCTTCTGCGTAGAAACCATTCTGACCTTCATCGAACTTCTCCAAAAAAGGGGGGGAATAAACCCCCCACTATAGCTATGCAAGCGGCGACGTCGCAGGCCGTCCGCGAGCAACATCAGCGCCATAGATAGCACCCGTTGCTCCCGAAGACGTAACAACTGCACGAACGAACCGCTTCGTTCCTTTATAGCCAACCCGCTGAATACTGTTTGCAGTGAAAGCTGCAAAGGTTCCATCTAGGTCAGCTGCAGCAACATCTGCCCAAGTGCCAGGAGAGCCAGTTCCATCATCTGGCGCTTCTTGAAGCTTGGGCGTATGTGTTCCATCGGTAATAGCACCGACAGAAAAAACCGCCATGGCAGAATGATAGCCTTGGAGATCTACTTGAGCGCCATTGGATGCAGAGTTCCTTGTGGCAGGTGCAAGGGACTGTACCAAGTCCACATTGCTTTTGAGATCGAAAGCGATGCTCATTGTTTCATACTCCTTTAGACAGAAAGCTTCTGGATCTTGATTGCCTCAAAGTTCACCACGTCGCCGCCAACGCGCTTTGTCGTAAAGAACTTGACAAAAGGCTTGGCAGTAAGTGCATCGCGGAGAACCTGAATACCGTGCCGGTCCACAATCTGATATGCAGCACGAAGATCCCCATACATGGCTGCAAGTGCATTTGCAGCTACGGCCGGAATATCATCTGCGTGACGAACAGGAGCACCCAAAAGCGTGGGAGCTTCTCCTGCCTGATTGTTCGGCTGCCAAAGGTACTGGTTGTTTGCATCCTTGAGCTTCCGAACGTTCGCGATGCTTGCCCGGCGGAACAACCAAACGGCATTTCGCTGATAAGCTTCCTTCAAGGAGTTTTGAACGGAAATGAGCCCATCAAAGGTAAAATCTGCCGCCGCGCCGGAAACAACTTGCTCGATCTGACCATATCCGGTTCCGGCTGGATACGTCATGAAACCCCGAGGCTTTCCTACACCGTTGCCATTGACAAAAGCGGTGTTTTCCTGCCTAGCAAGCTTGTCCGATACCTTTCCGGCTAACCACTGCTCAATGTTAATGTTGGCGTCGTCCAACATCTCCATCGTAGCATGTGGCTCTGCATAGCTGGTGAAAGTAACGATCTCTTTTTCGCGAATAGTCGGCGTCGCTGTTTCCGTTGGAGTCTGACGCTCGCCAAGCCATCCACCGCCGGCTTCTGCATCGTCAATGACCATCGTGACGCTTTTTGATCCAATGCTCATCGAAGAAGCAAGTTCGCGAATCGGGCTGGTCTCAAAAATAGTTGCCGTGATAGTTGCAGCAACTTCTGGAACCACCCAATAACCACCATCAGGATCAGAACCGATCGAAAGCGCTCGAAGCTCTTCTGGGGAGAGAGACTTTTCATTCCGCCGAAGATAGCTATCGAAGCCGCTGCGATATTCCTGCAGAGACTCCTGCGAAAAAGCCGCCTTTCGCCCATAAGAAGTTGCAACTGCATTCATAAATGCAACTTGCTTTTCTTCCAAAGAAGATTCCACGGGCGAAAGCGCCGTCCGGTTCATCAGGGCCTCAATGTGATCCAGCCGTTCCGTTGCAGACTTCTCTACAGACAGAACACGATCCGAAGATTCCTGCACTGCAAGATCAATCTTTGCGATCTTTTCTTCAAGAATAGGATCAACGGCACCCTTCTTCTTCAACTCATCCAAGGCCGCATCATTCGCTGCCTTAAATTCCTCAAAAGCCACATTGAGTTCCTCAATGGACTTTTTAACCTCTGTAAAACCTTCCATCTTTTTGCTTCCTTTAGGATTGAAGGGATTGTGTCATCTTGTGGATGGATTCCACAAGAAGTGTGGCAGGTTCCCTCTGCCGGAGAACTAAACGATAGCCTTTTGCAACTATCATTTCAGCCTCCCGACGTGACCATCCAGCATCCCGCAGGAAGGTCTCAAAATCGCGCTCAGTTTCAACGAGATCTTTCATTGAAGCCAAAGCGCCTGAAAAACTATTAGACTTCTTCCATGGTGGAACAAGCCCGCTATCGTCGAATTCTTTTTGCATTTTGGAATAATAGCGTTCCAAGTGTCGCTTGATTCCTTTTCGGTCGCTTTCTGGAACGTCGATTCCGCCACGTGCACCCTGCATAACAGCGGCTGCTGCAAAGATAGCTCGGGGAATCGCAGTCAATTTTCCATCCAAAACATCTGCAATCTGCAGCTTATATGAACCGAAATCTTCTGCCTTTTCTTTATCATACCAAATGAAGGCTTTTCTATATTTTGCATTTGGCCCATCCGAAGCTCCCGCCCAAGAACGGAGCCGCTTGTTTGCTTCTCGCTTTTTCCAGGTCTTGTCGCGTGCAGCAAGCGGCAGGTCTTGAAACGGCACGGTGGCCTTAACGTCTGTGATTCTTGCAGAATCCAAAGCAGGAAAAGTTACTAAGGAAATTTCCCAAAGATCAATCTCTTTCAGCGTTCTGATATTTGTAACTTCATCCAGCTCCGACTTCTTTGTCATGAAGCCGATGGAGAGTCCATCTAAGGCTCCAAGCTTTAGCAGTTCATGGGCTTCTCTACCACGCTGTGTTCCCAGTGCAAGTGACCTTCAACAAGAAGACCCTTTTTGTCCTCTTTCAAATTCGTCCAAATACCAATAGGCTCTGACGGCTTATGCTGCCAAAGCATTTTGATACCAGAAGCCCCTCGCGTTTTTAGCGAGGCATTAAACGCGCCAGCTTCTACTTTGTCATTATAGGAATCAAGCTCTCCAAAGACAGAAGCAATGCCCTGGAAGGTTCCATCCTCTGTATTAAAAGCCCGAAGGTCTAAGTGTGCACTAAGCTGTTGCGTGTTCATGATTCGATCCTGTTAGAGAAAATATCTAATCCACCGTCCGTGGCCATTGCTTCAATAGTCATGTTGCTTTGAAGCAACATTCGATATATTTGATCCAGCTTTGCATTTACTGGAATACTGTCGTCCGTGACAGAAACCGGCTGAGCGTTTAAGGGAAGCATAAGAACGTCCCCACCATCGACGGTGCCGTAGCCTAGTTCCTTTCGTGCATCATTCGGTGTAAGAACGCCGGCCTGAACAGCATTTAGAACGCGCTTCCATTTTGAAGCTCGGCGCATTTCCAGCGCCGGCATATCGTCGAGGTTCAGTAAAAGCTCCAGCGAAGCATCGCCGAAATGCGGAAGAAGCCAATTTGAAAATTCCTGCAAAACATGCTTTGCAAGGGGAATGATTGTTTCGTCCCACAATGCCAATCGCGCTTCGCCAAAGTTTGTGAAAGTTGCTCCTTCTGGCAGGCCAATTAAAAAAGGCGGAACGCCGAAGGCAAGACAGATGAATCTTGCACTAAAGGACTTGCTTTGAATCAAAAGCATATCTCGTGGAGAGAAGGAAAGTCCCTTCCATTTCAAGCCGTTTGTGAGAAAGACAACTGATCCAGCATTTTCACCGCCCGAATTTCTCTTGTTCCATTCCCCGCGAAGGCGCTTTAGTTCCTCGGCTCCAACTGCCATATCGGTTTCAATGGCTCCTGACGGCGCTGCAGAATTTTTCAAGAGCCCCATGTTCCAAACATCTGTCTCATTATGCTGGTCAATGTTATATGCAGCAGCTTCGACAGGACTCATTCCATACCAGTCATTTAAGGGATTAAAGGTTCTGATATGGCGAATTTGTGAATTTCCAGTGAGCTGATCCACCGGCCAGCGGACCTTTTGTCCTCCATTTTCCCACTCATATGCTGAAATGCCTTTCTTTCCAGGAACGACTTTCATTCGATCTGGCCGCTTTATCCAAAGTTCCACTGGCGGCCGATTCTTTGGCGCCACGGCTTCGACAAAAGTATTTCCGGCGATCAAATAAAAACCAATCAGTTCTTTTAAGAACTCCGAACGGTCCTGATGTGGGTTGGGCCTGGCGAGAAGGTCCAAGAGCGGATGGTTCGTTAAAATCTCTGCTTTTCCGTTGCTGTTTTTCTTTGAAAGCCGCCAAGGAATCGACGCAACTGCGCTTGAAACCATTTCAATGCAGCGAAAAGCAACGATATTCCTTTGATAGGCTTCTTTTGAAAAATTCGTATAGTTTCGCGGCGACCATACGGGAGCCCCGCCGACTGTTGCAGATGAGAGAGCGGAAGCGGTTCGAGAAGATTTCTTCTCATACCTTCCTTGAAGGGCTTTATAAATTGCTTCAAGCGGGCCCAATTTCACGCTCCTCTACGCCCATAAAATGAGCGGTTCGCTGGATGATGTGCCATAGCTCATGCCATAGGTTGCAACGGCATAGGCCATTACTCTGTCATCCATGCAAGAACCTTCTGCAGCCAGCTTTCCGTCTGGATGCTCGCGGAAGGTGTTTAATTCGTCCTTTAAGAAGGGCGAATGAAAAATGGCCCCTTCGGCTAAGAGATGCCGCATGTTTCCGATCATGAAGCTTTTCGTTGCCGAATTTGTTGTAATGCCATAATCGGCTAAAAGTCCCATTTGAAGCCTCTGCGGCTTTGTGGCACCTGATGCTGAACGGCAGATTTTGTCCTGGGGATAAATATCTAAAAGTCGTGAAAGAACGAGGATTCCGTGATTGTTTTTTTCTACATTTACAAATGCGTGATTGAATCTTCGACCGATTTCTGCAACTTTCTGCGCTAAAAGATCTGGCTCTACAACATTCGAGGCCCATTCGCCGACTTGTTCGCAGTCTTCTTCCTTAACGACTTGAATAACGGCATTGTTTGCTCCAACACCCCCTGAGGGATCAACGCCAAGAATATAACGGCTTCCTGGCTGTGGATGCGGCTTTAAGAAATGAAACGCAGGTTCAAAGGGATCTTTTGTCCAGTCTTCTGTTGCAACAAAGTTAAAGCGGTTGAAATAAGAATGTGCACGCGACTGGAAACATTCATCTAGCGTGAATGGATATTGTTCTTTGAAAGCAATCAAATCATAATCAAAATCTGGGCCAGAAAGTTTTTTTCTTCGCCAAGCGAGTTGTTCTAAAGAAACTCCCGCTTTTAGAAGTTGAGGTTCTTCAAGAGAATCATCCAACGATGCAAAAAAGGCTTCCTTGTCTGTTTCACTTAGTTCTAAGCTATATGCTGGGTCCCAAAGCCAATTGAAGAAATGAAGTTTATAGTCTCCGCTTCCTTGCGCTGACCTCATGCAGATTCTGTGATAGAAGTTTCCAACACCCTTTCCTGTTGATTCGATATAAATGTTTCCGGTATCGGGAACGGATTGGAGAAGGTCAGACATTAGCTGCTCCGGGTTTGGCCAGCGAGCGATTTCGGAACAATGCAAGTCAGTGATTGTATCACCTACACCGAAGTCTTGGGAACCGGCTGTTCCAATATAGAAAACTGAATCTGTTTTGGGGAAAGAAATTTCATTTCTGCTTGAATATTTCAAAACTGCCTTTGGTCCGCGAAGATGATTTAACATATAATGCACGCGGTTTAGAAGGCGCTGTGTGGCTTTCGTCTGATGCGCAATGACAACGGCGCAGCGGTTTCTATATGAAAGACAACGAACGAGATTCAGGGCTAGAAAATACGTAGATATTCCGATCTGACGAGCTTTAGGGACAATTGCTCGTGAAGAAAGCTCTGAATCCAACGCCCGTTGTGCGTTGTTCAGGATGAATGGCACGTCTATTCCTTGTTTGTTTGGAATAGACAAAAGTCCTTCAATGATTGCCCGCTCAGCTGTCATGAGGTTTTTTCTTTTGCAATGTGCGCCGGCGGATGGGAAACCGGGCTAGCTGTGTTTGCAACTCCGGGAGAAGGTAAAGTTACAACACACTTCCCATCCGCCGACTTATTTCCATCAATAGAAACAGAAACCGACACGTTTTGTTGGACGGCCATGATTTGCTGAATGACGTCCTCTGCTGTGGTTTTGTCTTCAAAATCGTCTTTTGAATTATATTTTCCGTTCGCCTTGAGCCATTTGTCGGCGGCGGCAAGGCGGTCTCGGATGCTTTGCTCCTTTGAAAGCCCGTCCCGAACAGCTTCGATCACGTCGGAGAAAAGCGCCCGAAATTCCTGCTCAAGGATTGAAACGGTGTTTCCGATTTGTTTTTGTGCGCGAGGGTCGCATAGAATCCGTGAAACCCAATTCGGACTCCTGCCTAGCAGTGCAGCAATTTGATTGTTTGTCATTCCAGAAAGATGCAGCGCGATCGCTGTCATATGGAATCCGGTTAGCTTTTTAAGCGGCTTGCTGCCATTAGAAAGGCGAAGACCCTTCGCTTTTTCTGCCTTATAAACTAGATCGCGAGAAGTATGCCGAAACGGGTTTATCCGCAGATCGGATGAAAGAAGCGCCTTTCGATCCTTCTCGCTCAAGAGCGCGCCGCGAAGCATTTGCTGCACTTTCGACTTCGGGGGAAGATTTGTATCTTCTGCTAAACCCGTTTCTTCTTCTGTTGAAAGAGCTCTATCCGCAGATGTGGACATTGAACGCTTCCTTCACCGCATGAAGTGGCTCTGCACAGAGCCGAGGTTGAACGGGAAATAAAACTCCTGGATCATACCAGCGAACGACCTCGCAGGGAACAAGTTCCCAAAGAGGAAAGAGAAAAGAGAGCACAGGAAGATAGAGATTCTCCAGTTGATAAAATGCCGTGAGCGTGTGAGAGAGCTTGATTTCAATGACGATAATTCTTCCTTCCGGAAGAAAGAGAAGCCCATCTGGCTGGCAGTAGTGAGATCGACCGCGAAAGTCCTTATAAAAGATCCACTGTCCGGGAAGATATAATCCATGATAACGTTCATCGAATTCTTCATGAACGCGACTTTCATATCTAATCCCTGCTCGCCCGCTTTTCGTTGGTCGCGGATTTGGCGGATGAGGCGCGTGGCCCATGTGAAACTCTGCTTCTCGCGGAACGGTCCTTCGCTGGTACGCTCGCGGAACGAGTTGGGATAAATTCTTCGCGACATGCATTTTGTGATTCCTTCGCTGAAGGCTCCTCTGCTGAACGAAAAATCTGTTCCAGGCCCTCTTTGCTGGAAAATTCGCCTAGGTCTGAGGCTTTGATTAGGTCGGTCCAGTGCAGCATGAGTGGCCTCAAAAAAGCGGGGTTGTCCCGGATTTCAGCGTAGATGAAAATGAAGTGAATGTCAAGGTGAAGTTGGTGAGGGGTTAATTCATGCTAGCGATTCAGATCTGGGGAGAAAATTTGGTGAGGGGGTCCAGTACCCTTTTAGAGCCAGGTTGTGCTTCTGGACCCTCCCCCTACCTATAGTTGCATTCTCAGGAACGAAAAAGGGAAGCGGGCCGAAGCCCGCTTCCCGATTGTAGTTTAGAAGTCTTCGAGAACGTCGTCGTCGGTGCTGGCGACAGCCGCCTTGAGCCTGGCGATTTCCTGTACGACGGACGGCGCCTTAGAAAGCGCGCGCCGCTTGGAATCATCGAGGCTGAGCCACTTCTTAAGCGCTTTCTCGAACGGGACGTTCTTAAGCGTCGAAAGCGCGGCGACCGTAAGCGCAGCCTGGCCTTTGAAGCCCGTTGCCTTGAGGGATTCGATGACCTTTTCGGGCGCATCCCCGGTAACATGCGCCACGACGGCGGTAGCAGTTGACAAGCGCGGCGTCCCGGTTCCACGCGATGTCCAAGTCCCTTCTGCGAACGAGGCGTTCAATTCGCGAAGCGCGGCAAGAACATCGGCCGGGCTGGAACTTTTATTGATCTGGTTCTGCGGCCGCGTCTTCGCGCCAAGCCGGAAGGCATGCGTGCGGATTTCATCGGGATAGGAGTCGTAGTCGAAAACGACCGTTTCATCAGTACCTTCGACCGCGACCGTAAGCCGATTGCCTTCCCAGCTATAAGTTGCCTTCTTAGCCATAATAGAGTCTCCTAGTTGAGCGCGCCGCATCGCGCGGAGGAATTCCGGCGATTTGGCGCGCGTTTCACAATGTTAAAGAACGTTTCCTGGCGAGAAACCCCTCGCCAATGGCCACCGGCCACAAGAAATGATCTCACATCTGGAAACAAATGTCACGAAAAATCGACACGCCGAGCGCGATTTTTTGACGCGCCAAGCGCGCCGCGCCCACGTCAATTCGCTTTCTCTCGCCAGCGGCTAGAAATCGCCCCGGTTTCAAAAAGCGGCACTATGGATTATCCCGGTTTCAAAAATTTAACCGCTGAAAGCTTTCTAAAAAGCTGGCCAGTTTTAGGCGGTGGCTAGAAATACTAGCAGTTATAAATTGTAATCACTACCATTCATCACCTACTAATCTACTAATCTACTTTGCATTTGCCCGTCGTGTGTGATTGAGGTTCGGTGGAGAAATTTTGTAATAGGAGTTTTTTTCTTATTGGAATTTTTTTTATATTAGGAGGTAGTCTATTCTTCTTCTTCTCTACTCTCTCTCCTCCTCTCTAAAAAAAGATCCAATTCCCCCAATCTCCAAAAACACCTCACGCACGACGGCTAAATGCAGAGTAGATAATTAGATTAGTAGATGATGACTAGTAGTATTTATTGACTTCTCCAAACACCTCAATTAAATTAAGCCCGCGCGCACGCTTTCACACAGACTAAACCTTCATATTTCACCAAAGGAGCAACCTATGGCAAGAAGAGCCAGACCTTTTACAGAATATCCTCCACGCTTTTTCGAAGCACTAGAAAGCTTCTTTTCTTCAACAGAAGAAGTTTCTTTCACGCTTTCGGCCCGAGACGCATATTCAACTCGGAATCGCTTCTATGATCTCTTTCACGCAATTCGGGCAGAGCAAAGACAGCGACCAACCGATCGCTATCTCTGTGGATTAATGAATCTTGCAAGAGATCTCATGCTAGTGATCCGTCCAGCATCGGCGCGGGGAGACGAGGAAGTTCGCTTAATCATCAAATTGCATCCGCTTTCAAAGCTGAATGAAAGCGGGGGCTTGGGAATTTTTGACGCGGATTCAGAAATCACGAACAAAGAGCCAAAGAGCACAAATGAAAAACCGGACAGCCCGCTTGAAAAAGGTTCGGTGGAAGCCATAGAAGAATATTTTCTAAAAAACAAAAAGGAGAAAAAAAGCGGAAAGCCTTGAGAAAAAGCGGGGAGCAAAAAGCTTCAAAAAAAGGAGCAAAAAGCTTCAAAAAAGGTCCAAGAAAACTATTTACAACACACTAGTATTTTGATATAATACTAGCGAGCAAACAGCTTTAACACAAAGCACTCTTGGACCCACTCAAACACTACGGAGCTTAAAAATGCCAAAGCAAAAAACCCTTAAGGAAACCCTTTCAGCGATACTTTCTGATTGGGCTTGCGAGGAATTTCATATGAGCGTTAGTTCTCGCTCTGTGAATATCCTTGCAGAACAGCTTCTACGCGGAATTGCAGACCGTTTAGAAGCAGAAGCAAGGAATTCTCTTATCTAACACAGAAGGGACAAGGGGCGATTTGCGCCTCCTTGTCCTTTTTCAAATCGCCAAGAGGAAAAACCGATGAAAGCCGACGCATATACTCGCGTGACAGACAAGATCCTAGCCGATCTAGAACAAGGCGTTAGAACCTGGTTCAAGCCGTGGA
>Ga0114931_10010238_pt1 | contig 11176 bp, 11 predicted proteins | sample 2SBtaG_FD_89579 | JGI IMG/M metagenome (GOLD analysis project Ga0114931, IMG submission 89579) | Deep subsurface microbial communities from Kolumbo volcano to uncover new lineages of life (NeLLi) - 2SBTROV14_V59a metaG | ecosystem: Environmental > Aquatic > Marine > Volcanic | place: Kolumbo...
GAAGGCAAAGGGAGATTCTCTAAGAAAGAATTTGTCCATTTTTTGTATATAGCAAGAGGTTCTGCATATGAAACGATTACACTTTTAAATATTTTTAGCGCTTCAAATTGGATCAACACTGATAAAATTGCTGAATTAGAAGTTGAAGGTACGAAATTATTAAAATGATTAATGGATTAATTAAATCAATCAAAATGGATAAATAATCTTTAGAGCCTTTGCTCTCCCCTATCAACTTTAAGCTAGTAACCATTTACATATCTATCAGCTATAAACTATAAGCTATTCCCTATGTCTTACGCAATAAAAATAGAAAACCTCTCAAAACAATACAGGCTTGGACTTGTTGGAACAGGAACCCTAAGTCATGATTTAAAACGCAAATGGGCTTTGATGAGAGGTAAAGAAGACCCATATCTAAAAATTGGGGAAACTAATGATAGATCGGTTAAAGGCAATTCCGATTACGTATGGGCTTTAAAAGATATAAATTTTGAAGTGAAACCTGGTGAAGTTCTTGGAATTATAGGTAAAAATGGCGCCGGGAAATCTACCTTGTTAAAAATACTTTCTAAAGTTACCGGACCAACAACCGGAACAATAAAATATAAAGGAAGAATTGGTTCACTTTTGGAAGTTGGAACCGGTTTTCACCAAGAGTTAACCGGTAGAGAAAATATTTACCTAAATGGCGCTATTTTAGGTATGCGTAAAGTAGAAATTGATAATAAATTGGACGAAATTGTTGATTTTAGCGGTGTTGAGCGATACATAGATACGCCGGTAAAGAGATATTCTTCTGGAATGATGGTAAGGCTTGGATTTGCAGTTGCCGCATTTTTAGAACCGGAAATACTTGTTGTTGATGAAGTTCTTGCAGTAGGAGATGCAGAATTCCAAAAAAAAGCAATTGGTAAAATGCAGGATGTAAGTAAAGTAGAAGGGAGAACAATTTTATTTGTTAGCCACAATATGAATTCTATCCGAAATATATGTAATAGAGCTATTTTATTAAGTAATGGTAAAATTATCTTTGATGATATAAATGTATTAAACGTTATTGAAGAATATCAAAGTAATGCATCAAAGAAAAAATTATATTGGATTAATAAGAATAATCAGTTTATTAACAATTATTTTATACCCCAAGAGATGTGTTTAGAAGTTAATGGATATAAAAGTAAAAATAATAATATTTCAAAGGATAATAATTGTAATGTAGTTATAGAGGGAGATTTACTTAAAGCAAACGAGTTTCTGCAAATAGGATATGCAGTTTTTTATATGGGAGACATGTTATATTATTCTACTATACTAGATTCCAATAGTAAAACTGAACTGCAAAGAGGGAGATATAAATTTAAAGTTCCGTTCTTAACAAAAGAATTAAATTTAGGGCAATATCAAATAAAAGTAATTTGTGCATTGTATAGAAAAAGGTGGTTAATTAGTCCTTTTGAAAATAATTCTCCTTCCATAGAAGTTAATTTATCACAAATTGGGTTTGATACTTTATATTGGATAAAAAAGAGAGAAGGATTAATTGCACCATATTTAAAATGGGAAATAATTAAGTTGGGATGAACCACTATGGCAATTTTCATTTTTTGTTGTGGAATGCGAAGATCAGCAAGCACATTACAATATAATATTGTAAAAAAAATACTTGAAAAATCTAATTCTGGTATGGCATTAGGATATGCAGAGTCAGGAGAAATTGAAAAGCTTATAAAAAAGAATAAGGATAATAATGGTTATTTCGTGATTAAGGTGCATGATTTTTTCCCCCTTGCAGAAGAACTTTTAAATGAAGGCAAGGCTAAAATTATTTTTTCCTATAGAGACATACGAGATATAATTGTTTCTTCAATGTATAAATGGAATCTTGGCAATTTTGATATAACATATAATTATAATTATGTAAATATTTTGAAACAAAGTTATTATAAGTGGACTACATTAAAAGATGTTTATTCATCAGCATATGAGGATATTATTAAAGACTTACAAAAGGAAGTAAGTGAAATTTGTAATTACTTAAATATAATACTTAGTAAAAATGATATTAAGGAAATAGCAGATCAAGTTTCTTTCGAAAAGCAAAAAAGTTACCTAAAACAAAATAAGAAATTTATAAAAACACCATTTGGTGAAATGGATAGTGACACATTACTGCATAAAAACCATTTAAGATCTGGCAAAATTAAACAATGGGAAACGGAACTAAATAAATTCCAAATAGCAACCATTCAAAGAGATTGGAAAGAATGGATATTAAAAAATAATTATAATTATATATATACCTTGTACGATTTACCATTTGTTTATAAAATTATTAAAAAATGGAAATATGTTTCGTCAAAATTATTAAGAAAATTTAAAAAAGTTCTCAAAAGATTTAAAAATTAAGTAATTATGTAAAGCAAGTAACTATATAATTAATATTAAATTAAGTTAATTTAAAACATGCACAAACCAAGTGATATTAGATATATCATCGCTGGACCAGCTAGAAGTGGAACCACAATTACACATCTTGCAATTATGGGGCATCCAAATGCTTGTGCGTTAAACGATGAAATTAATGTATATCCTTTTTTTTATAAGGGGTTTGCTACCTTTACATCAGGAGCAGAAAAGGAAAAAGAAAAAGATGAAGGATTATCAATATTATTCAACGCATTAACGACGGTATATAGAGCTGATAAAACTATTGCACATGGAATGAAAACCACTGTGCAATCTATAGACGCAGCAAATGTATTCGTTGAAGCATTAAAGATAAAATTAAAAGATGTAAAAATAATATTAACAGCCAGAAATGATATTGTAGCAGTATGCCTCCTTAAAGTTAGCACATATTACCGGAAGATATCATTCATGGACAAAAATTAAAAAAGAATTTAAAGGGAAAATACATATTAATAAAAATGAATTTATTTTATACGTTCTAGAACAAATAGATATTATGAATATATTAAAGGTACTTAAAGAAACACATGAAGTAATAGAATTTAATTTTGAACATAACATTTTGAACGGCACTATTGATAACTACTTAACTTTATTTGATTTTTTAGGCCTTCCACTTATACGAGTAAATTGGTTGAAGAGTAAAAAGGTATCTCCTTCCCCAAGGGATTATATTTATGAATATGATTATTATTTAGATTTAATGAATAAAATAATAAACCTTAAACAGAATGACTGTTCGAACAAAATAATTTATAACCATTTAAAAGATAAAAGCATTAAAATAAAGGTGGTTATTAAAAATACTTTCAGGAAATTTTGTAAGATGATAAAATGTAATTGATATTTTAACAAATAGTTATATTTAAAAATGGAAAGCGACTTAAATAAAAAAAAAATATTTTTATCTATTATCACGGTAAATAAAAACAATGCAAAAGGATTAGAACTTACTATTCAAAGTGTTATAGAACAATCATTTAATGATTTCGAATATATTATAATTGACGGTGGCTCTGATGATGAAAGTATTAACATTATAAAAAAATATGAGGATAAAATAACATATTGGATAAGCGAGACTGATCACGGTATTTACAATGCGATGAACAAAGGAATAAAAAAAGCAATAGGCACATATTGTTTGTTTTTAAACAGCGGAGATTATCTTTATAATAATGAAGTGTTAAAGGATTTTTTTTCAATAAATTCTTCTGGAGATATTATTTATGGAGAACAATTAATTGAGAAAAATGGAATTATTATAAAGACAACCGCACCTGAACCAGAACATATTACATTTAGTGTATTTTTAAATTATTCTTTACCTCATCAATGTACATTTATAAAAAGAAATTTATTTGACATAATTGGTATGTATAATGAGAAAAATAAAATAATATCCGATTGGGAATGGATAAGTATTGCATTATTTCGATTTAATTGTTCTCTTAGAAAGATACCTATACCTGTGACGGTTTATAATACAAACGGTATTAGTAATAACAATGATTTATTAGAAGAACATTTAAGGGAAAAAAGGAGAGCACTAGAAAGAAATTTCCCTAGAATAATACCTGACTACGATGAATACACGAGGGTATTAAAGCGCTATCAAAAAATACCTAGAATCATTGCTGCAATTTTTAATAAAATAAAAAAAGGGTAATCGTATATCTCAAATTATAGATGAAAAAAAAACTTGTCTATGTTGGTTTTGCTTTCGGTCATCATATTAAAACACATTCCGGATACCACCAAATAAAAAACTATATCAATTACGATATAATAATTGATGGTCAAAAAGATTACGACTTTGTATTTAATAAAATAGAGAGATTACCAAACTTTCTGAAAGAATATTATAGGAGATATTTTGGATGGAGACTTTGGTTTACCGAGCTGCGTTGCATTATCCGTGCTTTATTTTTTAAGAATCAAATATTTCATATAATTTATGGAGAAAACATATTAAAAAATCTCGGGAGATTCAAAGGAAAATCTAATAAAATTGTTTGTACTTATCATCAAACCTTTGATATGTTTAAAAAAAATGAGGAATGGTTGACAAGTGCTAAATATGTAGATAAAATTATCTTGGTTTCTAAAATTGATATAGAACGTTTTAGAAAGGTAAATAATAATACTATAGTTAAATTTATTCCCCATGGTGTGAACACAAAATATTATACACCTGCAAATTCTAAAAGAGAAAAAAGCGTATTGATGGTAGGTAACTGGCAGCGTGATTTTACATTTGCAAACCAAGTATTTAAAAAAATTCTTGAAGAAAATAATGACATTAAAATTGATATAGTTACAAATAAAAATAATTATATTTTTTTTGATACACATCCAAGAATATATTTGAGAAGTGCTATTTCTGATAAAAAATTAAAGTGTTTATACCAAAAGGCAGGAGTAGTGTTTTTCCCATTGATCGAGTTTACAGCAAATAACGCAATTTTAGAAGCTGCCTCTTGTGGTGCAGATATAATTATAGCAACTTATAATAAAAATTATTCATACTTTAATGAACGAAGTGTCACTTTTATTGATTTGGATATTAAACTATCGGCAAGTACAATACTGCATAAGTTAATTGAAAATAAAAAGACGGATAATTATAAAAATAGAGAATTTGTAATAAAACAATATTCGTGGGAAAGAATAGCTAATATAACATGTGATTTTTTATATAATGGATTTGATTTATGAAAATCCTTCATATTTCTACATTTGACAGCGGCGGAGCGGGAAGAGCTGCGATTAGATTACACCAAGCATTATTAAATGCAGGAGTTGATAGTAAATTTCTTTGTTTAGATAAAAAAACAAATATTAAAAATGTAATTCAATTTCGATATAAAACTCCTTTATTAAAAAAAACATTAAATAAATTAGAGTTATCAAAAGTACAGAGATTACAAAAATTACTTTATAACCAAAAAGGTGTTTATGAAACATTTACTTTTCCAGTTACAGATATTGATGTGTCTAATCATCAATTAGTCAGGGATGTAGATATTATAAACTTACATTGGATATCCTGGTTTGTTGATTATAAAACTTTTTTCAAAAAAGTAAAAAAACCCATAGTATGGACTTTACATGATAAAAATCCTTTTCAAGGAGGATTTCATTTGCATAATGATAAAATAAATAATAAGTGGAAATTAGAAAAAGAGTTAGAAGAGTTTAAAACAAAAATTTTGTCTAAACATTATAATTTAAATATAGTAGCATTAAATAAAGAAATGCTTGATTACTCTGAAAATAGCAATATATTTAAGAATAGATATCACACAATAATTTATAATGGGATTGAAGATGACATTTTTACACCCAAAGATAAGATTAAAGTAAGAAAATTATTAGGAATTCCTTTTGGTAAAATAGTATTTGCTTTTATAGCTGAATCGGATAATAGAATTAATAAAGGATTAGATTTATTATTGGAAATTGTAAATAATTTTAATCCTGAGAAAGTAATATTCTATGCAATAGGAAATATAGAAAAAAGAAGTGATATAAATATTCGCTATTTTGGTAAAATTGAAAATGATAACAAACTCGCATCTATCTATTCAGCAGTAGATGCAGTAATTATACCAAGCCGTGAAGATAATCTTCCCAATGTTCTTTTGGAAGCTTTAAGCTGCGGAACACCAGTAATTGGGACACCTGTAGGTGGTATATTAGATATTATTAATAATGGTGTAAATGGTTATATAACAAATTATATAAGTTCAGTTTCGATTATGAATTCATTGAACCTATTTATTAAAAATAAGGATATGTTTAATAGGGAAAAAATAAGAGAATTTTCAATTAATAAATTTTCATTGAGTTTACAAGCGCGAAAATATATTGAGCTATACAAAAAAATTTTATTAAGTAATTTATAAATTTGAATATAAAATATTGTTATGGAATGATAAAAATATCAATTATTACAGTAAACCTGAATAATGCACGAGGAATAAAGAAAACAATTAAAAGTGTAATTGAACAAAATTATTGTTCTTATGAGTTAATCATAATTGATGGTGGTTCGACTGATAACAGCATCAATGTTATAAAGCATTATGAAGATAAAATAAGCTATTGGACAAGTGAAACCGATAATGGTATTTATCATGCTATGAACAAAGGAATTAGGCAAGCAAATGGAGAATACTGCTATTTCCTAAATGCAGGGGATTATTTTGTTAACAATACTGTACTTGAAAAAATTTTTATGTCTAACTCTGATACAAGCATATTAGTAGGTAACATTCTAATGACCCGTGACGAAATCGTAAGGATCGAAAAATATAGTGATATTACTTTTGGTTTATTTTTCACTGGTTCAATATGTCATCAGGCAACGTTCATAAAAAGGGATTTGTTTAACAAATATGGATTTTATGACGAAAGCCTTAAAATCGTTGCAGATTGGAAATTTTTTCTTATTTCAATAATCTTAAACAATGAATCTGTAAAATATTTAGATGTAGATATTGCCTATCATGATTTATTTGGTATAAGTATAATAGAAAATAAATTATTCTTTAAAGAAAGAGAAAAAGTTTTGAAAGAAATCATTCCGCCACGGATTCTAAAGGATTATGCCTCCAATTGGGCAGATACAAAAATTATTAGTATATTAAATAAAAATGTATTCATAAAATATTTATTGAATTTTTGTTATAAATTTATGAATAAAGTAGATAGAATAGCAAAAAAGAGAGAAATTAAAAGATTAAACGAATATTATATATTTTCCTCTAAGAATAAGTAATAAGTGATAATATTGTAGTACAAAACTTTATTTTTAAATACCTGAATATAGAGAACGTGAGTAAGTATAAACTTTAGGATTTAATAATTAACTAAATTCTTAAAATATTTAAATACACAAAAAAATATACTAACCTAAGACAATCTTAATTATTGCCTCCCGTATAGTTATAGATGATAAATTTATAAAAGCATTATTTGTAAATTAATATCAATCTTAATGATAATAAAACCTAACATAAGCATAATTGTGCCAGTATATAATGTTGAAAAAACAATTGAAAGATGTGCACGTTCGCTGTTTGAGCAATCCTTTAATGATATCGAGTATATTTTTGTGAACGATTGTACTACAGATAGCAGCATTCAAATATTGAAAAAAGTGCTTAATGATTTTCCTAAAAGAAAAAATCAAATAACAATTCTCGACCACCAGCTAAACAGAGGAGTAGCAGCTGCAAGAAATACTGGATTAGATAAGGCTAGAGGAGATTATGTTATACAAATAGATAGTGATGATTGGGTTGAAAAAACAATGATTGAAGAATTGTATAATACAGCCGTAAAAAATAATTCTGATTTTGTTTGGTCTGATTTTTATGTTGGTTTCTATAATGATAAAAATAAATTAGTATATAGAAAACAAGACGTACCCCAAAACCCGGCTTCATGTATTAAGGAAATATTAACAGGTTCTTTCCATGCCGGTTTGTGGAATAAACTAATGAAACGAGACATATGTGTAGCAAACAATATCCGTTTCCCTGAAGGAATTAACATATGCGAAGATATTGTTTTTGTAATCTCTTATTTATTACACGCTAATATATAAAATATGTATCTAAAGCATTTTATCATTATGTTCAATATCCTGATTCTTTAACTAATGTAAAAACTCGGCAGTATTTTGAAACTCAGTTTAAAGTAGTACAAATATTAGAAGAGATTTTACATAATAATGAATATAATGAATATCTATTAATTCATAAAGCAAAAATAAAAAGAGATGTTCTTTTTTCTAATATTTTTGAAAATCAGGAATACTTAAATATTTATCCTGAAGCAATATCCTATATGTATAAAAATATTGGAATATTATCGAAATCAATTATTAGGCTGGCTAATAATAAACACAGATTATTAGCAAAAATATTTATTTCAATGAAAAGCATTTTAATAATGTAACAGGCAACTGATTTTCCTTTTAGTTAATCATATTCATAATAATTAAACTATTGTATAATTGAATATTTTATATCTTTGTGATGAATATCCACCCTGCAAACATGGTGGAATTGGATCAGTTACTCAAACACTTGCCAGAGAACTAGTTAAGAAGAATCATAATGTATTTGTAAATGGATTTTATCCTTATTTCAGAAATGCATTGCCATTTGAAAACGATAATGGTGTAAAAGTTTTTCGTAATTTTTATGGAAACAGATTATTATTACAATTCTCACGTCGCAAGTTTCTAGGAAGTATTTATAATATTAGTAATTCCTTTAATCATTATACCTCAGGACTAACTAAATTTATTTACGAAAATGATATACATATAATTGAGATCCCAGATTTTAATGAGGCTTTTAGATACTCAGGAACAAAATTCATTAGATTTCCAAACTTTCAAGTACCTGTAGTAGTCAAACTCCACGGAACCTATAACGTTATAAGCCAATTAACTCAAAGAAAAATTAACAAATATATTTATATGAAAGAATTATACTTGATAAATAACGCAACAAGAATTATTGGCGTCAGTTCATACACAAAAAAAATTGTAAAGGAAACATTTAACTATCCTAGGCCAATTGAACTAATTTACAACGGCGTAAATATAGGATATGTTAAAAACAATGAAAAAAGATTAGACAATACGGTTATATTTGCTGGTACTGTTTGCGAAAATAAAGGAATCTTTAGTTTAATTAAAGCGTGGTCTGAGGTTGTCAAAAATAATCCATTAGCCAAGTTATTTATATACGGTAAAATAGGTGAAAGGGATCTTATTAAAGTAAATCAATTAATTCCTAAAAATCAAAAGCATTCAATTCAATTAAAGGGATTTATTAGTAAAGAGGAATTACTCAATCAATTTAGGCTAGCGTCATGTTCAATATTTCCTTCCTACATCGAAAATTTCAGCCTAGTTCCACTTGAATCTATGCAAATGGGGTGTCCGACAATATTCACAGAACGTGCTAGTGGAAATGAACTCATTAGTAATGGGCATAACGGTCTACTTATCGATCCTGATAATATTACTGGAATTTCTGATGCTATTCTTTTCTTACTAAATAACAAATCTGAAGCTGCAAGAATAGGTAAAAATGGGACGAAGACCATTCGAGATAAATTTGATATTTCAATAATTGCCGATCAACACATTAAATTATATTCTTCCTTAATAAAATAAAATATTCATGCACGAATCATATATTTACAATATTGTTTCCGCAAGTAAACTATTTTATTACTATATAATAGTTGCAATTACATTTTTCTATATTTCATATAAATATAGAAATGACCTAGTCTCACAATTGATCATATTGTGCTTTTATTCGGGTTTAACGGCATATTTTGGAAAGACTATTGAAAACCCATACAAAATCTTTCTAGTGCTACTCTCATTATATTTAGCTCTAAAATTCAACCTTTTAGGTATTTTAAAGGATTGCAATAAAAATGAGCGTCGTGTAATTTACAGCTTCATTTTATTTAGTTTTTCATTTTTTTTATCGGCTATATTTAATTATGATGATTTTACTCTGACTTTCAGTCAATATGGCAAATATTTTACACCGTTTATTCTGTTTCTAATTTTAAGTAAATATTCAAAATACGCAACACTTGAACTAAAATATTATGGTTACTTATTATTAACTTTAATCTCAATTCAAATTACCTTATCTATTCTAAAATTTTTCTTAATGGGTGTTCAAGAATCAATTGTTGGGTCTATTTCTTATGTCGGGGGTGGGGTTGCATCAATTTTACCAATATTAGGTTTCGTATTATTTTGGCTTGTTAAAAAAGGTAAATTTAATAAACTGGATTGGGGATATGTCTTTTTACTCCTATTTATAGGATTTGTAAGTAATAAAAGAGCAATATGGTTTATATTTCCTCTAATTATTATTGTTTTCACTGTCTATATTCCAGGTAAGCTTACCCTTAAAAGATTTTCATTAATGTTATTATTTGCTCCACTTGTTTTTTATTTAGGCGTAAGAATTAATCCTACTTTAAATAGCGGGAACCAAATTTGGGGTGAATTTGATTTAGAATATGTATTAAATTATGCAAAAGTTTATTCGTTTGGAGAAAATTTGGAACAAGATCTTGGAAGTGGAAGAGGTGGTGCAACATTGTTGTTATTTGATAATATAGTTGACTCTGATAATTATTCCACTAAAAATATTTTAGGTTATGGATTAACTCCTATGTATACTAAAGACTATAATGTATTCGATAAAAATGCATTTGGAATTAATAGCAAAGGTGCAGTGACTGGGTTTTTCCAAAGTTATATTTCAGCTGGTTATTTAGGCATATTATTAACATTATTCTATTCAATAACTTTACTATTTTGTATACGAGATAAAAACATTCGAAATATTCTCTTGGCATATTTCTTATGGGATTACTTTTTTTACAGTGGTCTTATCTTACAAACCCAATCTCTATCGATTCTCCTAATTTATATCATTTATATATCTAATGATGAACGTGCTAAAATAATTGCTCAATAGTTATTATTATATCAAATTCCCAAAAGTATTATTTCTATGAGGGTGTATATTCATTCTTAGTTGAAATTGAATAAAAAAAAGAGAGACTCCAAAGAAATTAGTAATTTTATTTAATTCAAAAAAATAATAACACTAAACAAAGGAGTCTCAAAATGAAAGATACA
>Ga0114931_10010239_pt1 | contig 11175 bp, 10 predicted proteins | sample 2SBtaG_FD_89579 | JGI IMG/M metagenome (GOLD analysis project Ga0114931, IMG submission 89579) | Deep subsurface microbial communities from Kolumbo volcano to uncover new lineages of life (NeLLi) - 2SBTROV14_V59a metaG | ecosystem: Environmental > Aquatic > Marine > Volcanic | place: Kolumbo...
ATTTTCAAAAAAAAGAACCATTCAATTAATGTGGTAGAAAATCTCTATTTTGCCCAAGATCCACATGTGGCATTGGCTCATATAGAAACGAAAGAAATGCTCAACACCTATATAAATAAAAAAAAGGCAGACGACCAAGTCAAAAAGCATACAAGTGCTGATGCTACAAAATCTAAACGGAAAATTCACGTAGACGACTTACTTAAACAAACTAAAAATACTATTCTACAAACAATGCAAAAAACAACCATAGATGGTATGGATCAGCAAGGTACCAACCCTAATGTTGTCAAACAGCCCTTTATTACCGGCATGATAAAAAATAGAAAAAATATTGCTCTCCCTGGAATATTAGTATCTATTCAAGACCCCAAAGGAGAACAATTGCGACTCTTAAAAACCAATCCTCATGGAATTTTTGCAACATACAATAAGCTTCCCATGGGAAATTATATTTTAAAAGCGAGCGATCCAAACGACAATCACTTTTTTGATACAATGAATTTACACATAGATCCAGACAATATACAGCCACTTATAATTTATTCCAAGGAAATTCTATGACCAAGACAAAACCCAGGTCGCCCAATATTTCATCCACGCAACGCTTTATTGAAATTGAAGATATTTACGATGATATCATGATCATGCACGGTAATTTTGCCGTCACAGTAATAGAAGTTGGTGCTGTTAATTTCGCACTTCTTTCTGCCGAAGATCAGATGTCAATGGTCTATACCTATGGAAGTTTGTTAAATTCTTTGTCTTTTCCTGTAGAGATTGTTATCAATTCAAAAATGATGAATATTTCTTCATATCTTGAATACCTTGACTCAAAAATCGAAAAGCAGAAAAATAAACTTATTAGTGCTCGACTTGCCGATTATAAAGAATTTATCAAAACCATTGTAAAGAAAAATACCGTCATGGAAAAACGATTCTTTTTTGCCGTTCCATTTAACCCTCTCGAAATGGGTATAAAGGGAGTAAATACAAGAAGCTTTGGGAGAGAATATATCGTTAATCGTGCTAAAACATCACTCTACCCAAAGCGCGACCATCTGATTAGACTCCTTGCTAAAGTAGGGCTTAAGCCAACCATACTTCAAAAGCAGGAATTAACCGAACTTTTTTATAACACATACAATCCGTCAAGCACGGGAAAACAACTGGCGCCAATTGATAGTTATACCGATGTAGTACTGACAAGTGGCTAATTGAGACAACAGATAAGAGAGAATCAATAGTCTCTCTTATTTTTAATTCTTATCTATTAACGAACACAAATGAGATTATTTGGAAATAAAAAAAAGAAAAATCAGGCTACCAAATCGAGAACAAAGAAATCCTCGCGCCGTGCTAAAATTCCTGCCAGCACCCAGCGTGTGGCAGATGTGCTTGCCAAAGGTGATACAGAGATAAAAGATATTATTGCGCCATCATATGTAGAGGTTGACTTCAATCATATTAGAGTAGATAATAAATATTATCGTACCCTTTTTGTAGTGGGGTATCCTCGTTATATATCTGCCAATTGGCTACAATCTCTCATAGCCTACGATCATCCTTTGAACATTTCTATGTATATATATCCTTCAGAATCACGAGCAATCTTACAAGAACTCAAGCACAAAATTGCAGAAATGCAAGCCACCATGGATACCGATATGAAGGCTGGTAAGGTAGTAGATCCGACTGTACAGGTGTCACTTGATGATGCACTATCACTCCAAGCAGAACTTGCCAGAGGTGCAGAGCGATTCTTCCAATTTGGGCTATATGTTACCATTCCAGCAAATTCAGAAAAAGAGCTTGACGCAGTAACAAAAGAAATAGACTCAACCCTTTCATCGCTTCTTATTGTCTCTAAACAGGCAACATTGGAACAAGAAGAAGGGTTTAAATCTACCCTTCCTATTTTCTCGGATAAATTGCAAGTGTGGCGTAATATGGATACTACATCGCTTGCCATGACCTTCCCATTTTCTACTGCTGCGCTTACTAAAAATGAAGGGATACTCTATGGAATTAATCAACATGATGGGAGCCTGATCATATTTGATCGATTTACCTTAGAAAATGCAAACTCAGTTATTTTGGGTAAATCTGGAGGAGGTAAAAGCTTTATGGTAAAACTTGAATCACTACGTAATCTCACCATGGGGATAGATGTTATTATTCTTGATCCAGAAAATGAGTACCGAACCCTTTGTCAGAATTTAGGAGGAGAATTTCTCGACTTATCTGCAAGTTCTGAAGTTAAACTTAATCCATTTGACCTTAATGTAGAAAGTCCTGATCCTGATGAACTATCAAACAAAATACTCGATCTTCATTCGCTAATGAGGGTTATTATGGGTGATTTAACACCATCACAAGATGCCTTACTAGACCGTGCATTAGTATTGACATATCGGGAGAAGGGGATAACTCAAGACCCTTCCACATTTAGCAATGAAGCGCCATTACTAGAAGATGTATATAAGATTTTTATCGGCATGGAGTCATCTGAAGCGCGTGAGCTTGCAGCAAGACTCGAGAAATTTGTAAAAGGTTCTGCCGCGGGCATATTTAATAGTCATTCCAATTTTGATATAAAAAATTCATTTACCGTATTTGGCATACGAGATTTGGAAGAAAATCTTCGGCCAGTAGCTATGTATATAGTGCTCGATTACATATGGCATCGTATTCGTCGTGGGGAACACAGACAGCGAACTTTGGTGGTCGACGAAGCATGGTACCTGATTAAAAACAAAGACTCTGGTGCCTATTTGCACAATTTTGCCAAGCGTGCTCGTAAATACAAACTGGGGATGACTACTATAACGCAAGATGTAGAAGATTTTTTAAGCACCGAAGAAGGTCGTGCTATTATAACTAATTCAAGTTTGCAGATTATCCTCAAACAATCTACTGCTGCAGTAGATAAAATTACAAAAACATTTTATCTTACCGGTGGCGAAAAACACTTTCTTCTTTCTGCAGGTGTCGGAGAAGGTCTCTTTTTTGCTGGTCAATCTCATGTAGGGTTTCAAGTAATAGCTTCAGAACAAGAAAAAAGACTTATTGAATAATACACATACTCCTTTGTTATTACTATATAATAGGAGACATCGCGCTTCCATTATCGAGTATTCATATCACTATGGTGAAATTTCCATTTATACATAAAGGCAAGTCTTCTCACATATCGTTTGAAAGTGCCTCAGGTGATAGTGCTCGGGGAATGTTCATTTTTTACACCATTGGAGTAGGAGTTTTTTTTCTTATTGTAATAAGTCGCATGTTTCAACTTACGGTAGTAAAGGGTGAGTATTATGCCAGCTTAGCAGATGAAAATCGGGTAAAAGAGATCATTATCGAAGCTCCTCGCGGGACAATTCTTGATCGGAAAGGTGTAGTACTGGCATCAAATACCAATCCAGACCTTGCTAGTATTGCAGAGAGAATTCCATCAAAAAGAATGTATCATGACACCTCTTCATTTGTAAGTCATGTATTAGGATATCGACAAATAGCAAATCAAGACGATCTTAATAAAGACTCATGCATCAATAAATTAGTGCTTGGTGATACCATAGGAAAAAAGGGGATAGAACAAGCATTTGATTGTAAACTCCGTGGGAGGCATGGGAAAAAATTAGTAGAAGTAGATGCATTTGGTAACGTGCTCAAAACACTCAGTGTACTTGCGCCCCAACAAGGGGAGACTATACAGCTATCTATCGACTCACGTTTGCAACAAAAAGCATATGAGCTGATGGAGGGCCATAAAGGTGCTATTGTTGGGCTGAAACCAAGTACAGGAGAAGTGCTCATTATGCTTTCTACCCCAGGATATGACCCACAGCTTTTTGAAGATGGTGCAACCACCCAAACAGAAGCTCTTATTTTAGGAGAAGATAAGCCACTTTTTAATAGAGCAACGAAAGGAACTTATCCACCAGGTTCTACGTATAAAATGTTTGTTGCAGCGGCTGGACTGGAAGAGGGGGTTATTACTCCTGAAGAAACTATCAAAGATGAAGGAGTGCTTGAAGCCGGGCCACTCAAATTTCACAATTGGTATTTTTTAGAGTATGGGAGAACTGAAGGAGAAGTAGACATGGTAAAAGCTCTCAAACGCTCCAACGACATCTATTTTTACGTATTAGGGGCCAAATTAGGGCCAGAAAAGATGAAGCGCTGGGCTGAGACATTTGGTTTTCAAAGTTCAACAGGTATCGCGCTTCCCGAATCAATTGGAGTTATCCCGTTTCCTTTTTGGAAAGAAGATACGCTTGGTGAGAAGTGGTATTTGGGGGATACTTATAATAGCGCAATAGGACAAGGATACGTATCTGTTACCCCACTACAGATTACTCGGGCAACAGCAGTATTTGCAAATAATGGAGCACTTTGCAAGGCTCAACTCCTAAAAATAGGAAATGTAGTAAAGCCAGAATGTAAAGGAGTGCCAATAAGTAGGTCAACCTATAAGGTTATACGAGAAGGGATGAAGCAGGCATGCGAAACAGGTGGCACTGGGTGGCCATTTTTTAACTTTTCAGTAACCGAGCTCGTAAAAGAGTCTACCACAGCAGCGACACTACAACATCGCATGAGAGTAGGGTGTAAAACAGGAACAGCAGAATCACATGCGGTATCTGGGAAACCACATGCGTGGTTTACCGTGTTTGCCCCATTTGATGATCCAGAAATAGTACTCACAGTACTGGTTGAAGAGGGTGGTCAAGGCTCAGATATCGCTGCCCCTATTGCAAAATCCATACTCAAACACTACTTCGAGCGTAATGAGTAATGAGTATGTATGCTTAACATGCTTAATTATCTTATAGTATAATACTTTATCTATGTCTAAATATTAATATATTATTATGGCTGAAGTCTTTCAGATAAGTCGTCACTCACCCAATCAAGAAAGTGGAAGTGGATTTCAGCAATCCACTAAAGAAGAGCTATGGAAACAAGTAGAAGACCATGCCGGAACCGGCATTGGTACTTCTTCCGATTCTTTGATGGCCTCTTTTTATCAAGGGTTATTAGCACACTCTCAAAAAGATCCAACCATCATAGATATGATGGCGCAGGCAGTAAAAGAAAGGAGTACGTCTGATCGTCCAATAGACCCCAATCATATGTCATTTGTTGTTGTATACGCAATAAATTATCTCATGATGTTTGGGAAGAAGTACCAGAACTATCCAGAATATTTCCAGCTCCACGATAGTCCAGAAAACTGGCATCATGTATTTAATGCAGTGCTTGAAGATGAGGAATTAACCACAGAGCTCGCCAAATTATTACGAGAGAAAGAGCTGATGTCTCCTGTTGCAGAGCGGGGGAATTCAATTCCCTTTTTTGTTTGGCAGGTATGTGGAGATAAACAGCCTGTGACTGCAATGGATCTTGGCTCTAGTTTAGGATTTCCTTGGATGAGTGCTATACGGGATACCGCAGATAATTATCCGCCATTTGATGACCAAACTGAGTACAAGGGTCGAACAGAATTATTGAAAGCTGCACGCGCTCGTCCACTTGCGGTCAACACACTCTATCTTATGGATCATACTGATCCCCGTAAAGATCGTGATTGGATTAGGGCATGCCGATACCCAGGATACGCTACGGCAGAGGGCGTTCAACAGATGGATGAGTTAATGAAACGATATGCATGGGGCAGTGATCCCAAGGTGAATTTTATTCAAGGAGACGTTCTTCTCGTAGACAAGATGCCAGATCAAGGGCTTGTTGGAGGAGCGATCGATGTGGTGACAGCTAATAAACTTATGTATGAGCTTTCTCCTGAGGCGCGCGCGCGTTTAACAGAAGAAATTATGCCAGGACTTATTAGTGATAGCGGTATTGCTATAGTACAAGATACAGTTAAGACAAAATGTGGAAAGCTAAGGGTAAGTGACACGCGGGACCCATGGACCAGCAAAACAGCAATTTTTGGAGCAATAACAAATTATCAGTGGTGGATAGTGCTAAAACATAAAACAGGCAGATGTGATGCAACTAGGAATGGGCCTGATTTTAAAAAATTTATGGAAGTAACCACGTCGTTACCCCATAATAATCCACAATAAGTTTGTCTGCATTGTAGTTTAGCTTATTGTCAATTATAATAACACACGTATGAAGATATTTATCACCAGTACCCCTTTAGGAGATGAAGAAACAAGACAGAATTATAAAAACCTATATGATGAGGTAGAAAGGCTTGGGTATGAGCATGTAAGTAATTTTATTGCAAGCGAAGCAATAAATAAATATTATGAAGAAATGCATAAGGGTAAGACTGAACACATCAAGTTTTTCAATACAATGGTCCGAAGCATTCAAAAAGCAGATATATGTATATTTGAAGCAAGCACGCCAAGTTTTGGTGTTGGATTTTTAATTCAGCGCTCTATTGACTATTCAAAACCCACCATCGTTCTCCATACGGACTCCAAAACACCGTACTTTTTATCAGGTATTGAAAATGAAAAACTTATTATTCGAAGTTATAATAACGCAAATTACAAAAAAGTACTCAAAAAAGCCCTTGGTCAAGCACGTGAAAAGCGCGACAAGCGCTTCAATTTCTTCCTGAGCCCAAAGTTGCTTCAATACATAAATGATGCGAGCAAGGAACGCGGAATAACAAAATCAAAACTTCTTCGTGATATGATCGTGGATCATATGAGAGAGAATAATTCGTAATTATTCTTCAATATTGGTACATAGGTTAATATTCTCTGAAGCCTTTACTAAATCCAATTCCATTGCATCTGCAAATATCATCACATAATGGAGAAGTATTATAATTTTTTTAGAAAAACGCTTTTTGTCATTTTTATCGTTCATTTTTTCCCATATCTCAATATCATCTATCCACTGGAACTCTTTTTGTATTTCTGCTGCAGATACTACTATTGCTTTTGCCAGCTGATCGGGGTAATAATACTCCTCCCATTCTCTGCCATCTACTGATTTTGCTAATAATTTTCTAAAAGCTTGCACAGTAAAACTTTTATCAGATTTCATTCCCCTTTATACAAAGCAAAGGCGAAGGATGGAATGACAAAATTGTCAGGAAAGCTGACTGATGGTGGTTTTTTTGAAGTACCTAAATGTGGCAACATCAGCAGGTGTGTCAAAATCTAATTCAAATCTAGGGTCTTTAAGAAGGGGAACCATTGAAAAATATATGCTTAAACGCTTATTAGTATCTTTTGGATTAATAATGGGAGTAACTGCTCCAAAATTATAGACACTAAGTGGTTGAGTTTTTTGTGTTTTAAGCCATATAGTTCGAAAAAGTTCATTATTCATAAGACGTTGAATTAGTTCTGTATACCATTTTTCTTTGGTTCTTGTTCTTTGAGCATAGCGATATCGAAGCACAAATGTTAAAAGAAATTTATGCCACTTATTTATTTCTTCTCCTTTTAAATTAGCGTTTTGAGTAAAATTGGGATCAAATACAATTTCAAGTAAATTTGGATGTTTATCTATAATAAATTTTTCTACAACATCATTTATTCGATATAATTGAATTGCGGCTTTGTTATGATGAATAATTCGCCAACTGAAATCATAGATTACTGCAGAGTAAGGCCACTCAACGATAATATCATTTGTTTCTTGGCGGATTTTTTTAATCTCACTTTCAGTAGGAAGATATCCACCAACCAACAATAGATCGTTTTTTTTCTCATCTTTTAGCTCCATGGCGTTTACGAGTCGATCTATAAGTTTTCTGGAAGGGCTTCCCACTCGACCTTGTTCTATCCGACTCAATCTAGATGTGTCTTTCCATCCTAATGCAAATGCTATTTCTAGTTGTGAAAGATTTTTTTGTAAGCGGTAGTCCTTAAGGAGACCGCCGAGACTTGCTGACATGCGCTTATTATAGTATATAAATCGAATAAATACATATGCGTTTATTAATTAACGCAATTAATACATACAAATATTTGACAATATTAATATATTCATTTATAATAATAAACATGACATCATTTGCTCGGCTATTTCGAAAATACCGACTAAAATCAGGGATAGAGACACTATCTTGTTTTGGAGATTTGTTAGCAGAAGAAGGATTTGTATATGAGACAAGTTTATATACAAGGTGGCAACAAGGGGACAGAATACCAAAAAACAGAAAAATATTACTAGCGATTATTAAGATATTTTTACTAAAAAAAGGCATCGTATCTATTTCTGAAATTAATTCATTTTTTGAATCTGCAGGTCAGGGGTATGTAACTCAACAAGAAGAACGACAGATTTTACACCTAATTAAAACTATTTAGAAAAATACTTCATAAAATGCGTGAATCTTCTTTTAAAGTGTATACTTATATGGGATTATGGTAGTATAATCTTACTTATAAGATACATGCAACTTTATATTTTTCTTATCCTAGCGGCATGCCAAGATGTTATTTTAACAGCATTTTTATAAATGAATAATATTCGAAATATAAATCAGAAAGGACTTCATCACTATAAGACGAATGAAAAAAAAATAGAACATCTTCTTCGTTATGCAGTATTGGCGCCATCAACTCATAACAGTCAACCATGGCTGTTTAAAATTAATAAAAATTATTGTGAAATATACATTAATCCAGAAAAGGTATTGAATCAGGCCGATCCATCTGGAAGAGATATGTATATCAGTATTGGTTGCTGTTTAGAAAATCTTATTTTAGTAGCTAAGTTTTATGGAGTTTACAAAAAACATGAAATAAAATTAAAAGGCACATTGGCATGTAGGGTTTTTTTTGATTTTGATATAAAAAAAAAGCGCAAAGTAGCTTACAGAAGTTTAGTAAACACTATTCTTAAAAGAAAAAATATGCGAGGTCCATATATCAATAAAGAAATACCAGCAAATATTATTAAATTAATTATGTCATTGTCAAATGAGTATCCAGAAGTATCCTTGCAAATACTATCCTCATCTGAACAGATAGAGGGTATAACCAAACTTACATCACGCGCAATTCAACTTGCGTATAATAGTAAATTATTTCGTGACGAAATGTCAAATTGGTTTATATATAACACCTCAACTAAAAAAGAAGGAATCCCTGGATTTACCATCATGCTCCCAAACATACTCTCTTATATTTTCCCCTTTATAGTTAGGAATATTAATATTGGAAGGCTCATTGCATTTATAAATAAAAAAAGCTTAAAAACAGCACGAATAATATGTTCATTTATTACGAAGGACAATGAGAAAAAAACTTGGATACAAGTAGGTCAATATGCAGAGCGAGTAATGCTTGAACTACAGGCGAATAATATTTCAACATCCATTTATGTAGCAGCAATTGAAATGAAATCTCTATCCAAACAACTAGGAATAATTCTCAATTCAAAAAAAAAACCCCAATTCCTATTTAGTGCAGGGTATATGCAAGGAGAAAGAAAATATACTCCTCGCTATTCCCCTATTCAAAAAATAATTAGTTAATTTATTTATGCTAAATACATCGTTTCACTCTTCAGACTACATCTTATCTCATATACAAAAAAAGAACAGTGCTTATTGGAATAAATTACAAAAAAAAAATTCATTAGCACTTTTCCATAAAGTAGCTGTTCGTGTACCAGCCTATAAGAGATTTCTTAAAAAATACAACATTAATCATGAACTTATTACGTCATGGGATGATTTTGTTACACTGCCAACCATAAATAAAAAAAATTACATACGAAAATATTCACTAAAAGATTTATGTTGGGATGGCTCGATTACCAAACCGATGATTCTTACTGCAACTTCAGGATCTACTGGTGAACCCAGTTATTTTCTCAGGCAAGATCTGCTTGATTGGCAGTATTTAATATCAATAGAAAAGTATATGAAATATGCTATTAATAATCCAAAAAAAACCACATTGGTAATTATTTGCTTTGGGATGGGTATTTGGATAGGGGGACTTATTACATATAAGGCTATAGAAATAGCTTCATTTCGAGCGAAGCTTCCTATATCTATTATTACTCCTGGAATAAATAAAAAAGAAATTTTTACCGCACTTAAAAAGTTGGCGCCACAATATAGTCAAACTCTTATGATTGGATATCCGCCATTTATAAAAGATATTATTGATGAATCAGACAATGAAGGTATAAATATTAGAAAGCTTAATCTTCGTCTTATATTTGCAGCGGAAACAATAACAGAAGAGGTTAGAGACTATATGTTTGAGCATGCTGGCATAAGTAACATATATACAGATTTTATGAACATATATGGAAGTGCAGATATTGGAGCAATGGCATTTGAAGAAGCAACAAGCATACTTATACGAAGACTTGCACGTAATAATCAGGAATTATTTCATGACATTTTTACTCCAATAAATAAAATTCCAACTCTTGCTCAATATAATCCCATGTTTGTGAACTTCGAATCGATAGATAGCGAAATAATTTTGACAGGAGATAACGCAATCCCACTTATTCGATACAGCATCGGGGACAATGGCGGAGTACTCCCTTATACTAAGGTGGTAGATATTCTTTCTCAATATGGAATTGATTTATCTCAGCAAGCAAAAAAATTAGGCATTCAGAATTTTATTACACAACTCCCTTTTGTATTTATTTATGAACGGGCAGATTTTTCTGTATCTTTATATGGTTTAAATATTTATCCAGAATGGATACGTAAGGCGATTGTTTCAACAGAATTAAGTGCAAAACTAACGAGTAAATTTACACTTATTACGAAATTTAATGAAAATGGCGATCAATATTTAGAACTCAACGTTGAATTAAAAAAAGGAGCAAAAGCTAGCATTGAGTTTAAGCATAAAGCAGAAAAATTAATAGTGGATTATTTATCTCTATCAAGCTCAGAATACCGAGAGCTTTTACACCATTTAAAAAAACGCGCGCATCCCAAACTAAAATTTTGGCGGGCAGAAGATCCATTATATTTTCAACCAGGTATAAAACAAAAATGGGTAACATCATAACTCCACGAATCTATACCAGATCAGAGCAACTTCCAAAAAATATCCGTATTATCGACATTTTTGATATGGGATTAAGAGAGTTATTTATTATTGAAAATCCGCAATATAAGCAGCATTGGAGTAAAAAAGTGTTTGATTTATTTATCACCAAACAAAATATCAAACCTTCTTGGGTATA
>Ga0114931_10010240_pt1 | contig 11174 bp, 8 predicted proteins | sample 2SBtaG_FD_89579 | JGI IMG/M metagenome (GOLD analysis project Ga0114931, IMG submission 89579) | Deep subsurface microbial communities from Kolumbo volcano to uncover new lineages of life (NeLLi) - 2SBTROV14_V59a metaG | ecosystem: Environmental > Aquatic > Marine > Volcanic | place: Kolumbo...
CCCGCACCGAATCGCTGCTTGTGCGCCTCCACCAGGGCGTTACGCAGTGCCCGCAGCGCCGATTCATTTTCAGGCCGATGGCAAAGCTGATTCGGGTTCGCCCGCCCATCTTGTTGCACCGCACACGCCTCGCCGCCCCAGATCAGCTTCGCCCCGCTCTCGCCGAACCGTCGCCAGCGGCGCAGCGTGTGCGCGCTCGGTCGGCCGTCCGCCGTGCCGTCCCACCCCTCCATCGGATGAATCGTCCAACGGTTGCCGATCGTGAACCCGCCCACGTTCAACGGCGTGGCAAGAGGCGACCCGTCCGCTGCGCTCAAGATGCCGTCATCCACCGGCAATTCCAGCCCAAGCTCTACCAGCCGGGCACGAAACGCCGCGATATTTTTCAAATGCCCAACCTGCGGAAAGGTCGGACCCATTGATCCTTCCCATGTTATTCAATCGCCGCCGAACACGATTCAAACGGAAACCACGAGGGATTGATATCATAAGTTATCGTCGGCAGCGACTTTGACGCCGCGAACCAACCACATGACCAGCCTCACCCTCGACCAGCTCGACCGCTTCGGCCCATCGCACTGCGAGCAGCTCACCTACGAGCAGGCTGTCGACTACACCCGCCGGCTCACCCGAGGCCACTACGAAAACTTCACCGTCGTGAGCTGGTTTCTGCCCGCCCGCCTGCGCGGCGACTTCGCCAACGTTTACGCTTTCTGCCGCTGGGCGGATGACCTGGGCGATGAAACCGGCGACCACGAGCGGTCTCTCGAACTGCTGGATTGGTGGCGAACCGAACTTGACCGCTGCTACCGCGACAAGCCCCGCCACCCCGTCTTTGTCGCCCTGCACCGAACCATTCAGGAGCACGATATTCCCCGCAAGCCGTTCGATGACCTCATCGACGCCTTCATCCAGGACCAGACCGTCACGCGGTATGAAACCTTCGAGCAATTGCTGGATTACTGCACCCGCAGCGCCGACCCCGTCGGCCGGTTGGTCCTTTACCTCTGTGGCTACCGCGACGTCGAACGCCAGCAGCTAAGCGACGCGACGTGTACAGCCCTGCAACTGGCGAACTTCTGGCAGGACGTGCGGCGGGACATCCTCGAGCGCGACCGCGTTTATATCCCCGCCGATGTCGCCGCCCGTCACGGTCTGGAGATCGAACTGATGGTCCGGGCGGTCCATCTCGACGCCGACAGCGGCCAACGCGCCCAGTGCAGCGCCTGCCCCCCCTCACTGGGTATGACTGTCCTGTTGCCCGGTTATCAGGCGACGCTCAGGGAACTTGTCGAGCACACCCGACCGCTGTTTCAGCGGGGCAGACGGCTTTGGCCGCTGGTCGACCGCGAGGTCCGCCTGGACATCAAGCTGTTCACGCTGGGGGGCGAAGGCATCCTTCGTCGCATCGAGCGCCTCAACTACAACACCCTTCAGCACCGCCCCAGCCTGGGCAAAGCCGCCAAGATCGCCTTGATGCTGCGCGGGGTGGCGGGTAAGTTGGTCGGATTCGTCTGAATCAGGTTCACCCGCATGAAAGTAACCTCCGCCGCGATCCCCCCTGCCGCCACACACCCCGCGCCCGGCGACGCAACCCTCGAAGCGTCGTTCGAGTGGTGCCGCCGTCTGTCCAGAAAGCGGGCCCGCAACTTCTATTACGGCATGAAGCTCACGCCGCCCGACAAACGCCGCGCCATGTACGCCGTCTACGCATGGATGCGCGCCGCAGACGACGTCGCCGACAAACCGGATGGCGCGATCCGCAACGGACGGATCGAGGCCCGCGTCGCCCTGCTTGAAACACTCCGCGAGCAAACCGGGCGCGCACTCGACCCGGAGGGTGATCCCATACCCGACGATGGCGAACCCCACGCGCCCATGTGGCCGGCCGTCCGGCAAACCTTCCTTCAGTATGCCATCCCCTGCGAATATCTTCATGCCATGATCGACGGCCAACTGCTCGATGTCCGCCGGCACGCTTACAGAATCTTCGACGACCTTTACGACTACTGCTACAAGGTCGCGAGCGTGGTCGGCCTGACCTGTCTCGAGGTCTGGGGCTACGACAACACCGAGGCCACCCGTAAACTCGCCGAGCACCGCGGCATCGCATTTCAATTAACCAACATCCTTCGTGACGTCGTCGAGGACGCCCAGCGGGGACGGACTTATCTTCCCGCCGAAGACTTTCAAACATACGGCTTGAATCCGTCACAACTCACGGCGAAAACCGCGGGTCACGCCTTCAACCGTTTCATCAGGTACCAGGTTGAACGCGCCATGTCTTACTACGATCGTTCGCGGGACCTCGAAAAGCATCTTGCACCTTCCTGTCGCGCCACGAGCTGGGCGATGATGCGCACCTATCGCGGGCTGCTCGAACGCATCGGCCAGCATCCTCGACGTGTTTTGACCGGCCGCATCCGGCTCAGCAGCCTGCGAAAAACATCCATCGTGTTAAGCGCCGCCTGCCGACGGGAGTATTGATTTACAGGATTCGGGTCGCCTCAGGAGGGTTGGCCCATTTAACAGGATCCGCCGTTGATGAACGCCCGCCATGGATTGAAATCCCGCTCCGCCCCGCCACCCCCGACCGTGCTGGTGCTCGGCGGCGGCCTGGCCGGCATCGCCGCATCCGTCCGCCTGGCGAAATCCGGCATTCAGGTTCACCTCATCGAAACCCGCAAACGCCTCGGCGGCCGCGCCACCAGCTTCCCCGACCCCACCACAGGACAAACACTCGACAACTGTCAGCACGTGCTCATGGGCTGCTGCACCAACCTGCTGGACCTCTATCGCCACCTCGGCGTCACCGACCACATCACCTGGCACAAACGCCTGCACTTCGCCGCGATCCACCATAAAGGCCACCGTCGCCCCATCCTCGACACCCTCGAAGCCGACGACCTGCCCGCCCCCATGCACATGACCGGCGCGTTGATGGCCTTCAAATCCCTCAAACTCAACGAAAAGTTCGCGATTGCCCGCGCCATGCTCGCCATGATGCGCCTCGGCCGCGACCGCCGCGCCAAACTTCATAACCGCAGCTTTCTCCAGTGGCTGCTGGATCATCACCAGCCACAGGGTGCGATCAGCAAGTTCTGGCAGGTCATCATTGTCAGCGCACTCAACGAACAGCTCGACCACGCCGCCGCCGATTACGCCATCCAGGTCTTTCAGGATGGCTTTCTCGCCAACGAAGACGCCTACCTCATGGGCCTGCCTAACACGCCCCTTGTGGATCTTTATGACCACGCGGCTCAGGTGATCTGTGACGGAGGAGGCGAGGTCTCGTTCGGTGTCGCCGCGGAAAGACTCCTGCTCGAAGAAAACCGCATCACCGGCGTGCGGACCACCGATGGCCAAACCCTCCACGCCGACCACTACCTCAGCGCCCTGCCCTTTGACCGCCTCGCGAAAATCTGCGACGTGAACCTGCTCAAAGCCGACCCGCGCCTCCGCCGGCTGGACCGGTTCACAGCCAGCCCCATCCTCGGCATCCACCTGTGGTTCAAGTCGGACGGCTCCCGCGCGGTGATGGATCTGCCCCATCTGGTGCTCATCGACAGCCCGTTGCAATGGATCTTCAACAAGGGGATCCGGCATGACGAGGGAAGCGGTATGACGCGGGAGCGAACGGAAGCGCCGTTCACCCAGGCGGGTGGAACCGTCCAACACCTGCATGGTGTCATCTCAGCCGCGCAGGATTGGATCAACGAACCCGCCGGGGAGATCATCGACTTGGCCACCCGCGAAGTCCGTCTGGCGTTGCCCGCCGCCCGCGACGCCGTCCTGGCGTGCGCCCGGGTCATGAAGGAAAAGCGTGCCACCTTCTCCTGCCGCCCCGGCATCGACCCCCTGCGCCCCCGAGCGGCAGGCCCGATCGAAAACCTCTTCCTTGCCGGCGACTGGTGTCGCAGTGGTTGGCCCGCCACGATGGAAGGCGCCGTTCGCAGCGGCTACCTTGCCGCGACGGCTGTGCTGCGGCGCGGTCGGGTTCACTCAACCGACACAGTCGACCTCATCGCCGATCTTCCCCGTCGGCCCCTCTACCGGCTTTTCGCCGCGACGCGGTAATTCGACCCCGGGCGACGCGTGATGCGCGATCACTTTCCGCATGGCTCGGCTTTGCGGTCACGCCCTCTGCGACCGGCGAGCTTTGTCAAGAGCGCCAGCCCGGCGAAACCCGCGACGAACGTGGCCGGTTCGGGGATGGGATGGTCACGCAGAGGTGTGACGGAAAACTGGAAGTTGTCGAGGAAAGACTTCTCCAGCCCCGCCGAGGCATTCCCATTGCTGGGGTCGGTGTGCGCCCGGAAGTAGAGGAAATCCAGCGAATTGATCGGCGAGGTGAGCGAGGCGCCGGAAGCGATCAACTGAGACGTGTTGCCCGTGTCGAAGAAGATCGTGGCGAGGTTGGCGTCGCGTGTGAACCACAGGTCATAAGTCTGATTCACGAAATCGATATCCACCCGAAGCTGATCGAAATGATTGCTCCACAGAACGTCCTGGCTGTTGTAGGTCGTGCCGTCGATGTACGTCAGGCGCGGCCGATTCGACATCCCCGGATCGTGATCAGAAAATCCGATCGTGGCTCCCGGTGCGCTGTCGGTTCCACCGAAGCTCAGCGAAAAGGCCGGTACATCATTGAAGACCGTGTCCAGCCCACCGGTACTGAGAACGGTTCGGCCCGGGCAGATATCGAACGTAATGGAGGCTGACTGAAGGGGCGTGGTCGGAGAAATACCCAGATCGTCCGCACCCACCGCATACCGCACGGTCATGTCAAAGGAATTATCCGGGCTGGGCGCGATCGAGCGCACCGCCAACGCGAACGGCGGCGAGTTGGCGCCGCTGACAAATCCATGCCGGCTGACATACTGCGCATCCGTGCCTGCGTTGGACGAACCGAAAATTTCCTTCCAGCGGCCCGTGTTGTACTGTGAAGGGACGAACGGCGCGCCGGTCTGCCCGGCATCATACGACCACACATCCTGCGGGAACGTCCCGGTGTATCCGTCCGCCACCTCGAAGCTTCCCAGCACACCAAGCGCCGACCGGCTGCCCGCCGTCAAGAGCAGGCCGACCGCCAACACTCCATGCATCACGATCCATCCAGTCCCTGACGAACGATTTTTATCAACCTGGCCGCATGTGATTGCGCACATCATGACACTCCTCCTGTTCATTGTGAAAACACCCAATCCCGATTTCGCAAACTCAGGGGTATCCGCGTGTGAAAAGGAACATCCCCAAGCCGCGAACCCTGTAAACCGACCTGTGTCAGCGCGCTATCCCGAGCGCAGACCTCCCCGTCAATAGAAAAATATCCTTATCGAGAAACCTCCAACCCTCCCATTTTACCCAACCTGATACCTTGCGACGAACGTGATAGGATGTAGCCGCCGGTATAAAATAATCATGTAATTATACCATGTAATCGTGATGGGGCAAGCAAGTGCATGTCCGTCGTTGGTACCGCAAGAGTCGGTTCATGCCTCGGTGAGCGATGCGTGATCCAGCCGGTCAGGAATCGCGCCGGATGCCGGCGTCGTTGCGTTTGATGAACTCGCCGGCCTTGAGGCGTCGCACATAATCGTTAAGACATCGCACACTGAGAAATCCCAGTCCGACGACGATGGGAATATTCGCCCAGAGCATCGCGCCGGTGCCCAGGTCCATCAGCACCTCCATGTCGTGCGTGTTGGTGATGCCCGCCGCCGCGTAAATCGCTCCCGCCAGAAACACCGCTTTGTACGGCAGGACAAATCGATCGCCCAACATATAGATCACGCCCTGTTCGCCGTAATAGCTCCACGAGATCATCGTCGAAACCGCGAACAGCCAAGCCGCCAACGTCACCAGCCACTTGCCCAGCCCCGGAAACGCGCGGTCGAAGGCGTGGCCCGTCAGCACCGCGCCGGTGTAATCGCGGAACAGACCGGTCCCCGCCACGAGCACAGGTGGTTTCCCGGAGGCGACCACGCCCCACGCGATCTCCAGTCGATCATCGTGGTGCAACGTCGCCCGTCCCTTGAGTTTATGTCGTACATCTCCGGTTTCCCCGTTTTCATCCGCCAGCACCACGGTGAACACATCGTCGATGTTCTCCCAAAGGTATTCGTTTTCACTGGTGATATCGATGGTTCGAGTGGACGTAAGCAATCCCCAGAGCGGCAGGTCATCGTCCGACAAGTCGGGCGTACCCCCATCATCCACCGCACGGTGCGCCGCGGGAAAGGCGTCCACCTCACCGATCAATCGCGGTTCATCGCCACCCGGCGGAACCGCGAAGACTTCCAGGCCAGCGGGTTGCGGCGGCGCATCACTGGTGTAGGTGTCCCACCGCACACGCCATGCGCCGTCCGCCTCTTGTTGCAATGTGCCGGTCAAGCGCCTGGCCGAACGCGGATCACCTTGCGGTGTCACTTTCAGAAACACGTCGGTCCCGGCTGCCAACGGTGAGCTGAGATGCACCGGGCTGTCCTCAAACGCCTGCACCGCCGTCACGCGTGGGTTTTCTAGGTGTGTCAGTGGGTCACGGTTCCATGTTCCCGTCGAAAGGATCACCAACGCCGTTAACGTGCAGATGCAGATCGTGTCAATGAACGGCCCGAGCCCGCCCACGATCCCTTCGCGCGCCGGCTCGTGTGTTTTTGCCGCTGCGTGCGCGATCGGCGCCGAACCCTGACCGGCTTCATTGGAAAACAGCGCCCGTTGCATGCCCTTCATAAACGCGAAACCCATCGTGCCACCGATAAACGCCCCGCCCGACTGCGTCGGCGCGAACGCCTGCGTCACCACCATCGTCAACAGGCGGGGAAGGTCCGCCACGTGCATCGCCAGCACCGCCAGGGCGCTCAGCAGGTAGATCGCGCACATCAGCGGCACGAGCTTGGCCGCCACCTGCCCGATGCGCTTGATCCCGCCGAGGATGACCAGCCCCACGACGACGGCGATGACGATCCCGCTCGCCACGCGTGCCACGCCGAAGTACTTTTCCGTCAGTTCGGCCACACTCCAGGCCTGGAACATATTCCCGCCCGTGATGGTCGAGGTCAGCAGCGTGAGACAGAAGAACACGCCGATCACCTTCCCGAGCACGTGGTATCCCGCGCGATCGCCGATGACCCGGTCCACCACCCACATCGCCCCGCCATGGGGGTTGTCCGGGTCGTCGGTGTTGCGATACTGCATCGCCAGGGTGATCTCCACCGACTTCAACGCCATCCCGAACAGCCCCACCACCCACATCCAGAACAGCGCACCCGGCCCGCCGGCGCCGATCGCCAGTGCCACGCCGCCGATGTTGCCCAGCCCCACCGTCGCTGACAACGCCGCCGACAACGCCTGAAAATGATTGATCGCGCCGGGATCCTCCGGATCGTCATACTGCCCACGAATGATGGCGACGCCGTGGGTCATCGCGGTGTACTGAACAAACCGCGTCCAGACTGTGAACAACACACCGGCGGCAAGCAACGCCCACGGCGTCCATGGACCCCAGAGAAAACCGCTCAACGATTCCAGCATATTCATGGTTCATTCCTGGAAATGAGTGATGAGTCATGCCGCACCTCTCATAGAACGCGCAGTGAAATACCTGATCCGCCCAATGGCGTTGACGGTCTTGTATACGGGTTGGATCAGTATAACGGCGTTCGGGGTGAATGGTCCGGCCCCAAAGGGAAGAGTGAGACGACCTTTATACAATGACGACCGTTCCAAGATTTCGGCAGGTCAGCTGGAGTGAACCGTCTTGGTGGACCCTTTGAATCAAACACGACTGCTCCGGCGTGCGTGTGGCTTTTACGCGCTGCTCACAGTTGCGGCATTGGCATGGGTGCGGCTGCGCACCGGCGGTTGGATGCCGACGTCGTTCCTCGCCGGCGACGTCATCGCGAGCCTGGCATGGGGTTTGGCGACGGCGGTCGTCGTGCTGATACTCTCAAGCGTGTTGATGCGATCCAACCGGGCGTTTCAATGGCTCGCACGGGAACTGCACGGTGTGCTCGGCAAGGTCGATATTACGACCGCCGCATCCCTGGCGATCAGCAGCGCCATCGGTGAAGAGCTTTTCTTTCGCGCCGCGATGCAGCCGGTCCTCGGCTATGGGCTTACGAGTGTTCTCTTCGGCCTGCTGCACGTGGGCCCGAATCGCCGGTACCTGGTCTGGACCGTTTCCGCGATCGCGGTCGGATTCGCCCTCGGCGGCATCCTGCTCGCAACCGGCAACGTGCTGGGGGCGATTCTCGCGCACGGTCTGATCAACTTCATCAACCTCCTGCGGATCGGACGTCGGCACACACACGACACGGGGGCACAGGCTGCGTGATGGCGATCCATGCCGTTTCCTCAGGTCGCAGCGGGTGATGAACGCCACCCGATTCGCCGATGGATTCACGGGGGCTTGAATGAACCGCTATTCGAGCTCCGGGACGAATTCAGTTTCCACCGATGATGAACCTTGCGGTGGCCTGGTGCGTAATAGTTTGACACGAGTAATCGTGGCGCGTACGATAAAACGATCGACAGACCATGATGATGCTCTCGACGCCATTTCGATTGCTGATGATCGCCGTGGTGCTTGCGCTGCCGATTCGGCCTTGTTGCTGTGGCGCTCAGGCAAGCGTCCCCGGCGAGGCGCCGACCGATCCTTCAGTGTGCTGCGCAACAACGGGGAAAAACACGCCCGCTCCGGCGCCGCCATGCCATGAACGGCCTGAACACGCCCGGCACGCCACCGACTGTGGCGGCTGTCGGTTCATCACCTCAAGTCACGATATTCAAACACCCGTGACAACCTACGGTATCGCTCATCAAAGCCTTCTGCTTGCCGTCTTCCATCACGCGCAACAGATGGATCGTGCCTTGCACGATACCTCCGCACTCGTCGGTTCATTGCGACGAACACGATCGAGTGTTTCTGGCCGGATAGATTCCCTGCGCGCCTTGTCCTGTCTGCTCATAATCTGATTTCCCGCACGGGAGCGTTTCGATCGGCCATCCGGTCATGTCGCTCCATTCGTTAAAAATACATGGGGATTGCACCCTCCGGGGTTGCTGGTGTTTGCGGTTGCCTGAGGGTCTTCGTGTGGTCGGTATCACATGAGCATTCCACGGCACTGCGTTCAATGGGTCTTTGTTTCGATCTTCGTTTCAAGGATAGCGCCTTGTCCTGTTTTCCGCACTGGCCAACCTTGAGAGCTGAATTCGAACTTGAACCACTCGCGAATCAGAAACACACGATTTGAAAAGTGCAAGAGATGATGAATCAAAGCAATACAAGGATGATTTTTACGGTGATGATCTGGCTGCTTGGTGCGGCGGTGGCACTGGACGCCCGGGCGAAAGAGGACCGACACAACTCTGACGCCACGCACGATTCCGGCAAGTCGGCCGAGTGGATGGGCGATCCCTATCTGTTGCCGAACGATCCGGTATCCGGGCAGCCGCTCGCCGCGGTCGCGCAACAGGTCGTGATCGAGCACCAAGGCAGGGAAGTTCGCTTTGCCAGTGAAGACAACGCCAGGATATTCAAAGCCGACTCCAACCAATACATCACCCTGATCGACGAGCGCGTCGTCGCACAGCAGACCCCTTTGTATCCACTTAAGACGTGTGTGGTCTCCGGCGAAACCCTTGGTGGAGCAATGGGTGAACCGATCAACTTTGTCTATCGCAATCGCCTCGTGAGATTCTGCTGCAAAGGATGTAAACGGGATTTCCTGAAGGATTCTGCCGCGTATGTGGACAAGCTCGACCAGGCTGCCGCAACAACACAGCGGGAGCATTACCGTCTCGACAAGTGCCCCGTCTCCGGGGAATCACTCGAAAGCATGGGCAAGCCGTTCGATCGGGTATTCGGCAATCGGCTGGTCCGATTCTGCTGCAAAGGATGTGTCAAGGAGTTCAAGAAGAATCCACTGAAATACCTCGCCCAACTGGGACCGGTCGTCTCCACGAGCGATAAAGCGCTTGGCCGGGGAGGCGCGACGCATACAGAGCACGAACACAGACATGAACATCGCCACTGAAAGGAACGGTGACGTCATGACATTCACCCGTCAATCGCTGGAGGGGATGCTTGTGGGTCTGGTACTTGTGTTGGTTCCAAGCGGTCTTCGCGGGGCCACGACCCCGCCGAATCCTCCCGACGCGGACGTGGTTGGGCTGGCGGATGAATCCGTGGTCAACCTATGGTGTCCGGTCTGGACCGACGAGAAAACGGACCCGGAGATCTGGCTGGAGTTCGAAGGCCGAAAGGTGTACTTCTGCTGCGAGCGTTGTCGTCGCAAGTTCAAGAGGGATCCGGCGCGATACCGGCAAGGCCTTGCGTCGGTTCTGGCTTTGGCCAGTCAAGCCGCGACAGGAGTGAATGGTGGAGCCGACGGGCAGCCCGCGCCCGATCAGGCAACCCCTCCGGTTCAGGACGAGCATGGCGAACACGGGCATCCACAAGAAGGGAATGGCCCGACTCAAGAGGGCGGTCATGACCATGACCACGGTGAGCATTCCCGAAACCTGATCGGCCACACGGTCGCCTGGTTGGGCAAACTCCACCCGATGGTCGTGCATTTCCCGATTGCGATGCTCATAGCTGCGGCCTTCGCGGAGGTGATGAGCCTGGTCACCGGCCGATACTTTTTCGCTCACGCGGCAAGATTCTGTGCGATTTTCGGAGGCTTGAGCGCCCTCGTGGCCGGCCTGCTGGGATGGTTTTTCGGGGGGTTTCGCCTCGTGGATGCCGATTGGATCATGACCACGCATCGCTGGGTCGGAACCGCCGCCGTCATATGGGCGGTTCTTGTCGCGGCATTAACTTTCGCAGTTCATCGAGGCGCGACCGGGCGTTGGGAAACGTGCTATCGCTTGACATTGTTTGTTGGCGCGGGATTGGTCAGTGCGGCGGGCTTTTTCGGAGGCGCGCTGGTGTACGGTCTTGATCATTTTGCCTGGTAGTGCTCATGAGAAACCCCATGAATGTGAATCCGCTCTCGCACAGATGTGCCATTTTGGCGACCGCATCTTTGATCGTGATCGGCTGCTCGTCGCCGTTCGATGGCGACCCGGTCAAAGACTGGGTGAGGAGGGACCGGCCGACGTGGCAGGTGTCGGACGGGGGCGCAGTGCATTCGACATCTTCGATGAAAACCAGCCTGGCCGGGGGAGAG
>Ga0114931_10010241_pt1 | contig 11174 bp, 14 predicted proteins | sample 2SBtaG_FD_89579 | JGI IMG/M metagenome (GOLD analysis project Ga0114931, IMG submission 89579) | Deep subsurface microbial communities from Kolumbo volcano to uncover new lineages of life (NeLLi) - 2SBTROV14_V59a metaG | ecosystem: Environmental > Aquatic > Marine > Volcanic | place: Kolumbo...
AACAGCTTGCCGCCCGCCCCATCTGGGTGTCAAGACGGCGGCCGAAAGTGGCAGCCTGAAGTTGGCCTATGTCTTCGAAGGTGGTGCCGCCATGGCCGCGGGTCTGTCCGCCGGCGACCTGCTGGTGGCCCTGGACGGGCTCAAGGTCAATGCCTCCAACCTGGAAAAACTGCTGCGCCAATATCAACCGGGCGACACGCTGGAGATCCATGCCTTTCGTCGTGATGAACTGATGACCTTCCGGCCGACCTTGAAAGCAGCGCCGCAGGACACTGTGGAACTCAACCTGCTGCGGGACATCGACCGCCGCACCGAGGCAAGGCGCAAGCGTTGGTTGAGATTAGAGTAACGGCGCTGGTTGGTTGCCGCGCGGTACCGCCGCCAGCCGCCAGTGCTCGATGGCCCACTGCCACACATCGTCCAGATCGGCATCTACCAGCTCCGCCGGCGGCTGCTGGTTGAGAAACTCCAGCACCTGGAACAGCACCCGCTGTGGCCGCAGTTCATGGATACCCGCCGCACCGGTCTGTTTGCTCAGTTTCTGCCCCTCCGCCGTTAATGCCAAGGGCAAATGGACATACCGCGGCGTGGGCAGCGCCAGCAGCTGCTGCAGATGAATCTGGCGCGGCGTGTTGTCGAGCAGGTCGGCACCGCGCACCACTTCGGTGATCTGTTGCTGCGCATCGTCCACCACCACTGCCAGCTGGTAGGCAAACAGCTTGTCGGCCCGGCGCACCACGAAATCGCCGATCTCCTTTTCAATACGCTGTTCGAAGCGCCCCAGCAGGGCATCGTCGAAAATGATCGGCGTATCGTGGGTCAGCACCCGCAGGGCGCTGGGCTGCCTGTGCTTGCTTAGCCCCTGGCGGCAGATGCCCTGGTAGATGGGGCCATAACGGCCAGCAGGAGCGGTCTCCGCGATTTCGCTGCGGGTGCAGCCGCAGGGGTAAACCAGGCCGTTGCTGGACAGGCGTTCCAGCGTCTCGATGTAGGCTTCGCTGCGTTGGCTCTGGTAGACTACATCGCCGTCCCAGTGGAGGCCGAAACGTTCCAGGGTGCGCAGGATCTCAGCGGCGGCGCCCGCTATCTCGCGCGGCGGGTCCAGGTCCTCCATGCGCACCAGCCAGTTGCCACCCTGCCGGCGCGCCTGCAGATAGCTGCCCACGGCAGCCACCATGGAGCCGAAGTGGAGCGGACCGGTGGGGGAAGGGGCGAATCGCCCGCGATACTGAGGTTGCTGCGCCATGAACGGCATTTTAGCGTGACTCTGGCATGCGGTTGTTGTCTAACTTGTTCGGGTTGATTATTTCGTCTAAAAGATGTACTGTTATGCCATGATCTAGAATTGATCTAATATATTTAACATCATTATCAATAGGGAGAAAGAGATATGAGCGTACTCGTTGGACGTCCTGCACCTGATTTTACCGCCGCCGCGGTCATGCCCGACGGCACCATCAATGAAAGCTTCAAGTTGTCCGACCTCAAGGGCAAGCACGTAGTGCTGTTTTTCTGGCCGCTGGACTTCACCTTCGTCTGACCGTCCGAAATCATCGCCCACGACCACCGTCTGGAAGAGTTCAAGAAGCGCGGCGTTGAAGTGGTTGGGGTCTCCATCGATTCCCAATTCACCCACTACGCCTGGCGCGAAACCCCGGTGAACAAGGGCGGTATCGGCCCGGTCAAGTTCCCCATCGTCGCCGACGTCAAGCACGAGATCACCAATGCCTACGATGTCAGCCACCCCGAGGCGGGCGTGGCCATGCGCGGTTCGTTCCTGATCGACAAGGACGGCATCGTCCAGCACCAGCAGGTCAACAACCTGCCGCTGGGCCGTAACGTGGATGAGATGATCCGCCTGGTTGATGCCCTGCAGTTCACCGAAGAGCATGGTGAAGTCTGCCCGGCAGGCTGGAAGGCTGGCGATGAAGGGATGAAGGCCGACGCCGAAGGTGTGGCCGACTACCTGGCCAAGCACGCTGAAGAGCTCTAAACGGCCACAGCGTTGTCAGAACAGGCCGGGGGCTGTAATAGCCCCCGGCTTTTTTGTAGCCGTGGAAAACGCTGTTTCCCATGCGGTTGTTTAGGCATGAGCGCTAAACGGCGGTAAAATGCACAGATGAAGACAAGACTGGAATTGCTCAGCCTGCTGGCCGACGGCCGCTTTCACTCCGGTGAAGCCCTCGGCACCCGGCTCGGCGTCAGCCGCACCGCCGTCTGGAAGCAGATCCAGGCTCTGCAGAAGCTGGGCATCGACTGTCACTCCGTCAGCGGCAAGGGCTATCGCCTGGCCCGGCCGCTGGAGCTGCACGATCGGGAGGCCGTCCTTTCCGCCATGGATGACGCCGGCCGCGAGTTGCTCGCCACGCTGGAGCTGCATCCCGAAATCGACTCCACCAACCGCCACCTCATGCAACAGCTGTCCCAGGGGCTGGAGCCAGGACATGCCTGCCTGGTGGAACGGCAACTGGCCGGGCGCGGCCGTCGCGGGCGGAGCTGGGAATCGCCTTTTGCCCGCAACATTTATCTCTCCTTTTACTGGCGCTTCGAGATGAGCCCCAGCCTGCTGTCCGGCCTGGGGCTGGCCCTCGGCGTGGGGGTGATCCGGGCATTGCGGCGGCTCGATGTGTTCGATGCCGGCCTCAAGTGGCCCAATGACATCCTCTGGCAGGGGCGCAAGCTGGCCGGCATCCTGCTGGAGATGAGCGGCGAAGCCGCCGGCCCCTATCACGTTGTGGCCGGGGTGGGGATGAACGTCAATATGGACGGCTATGACCACGACATCGATCAGCCCTGGATCGATCTGCACGGCATTGCGCCGGAGCCGCTATCGCGCAACCGCGTGGCCGGCGTGCTGTTAAGCGAACTGTTGCAGGTGGCCAGTGAATTCCAGCAGCGCGGCCTTGCCCCCTTTTTTGACGAATGGAGCGCGGCGGACGCCTGCGCCGGCCGTGAAGTGCTGATACATCTGGCGCAACGGCGCATCCCCGGCCGCGCCGCCGGTGTAGATAGCGACGGCGCCATCCTGGTGGAGACGGACGCAGGCCTGTGCCGTTTTCATTCCGGGGAAGTCAGCCTCAGGCTGCAGGGTTGAACATGGATCTGCTGGTTGACAGCGGTAACAGCCGCCTCAAATGGGCCTATAGCGAAAACGGCCAACTCAGTGGCCACGGCAGTGCGCTACGCGGCGCAGCCATCCCGGAGGCGGCGCAGCAGGACTGGCGCCAGGGGCCGGTCCCGGAACGCGTGATTGCCGCCAACGTCGCCGGTGAAGCCTATGCCCGTCAGCTCGACCAGTGGGTGCAGGCACAGTGGCAACGTAAAGTTGAATACCTCCAGATCGATGCCTGCCAGGGCGGCATTGAGCCGGCCTATGCCGAGCCCGGCCGCCTCGGTGTCGACCGCTGGCTGGCCCTGGTTGCCGCCCATCGGATTAGTGCCGCAGACGTGGCTGTTATCGACGCCGGGACCGCCCTGACCCTGGATGTAGTGACGGCCACGGGGCGGCATGAGGGCGGTATCATTATCCCCGGTCTGGGCCTGATGATGGATGCACTGCTGCAAACATCCAGCGGAATCCAGTCAGGGTTGCAGCCGCCGGGCGGGGAGGCCGGCGGTGTGCTCGGTAGTGACACCCGCAGTTGCATTGAAAAAGGCGCTCTATATGCCGTTACAGGGGGGGTGGAGCACACGCTGAACAAATTCGGTACCGATATGGCGGTGATCATCTGCGGCGGCAACGCGACACAGGTGATGGCCGGGCTCGACCGTGAATGCAGCCATATCTCCGACCTGGTATTGCAGGGCATCCGGATGATCAAGGGTGAATCATGAAGTGGGTGGCGCTGACCCTGTTGCTGCTCAATGGCGTGTTTCTGGTCGTCCAGCTCAACAAGGAGCAGGCGCCGCCAGCCACTGTCGAGCGCCATCCAATCAGCGGTCAGCGGCTGATGCTGGTCTCAGAACAGCAGCAGCTGGAGAAAGCCAAGGCGTTCGCCGAAAAGAACCGCCGTAAGCAGCTGGCCAAAGCCAAAGCCAAAGCCAAAGCCAAAGCACAAACACCACCGCCCACCTCCGGGACCAAGGCACCTACTCTCACTGCTGAAGCACCAGCCTCCAGGTCCGGTGCCAGGGCCTGTTACCGGGTTGGTCCACTGCTGCTGATCGGCGATCTGCGCAGTGTCGCGTCACAGTTCAGAAGCAAGGACATCACTGTGCGCGAACGCTCCGAGGTGATACACAAGCAGGCCGGCTACTGGGTCTATATCCCGCCGTTGGAGACACAGGTACAGGCGCGCGATATCCTGTACCGGATTAAGGAGCATGACATCAAGGACGCTTTTATCATCTCCGAAGGCAGCAAGGCCAACGCCATCTCCATCGGGATTTACAAGACAAAAGAGCTGGGCGAGGAGCAGCGCAGCTCGCTGGATAAACTGGGCTTTAGTGCCCGGGTTGAGCCCCTCTATCGCAGCCAGGCGCAGTACTGGCTGGACCTGAAGCTGCAGCGCAGCACCCAGATCCCGGCAGGTGTGTGGGCGAAAGTCAGTGCCAGTTATCCCAATGTCGAGCAGCTGCGACGCAAGTGTGAATAGTGGCGTTTTTGGAACAACTCGGTTAAAATGCGCGCTCGAGTTGCTGGCGTAGCTCAGCTGGTAGAGCAGCTGATTTGTAATCAGCCGGTCGTAGGTTCGAATCCTATCGCCAGCTCCATCAATTTACGTTCTGAAAGGCCTTCCTCCGGAAGGCCTTTTTGTTTCAGGGCGGGTGCCATGTTGCGCGGCTCAATCCAGTATACTCATGGATTATCTGTTTAGGCCGCGGTATATGAAGAAGCCCAGCATCAGAACGATCACTGTCAAGAGCCTGATCAACGTTCTGCTGGTGATCGCCATCATCGTGCTTGTCATTACTGCCTATAACTTCCGTGCCCTTTCCAAGAAAGCCATTGAAAACCAGGCGCTGGCCTATGTCGAACTGGTCAAAGCGGGGCTGACCTCGCATATGAAGGCCGGCATCATGAATTTGCGTGATTATTACCTGAAAGAGATTCAACAGCTCGACAATGTCAGCGAGTTGAAGATCATCCGGGGTGACAACGTCTCGAAGCAGTTTGGTGCCGGTAACCCCGTGTGGGAGCGCATTAATCCGGACGACAAGGTGCGTAAAGCACTTGGTCGTAGCGAGCCGGTCTTCGTGTTGAACGAATTTTCCCTGCATCCGACCATTCGCGTGATCATTCCCTATGTCGCCACCAGCAAGGGGGCATTGAATTGTCTGGTCTGTCATGCGGTGGACGAGGGCGCCGTGCTGGGTGGTGTCGATATAAAAATGGATGTCACCCAGTACCGCAATCAGGCCGCGATAGTCATGGCGGTCATCTTTACGATTTCGGCGCTCGCCCTGCTGTTGGTGGTGGTAAATACATCGCGCACCATCCGTTCCTTTGTGCAGATCCCGCTGGAAGAGCTGGTGGAAAAGGCCATGATCTCCTATAACAGTCGTCTGCCGGTGCCTTTGGAAAAATTTAACTCCAAAGAGTTCACCAATGTGGCGGAGGAGTTCAACATGTTCAACTCCCAGATTATCGCCCATCAGGAGGAGTTGCGTGAAAAGAATCGGCAGCTGCTCGATCTCAACGACGAGATAGAAAGCACCCTGCGCGAAACCGTATTCACCATGGGTGTGATCGAGGAGCAGCGCTCAAAGGAGACGGCCAATCACACCAAACGCGTGACACTATACAGCCAGTTGCTGGCGGAAAAGCTGGGCCTGCCGCAGGAGCAGGTCGATTTGATTACCGCCGCCTCGCCGCTGCATGACATCGGCAAACTGGGTATCCCCGATGAGATTCTCTTCAAGCCGGGCTTGTTCAACGAGGATGAGCACAGGATAATGGAAAATCATCCGGCAATCGGCTACGAAATGCTGCAGCATTCTCAGCGCGACATCCTGATGGCGGCCGCCACCATCGCCCATGAGCATCATGAAAAATGGGACGGCAGCGGTTATCCGCGCGGGCTCAAGGGCGATGAAATCCACATTTACGCCCGCATCGTTGCCGTGGCGGATGTGTTCGACGCGCTCTATTCGCCGCGCGTCTACAAGGAGGCATGGCCGCTGGAACAGGTGGTTGACCTGATAGGCAAGGAACGTGGCGGGCACTTTGACCCTGCGTTGGTCGATATTTTTATGGACAATGTGAATGCATTCGTGGCGATCTACGATCGCTATCCGGCAACAGAATGATTTTCAAATTAAACAGGGGAGAATAACTGTGGCAACAGCAACTGCAAGACATATACTGGTGGAAAGCGAAGAACAGTGCAACGACCTGAAGGCGCAGATCGAGGCGGGGGCCGACTTCGCCGACCTGGCCAGGCAGTATTCCAAGTGCCCCTCCGGTCAGCAGGGCGGTGACCTGGGTGAGTTCAGCAAGGGCATGATGGTGCCCGAGTTCGACCAGGTGGTTTTCAGCGCGCCCCCCAACGAGGTGCAGGGCCCGGTCAAGACACAGTTTGGTTATCACCTGCTGGAAGTGACCAGTCGGAACGACTGAGTATCACCGATATCCCCACAACTTATCCCCTCTCCTCCAAGGGGGTTAGGGTGAGGGGGTGCACAACATTCATTGCATTGCTGTGCAATGCACCCCTCATCCTAGCCTTCTCCCCTTGGAGGGGAGAAGGAATAATTAGTAAGGAGAGTCTTCGCCTTGCTGTTTTTCAGTAGCCTTTTTTAGATACTCCAACAACCGCTGCCGCGTATCCGGATGCGTAAACACGCTAATGTGCCGGCCATTGGGTACACGCCACAGCTGTTTCGGCTGCTTGGCGGCCTCATACAACATCTGGCCGTGATGTTCTGGCACGATCCTGTCTTCATCACTGTAGACCAGCAGCAAGGGGATGGGTGAGATCAGTGGTACTGCCTTGATGGGGGCGTAGTCATCATTGATCGTCCATGACAGGGGATACTGAAACGGCCAGGTGAGCCAGAAGGCGGCCAGTTTCTCGCGCGCGATGAGGCGATAACTGGTGAAGGCGCTTTCGGCGATCAGCGCGCGGATGTGGTCACGATATTCGCTGTGGGCGACAGCATAGATTGAAATGGCGGCGCCGATGCTCTGGCCATAGACGACGATGGGCGTGTCACGGGTTTCCGGCAATTTGAGCATCTCGCCGATGGCCGCTTCTGCGTCGCGCATTACACCGTGAAATTCGGGCACGCTGCCCGACTCACCATAGCCGCGGTAATCGAACAAAAACACATTGTAGCCCTGCGCCGGCAGCCAGTAGACGCTGCTGATATGGGTGCTGATGTTCTCCGCATTGCCATGCAGAAACAGAATGGAACCGCGCGCCTTGCCCTGGGCTGGCAGAAACCAGCCGTGCAACGGTGTGCCGTCGCTGGACTGGAACGTCACATCGCGATACTTCAGGCCGATGTCCGCCGGGGTGCGCACCATGCGTTCCATGGGGATGAAAAACATATTGGTGCAGCCCGGTAGTAACAGGCTCGCCAGCAGGATCAATGTCAGCGCAATGCGGTTCATTACATAAGGTGTTGCCAGCTCAGATTGAAGTTGCTGAAGTCGTCCCCCAGTTGTCGTTGCCGGGTCCATTCCATGCGCAGGGTGTTGGCCTTGTTCAGGGTGTAGCGCTGCTCCAGGCTGAGGCGTTTTTCATTATGCGCCTCGCCGGCAGTGTAGTCAGTGTCGCGGGCAAACAGCTGCAGGCTCCAGCGCGGCGTCATCTGTGCCAATAGACCGACGGCGCCGCCAGTACCTGCGGCATAGCCCTTGTGCAGTTCATTCCCGGCATCGAGCCCCACGTGGATCAGGCCGTAGACGGTGGTGTCCGCCAGCGGCGACCAACTCAGCCCGACACCGCCATTGACGGTGGCCAGCATGCTGTCGTGCTGCTGACCGTGCTTGCGCGTCAGGCCGAAGTTGAATTCCCAGGAGATAGGCGTGCTGATGTCGGACACTGGCGTCAGTGAGATGATGTTCACCGGAGTGAAGTATTGCAGCCGGGTGTTGCCTGTCTGGTCGTTGTGGCGCAAGCCCAGCTCGAAAAAGGCGATCTGCGCACCGCGTGAGTAGCCCGGTGCCGGGTCGAGCAGATCATGATAGGCCGGGCGCAGTTGCAGCTCCTGGTAATCGTGGCCATCCTCGTGGCCGGCGACCAGCGAGATACGGCCGGTGGCATGGCCCTGGTCGGGACGGGTGCCGGGCGGCACATTGATCCTGGGGCGGGCAACTCCAAGCTTGCTGCGCGCTGCCAGCAGGCGGTGCAGCTGCGGCGCGTTGTCATCGTGGCGATAGTCGGCGTACTCATGGGCCAGCTCCAGCACCTCGGCCTGTTGTTTGATCGGCATATGGGTGATGGCCTTGTCATCGGGCATGATGTCGTCCGCGGCCAGCTTCTGGATAGTGTCGATTTCATTTTCCGGCAGGCCTTTCATGCGGTATTGCAGTACGCTGTGGCGTGACGGGCGATAGACCACCTTGTCCACCAAGCCGGCCTGCTCCACCACCCGCACCGTGTCGGAGGGAATGGCCCAGGCGCCGAAGTGAGTGGTGAGTTCCAGGTCCGGGCGTGCCGTCTCGATCAGCGACAACAGGTGGTAGGAACAGTTTTCATCGAAGAAGAAGTAGTCGAACCAGATGCCGCGCATCTCCCAGGCGTGCAGCAGCATGGTGCGGGTCTCGGCCGGCGTCAGGGTGAGATGGTATTCCCAGATGTCGCGGTTCTCCATGTCGCTGTATTCACGCACCTTGAGGTAATAGGGTAGCACGGAAAAGTAGCCGGGATAGCCGCCCAGCAGCCCCTTCATGGCGAACAACAGGCCGCCATCGTTGCCGGTGTTGGCGCCGAAATTGATGGCATAGGCCAGCAGCCGGGTTTGCTCGGTCTGCCCCCTGGTATCGACGCGCAGCAGGGTGTGACCAACCATGGAGGCCGGGCTGTTGATATAGGCGGTGGGAAAGATCAGCGTCACCCCCTGAGGATTGAGCGCCGCCATCCATTCTTCAAAGCGCTTGCACTCATGTTCCGGCAGGCGTGTCGCATCGAATCCCAGTTGCTGTTTGAGCCAGGTATAGCGGGCAATAAAGCGGCACCGGGCATGCAGGTGCCGGTCTTCCGGGGCGGCGGGAAAGGGTTTGAAAAAGGCCGCCAGCGTGGCCTCCAGCTCCGCACCGGGGTCGGTCTTGCCATTGTCTGCGAAGAAAAAATCAGCTGCGTCCACCTGGCTCTTGTAGCTGCCGGGCAGCAGGCCGGGCTTGTAGTGCAGCAGTTTGTGCCACTCGGGGCGCAGTTGCAGATGCTTTTGGTGTGCCGACTGGATCAGTTGTTGGAGATAGCCTTGATCCTCGGCATTGGCCACAGGGGACAATGCAGTGCAAAGCAGAACAAGGAAGGTGAACAACAAGCGTAAAAACGCGGGCACTGCCATCTCTCTAGAATTCAATACATCCTGGAAAAAAAAATGCCCGGCGGATTATCCACCGGGCATGTGTATTGCGGGTTGCCAACTGTCGGTTTAGATGGCGGTGGCGTATTTGCTCAACTGTGCATCACCGGCGACCACGTCATGCAGGGAGGCCTGGATCTGAGCGGCGCTGACATCAGCGCTGGGGAAGATGCGAGCGAAGTTTTGCTGGGCTACGCGGTTGAATGCCGCCTTGTCCTGCGCATCCACACCAATCAGCTGAGCCAGTGCATCGAGGGTTTCACCCTGGCCGGCAGCTGTGTCACGGGCCAGCGCCTTCTTGTTGCCGTCGATATACATGGCGGTCTGCCAGGTAGAACTGACGGTGCCATCCTGGGTACAGCCCGAGGTGCCGGAGCTGATGCCGAAAGTCTGGTTGCCGAAGGTGCCGTTGGTGGTGGCCGCCAGAACCTGCGGCGCGATACCTGACTGGCCGTCAAATACCTTTGAGCCCCAGCCGCACTCACCGATGTTGTCAGCCATGGCGCTGGTTGAACCGATCGCAAAAAGTGCAGCAACGAATACGTGTTTTTTCAGTTTCATATTCTGGTATCTCCCTGGGTTGTGATTGGTAGCCCACCGAAAGGCCGGTGTGCCAGTGTTTTGTTATAACTACATGTTGTTATTAGGTCAAGCTGTGTATGTTTGAAGACACGGAGTATATTATTTGATGATAATATCGCTGCATAACCTCTTGAGCTTTTCCGGTCCGGGTTGTAAAAGAATGTGTCTATATTAAGGAACAGGTATCAAATTGATGGGTGAAGTAATCAAATTCCACAAGCCCAAGCTCAGCGAAAAGCACAAGGGCAAAACCCTGTGGAAAAGCGGGTTTCACGAATGGAAAGTTGTGCAGGAAAAACAGTTCGACGTGAAGCAGGGCAAGCTGGTCACGGTATACCAGTGCGCAAGATGCGGGGCGAAAAAGACGGAAGCCCGTTAGCATCAAGCCCCCCATTAAGCCGTTTTCACACCAAAATTTCCCATCCCCGGGCCTGAGCCCCGCCAGGCCTGCGCCGCTGAAAATTGACCTGCGTGTCCTAAATTGCCATAGTTTGACTATTCAGGATACATAAAACGGGGTCATGTGATGGAAGTGCGCGCCACGCTGTTGCCGGGGCAGGACGGCACCAAACAATTGCAAAAACTCTACGGCGAGCAGCTGGTCTGCGTCCGCTACCGCTACGATAAATAGAACAGGCGGCGGATCAAAACCGTAGAACTCATCATCGAAGACACTCCCTGGATCAACATCACCGACGGCCATGTGCGCCGCCCTCCACCGAAGAAAAGAATCATCGAGCAGACCCTGCTGCGCATCGGCTTTCACGAAACCGAGCTAAGGCAAAAAGTAAAGCAGGCGGGCGGTACCTGGCTGAAGCATGAAAAGCTGTGGCGCTTGCCGTATAGCAAAGTTGTTGATCTGGGGCTTGAAGAGCGGGTCGTGGAGTTGATTGATGCGGATGGGTTGGGCTTCTAGATATAGAAAGGTATGGGCAGGTTTGGAAAGATTATGGATAGATGTAGATATATCTCTATATCTATAAAGACATCTACTAACAATGTTATGTGCCCAATGAAGCCAGCATTCAAACAGGCGGTATATCTGCAAAGTGTTGACGATCCATGAATGAAACAGAATGCTTAAAGGGCGTTGATAGAAAACAATAATACATAAG
>Ga0114931_10010242_pt1 | contig 11173 bp, 10 predicted proteins | sample 2SBtaG_FD_89579 | JGI IMG/M metagenome (GOLD analysis project Ga0114931, IMG submission 89579) | Deep subsurface microbial communities from Kolumbo volcano to uncover new lineages of life (NeLLi) - 2SBTROV14_V59a metaG | ecosystem: Environmental > Aquatic > Marine > Volcanic | place: Kolumbo...
CCGGCCCTCGGCGAAGATTTCGATGGCGGCCCTCGGTGCGCCAAAGCCAAAGCTGGGCAGCTCCGCATCCTCGAAGCCGACCGCCTTGAGGTCGCCGACGGCCTTGAGGAAATCGTCGACAGCGGCAAACTCCGCGACGGCTGAAACGCCTCCCTGGACGCCTGATGCGATTTTCCAGTCCGCCCCTTGCTTGACGAGTTCGACCGAATCGCCACCGCTGGTGATCTTGATCCGCTGGGCCCGCTTCGTCTGGATGTCGGCGATCTTCTTGTCACGCAGGTCCTTCAACTCGGGTCCGACCTTTTTGAGGATGTCCTCGGCGACCTGGAAGACGGCGGGGCTGTCGGGGTTGTCCAGCTTGGCGAAGACCAGCTTCTCGGCGGTCCCTCCGAAGGCCACGCGGACGGTGCGGGTGGTGACGTCGTACTGCGGCTTGGCCGGCCGGCTGGCGGGGGGGCCCTGGACCGGCTTGGGAGTCTTTTTCTCGGTGGTCACCGCGACGGCGAGGCGGGGGGTGTCCAGGCCGTAGGGTCGCAACGTTTTGGGTTGGTCGTCGACGAAGTCCTTGACCGTCAGATTGGCCACGCCCTGGAGCAGGGCTCGGACCTTGGACTGATCGGCGCGGGCCTTGATCGGCGTCTCGATCGTCCACTTGCCGTCCTTTTTGACCAGCGTGTAGTTCTGCTCGCCTCGGACCACCACCCGCACCGCCTGCGGCGCCTTGAATTGGGCGACCCGCTTGCCGCGATAGTCCGAGAGGCTGCGGTGGAGGCTGCGGTTCAGATCGGCGCTGACCAGATAGATCGCCTCATCGCCTTCTTTTTGGACGTAGGTCTTGGTCGAGAGCTTTTGCCGAGAACCGATCTTGAGGATGTGGGCCTTCCCGTCCTTGTCCGTCAGCTTGACGATGCGAAGCGGCTTATCCAGCGAGGTCGTCTGGGCGGTCGGGCGGTCGGGGTCCGCCTTGTCGAACGCCTTGGTGTATTTGAGATTGGCGATTATGGAGACGTCGCCGCTGACGAACCCCTGCTGTGCCGGCCCCTTGATCGGCGAGGTCATCTGCCACTGATCGTCCTTCTTGAGGAAGGAGCAGGTCGATGCGGAGCCCGACTTGACCTCATAACCGGTGACGTCACCGACAGCGATGTCCAACAGCGGCTTGGGTCGGGCCTCGGACGTTTTTGACTTGGAGGCCGGCTGACTCTGCGCCCACCACACGCCGACCATGGCGAGGGCCAACGCAACAACTAGACCAATGGTTGTCTTTGGATTCATCTCGATCGCCCGTTGTGGCAGTCTGTCATGCGACTGGTGTGGCTTTATCCTTGCGAAAAAAGCGGCGACGGCTGCTACCGCCGCCGGATGTACCAGAGGAAGATGCCTGGCACGAAGACCAGGGCCGGCCAGACCGCCCACACGAACCACCGCATCGTGTTGAGTTGCCCGGCGGCGATGGCATGGACGCGGGGAACCGGCACGGGGCCTCGGCCGATGTAGGCTTCCTTGTCGTCGAGCCAGTACAAGGCGTTGACGAAGAGGTCCAGGTTTTCGGTCGGAGGCGATTCGAGCTTGATGGTTTCCGCGTTGGCCAGCACGGCTTGGCGCAGGTATCTATCCGACAGGCTCCCGCCGAAGCCCATGACGACGATCTTGCCCTTGCGTTTGTCGCCCTGGTGGCGCTCGGCGGTCAACATCAGGTCGAACGGGCCGTAGCGCGGGGGGCGATTGAGTTGGACCACGCCACGGGACTTCGGATTGTTGATGATATCGGCGATTTCGATGATGTCATCGACGCTGGCCCCGATGTATTGCTCTTTCTTTGGAATGCGGGCCACGACCTGTAACTTCACACCATCGGGCGGCGGATCGGTCGGTTCCAAAACACAGGCATCGGTCACGAGGAAACGCGTGCCCTGCATGGGCTTGCCGATAGGATTGTCCAGGAAACCGGTTACCGGCATGTGACCGAACTCTCTTAGGACGACCTTAAAGCCGTTGGGCGTTTCCAGATCGGGCTGGACGGCGACGATGCGGGTGGCGTTGTCCACGCGTATGCCCCAGTCTTTTTCCAGCAGGGGAGCGTAGCCGTAGGGCGGCGTGTGGATCGGGCCGGAAAAGCCGCCGCCGGTCACCTCCCACTTGGCGAGAAAGATCATGCGAGCGTCTTTGTCGAGCAGGTCACGGATGATCTTTCGTTGCTCCTCTCCGAAGGTCGGTCCGGGCGGCGGGCCGCCGCCGAATGGATTGGGCGCGGCTCGTGGGGCCGGGGGCAGCACCAGATAGATTCTTTCCAGGTCTTCCTTCGAAGGAGGCTCCTCTTTTTTCTGGGCCATGTTCCAGTCGGCGACTTTGAAATTGGCGGCGATCAATCGCGAGCGGAGGTCGGTCAAGTCGGTGACCGGGATGGAACTTTTGGGCGGCGTCGGCATGAAAGGATTTTGCTGGCGCGGCGCCGGCGGCTCGAAGGAGACCATGACGACCTCGGCAAAGGGCTTGTCCGAGGTCATCGCCAGGATGGCCGACGACAGGGCACTGTCACCGTTGAAGGTCCTGCCCAAGTCCTCTTTCGTGGCCCGCGCACCACCGACGCTCTGCCGCATCGGCCAGACCGAGTTGAAGCCGACGACGCGGATCTTATGATTCGCCTCAACGACCACTGCGTTGTCCTGCTTCAATTGGTCGGCGACCGAGCCCTGTTTCAACTCAGGCAGTTTCTCAAATTGCTTCTGCGCCTTGGCGATGGCAGCGATCTGATCCTTGAAGAGCTTGCCGCCGCGGGCCTGTTCCAGGAGTTTGCTAGAATCGGGATCGAGCCGGGCCAGGCGGTCGGCCAGATGGGAGAGGATCTGATCGCAGACTCGGGCGTTTCGGGTCAAGACGGCGGTCTGTTTGCGTGCCTCGGCGAGGGCCTGCTGCATCTTTTGCGGGTCACCGGCGTCGATGGCACCCAGGAGTCGCAGACGCAGTCCTTGGAGGCCGCGGCCGGCATCCTGGAGAATGCCCGCGACCTCGACGCGCATCCGCAAGGCCCCCTGCTGCACCTCGGTGGCCCAGTTGGCATGTTGTCGAACCATCGGGAACTTTTCGGCGAATTGATCGATCCTGCGAACCAGTCCGTCGAGAATCGCGCCGACCTGCGAGCTGCGATCGGCAAAGGCCTTGAGGGCCGCGGCGACATCCTGCGGAGGTGGATCGTTTCGATTTCCGACGGTCTTCCGCAGGGACCCGATGGCCGCCTTGGCCTCAGCGGCCACCTTGCGAAGCATGGCAGTGTAGGGCGAATCGGGCTTGGCGGTTTCGTCGGCGAGCTGGTTGAACTGGCCCATCACCTGAGAGATCGCCTTGAGATCGTCTTTGAAGTTCTTCAAGGCATCTTTGGCCTTGGTGGTCGCCTCGGCGTATTTGGGGATGCCGCCCTCGGGTGTCAAACCGGCGATTTCGTCGGCCACGTCTTTGGCTTTTTTCTGCTCCTGTTGGAGCTTGGCGGCCACCTGTGCGAATAACGGGAAGTCGCCCAGCCAGGATTCTTGGGCAAGGAGGCCTCGCGCGGCGGCGATGCGTTGGTCCAGGTCGGCAACGATGTTGGTCCTCAGTTTCTTGAAGGCCTCCAGGGCCTTGCGATGTGCCTCGGCTTCGCCGCCGAAGGTGGTGCTGATCTGCGAGACCAGCTTCTCGCGCTGGCTGCCGGTGCTGATGAGGGTGGCTTTGACATTCGGCGTGAAGCGTTCCAATTCGTCGCAATAATCCATGAGGCGGTCGATGTAGTGCTGCTGCTTCTCGTCCTTCTCATCCGGCGCATAGAGCAGGGACAACTTGATGGGCTTGTCATAGCCTTTGACAATTTGTTTGGTCCGCTCGCTGATGCCGTAGTTGCCCACCTCGGCGAGGTCGCGGCGATAGTCTTTCAGAGAGCCGATCCAGTTCACAGCCAAGAGCAAGAGGCCCGCCGCCAGGATGGAAACGGCCACGTTGGCGCCGATAGCAAAGCGTCGGCCGGCCGTCACGCTGCCGTCGGGTGGGGCCGAAGATTGGGGAAGAGCGGCTTGGTTGCTTACCGCCATCGTTTGGACTCCATGACCTTGACCGCCAGGAACAGAAAGAACAGCGTCGTGCTGAGAAAGAACACGATCGAGCCGGTATCGAGGATGCCCCGACTGAAATCCTTGAAGTGATGGAACACGTTGACGTAGCCCAACACCACCCGCCACTGGCCGCCCTTCCACGAGGCCAGGCCGTTGACCAGCACGGTGAAGATCGCCAGGATGCCCATGCCAATGAGGGCGGCGACCAGTTGGTATCGCGTCAGCGAGCTGGCAAACAGGCCGACGGAGACGTACATCGCCCCGAGCAGAACCATGCCGAGATAGCCGTACATCACAATGCCGAGGTCCTCGGCGCCGTACTTGAAGAGAAGCACGACATGGACGACGGTGGTCAGCAGCAAGGCGACGTAAAAGATCAGAACACCGAGGAACTTTCCGATCACGACCTCGACGTCCGTGACCGGGGCGGTCATCAGCGACTCGATGGTGCCGGTGGCATACTCGTCCGCCAACACGCGCATGGTCAGCATCGGTATGGCGAACACCAACAGCCAGGCCATGCTCTCGAGCATGAAACGCATGGATGCCTCGCCGCCCTCGATCAGCGTGTTGGACATGAACAGATAGCCCGAGGCCACCAGGAACACCGCCGCGACGATGTATGCGACCGGTGAGAGAAACGTGGCCGCCAGTTCCCGTTGGGTCAATGCCGCCACCCTGGTCATCATGCGTGCACCTCCTCGCGAGCGACGCGCGATTGTTCGGCGGTGATGCGGACGAAGAACTCCTCAAGGCTGCCCTGTTCGAGTCGAAGCTCCCGCATCGACCAATTCTTTTCCTTCACGGTCTGGTAAATCTTTTCGCGGGGATCGCCATCCTTGGCGGTCTCGATAGTGAGCCGGTTACAGCCCGTGTCGCTATGGCAATCGACCTTGCTGACGCCGCCGATGCCGCGGATCGCCTTGGCGACCGCGTCCGATGGGCCGGCGACCTCGACGATCAGGCGAGAGCCCTCGCGAATCCGCCGCTTCAACTCGTCCGGGGAGCCGGACGCCACGATCTTGCCCGCGGCGATGATGATGATCCGCTGGCAGGTGGCCTCGATCTCCGGGAGGATGTGGCTGGACAGCAGGACCGTGTGCCGCTTGGCCAGTTCTCGAACCAGATTCCGCGTCTCTCGGATTTGCGTCGGGTCCAGACCCACGGTCGGCTCGTCCAGGATCAAGACCTGCGGGTCGTGGAGCAGGGCATCCGCCAGGCCGACGCGCTGCCGCATCCCCTTGCTGAGTTGCTGAATCGGTCGGTCGATGAAATCGCCCAGCCAGCACTGCTCGGCGACGCGAGCGATGGCCGCTTGCCGGGAGGCGCGATCCAGACCACGAATCTTGCCGCGGAAGTTCAGGTATTCGCGCGTTCGCATGTGCAGATCGAGGGGCGTGTTCTCCGGCAAGTAGCCGATGACCCGTCGTACGGCCATTGATTCGGTGAAGACGTCGTGACCGGCAATCGAGGCCGAGCCGGACGTCGCGGGCATGTAACAGGTGAGGACACGCATCGTCGTGGTCTTGCCGGCCCCGTTGGGACCGAGGAAACCGACGATCTCGCCTTTTTGGATGTGGAAGGAGATGGAGTGGACCGCCGCGCGGCTGCCGTACATCTTGGTCAGGTTTTGCACCCGTATCATGAGCGCCCTACACCTCGCAATGTTGAGCCAGAGTCATGGACACCGACGCCATGTCCCTGAAGTCCTCGATCACCAAGCCGCGCGCCACTCCATGGGGGGGTCGCGCAAACACGGACTTGTATATCAAGCTCTCCACCAACGTCAAGAGCACTCCATACGTCTTCGCGAAACGGGTCCCCAGGATGGAGACTGGTCGGGAGTTCATCCACAACCGGTTGGGCGTGCTCATATCGACCCTGTACGGAGAGCTTATTCCAGACCAACCTCATCTTACGAACAATAGTGACGTGCCCGATGGGCGTTTCTTGTCAAGATGTTGTGGGGTTTTGGCTTTGGTGCTTGCCGGCGAATCGGTGGCGTGGGGTCGTCGCCGCATGATCCCACCGGCTGGAAACCGATGCCTTATCGCGGGCTTCAGCCGCAACCAATGGAACCACAAGTGGTTACAACCCCCGGTGCGAAAAGTTTGCAAGGGGTGATGAGAAATCGAGGGTTACCTCATGCGGCGGTCCTCACACAAAAGCCCCAGGCAGGTCTGCCTGGGGCTTTGAGGGGTGATCGTCGATAAGGGGTGTTTGTCGTTATTCGTTCGATTGATCACTCTGCGTCTAGTTGTCGGGTGCAACCTGTCCTATAATCCACCCATTGGAAACCGGTGCCGCAGCCTGCGAATGCCGGTTACTTGAAGGAGAGCACGCAGCAGCCGAGGTTGATGGCGCTGCCGCGGCGGGTGATTTCCACGCCGGGGGCCAGGGCGTAGAGCACCGACTTGCCGTCGCGCCGGGCGACGACGAGGCCGGACCTGCGAAGGGTCCGCAGGTGGTGCGAAAGCAGACTCTGTTCCAGCCCCAACGGGGCGTTGATCTCGCCGACGTGTCAGGGGCCCTTCATCAGGTGGCGGACGATCGCCAGCCTCGTCTCATCCGCAAGGGCCTTGAGGACCGTGGCACAAAGGGGATTGGGCTTGTGTTTCTTCGGCATGTCTTGTGTCCTCCTCAGGCTCCGATGTTTGGCGTGAACAGAGACAGCAGGTCGGTGATCGGAAACAGCAGACCCAGCGAATCGGTGATGGTGCCGGAGACAAACTTCAGGCCGCCCGACACCGTAGCATCCCGCAGGTCTCGCAGCGAGCAGCTTGAAGTATAGAGCGTTCCCATCGTGATGGTCGTGACGAGCAGCCATCGACGGGCCCAGCGCAACTTGTGATACATACTGAATCTCCTACGAACTGATGCGTGATCAAAAAAGCAGGCGGAATCTGAGACCGGCCACGAACACGTCCTTGTGCGCACCGAGCGCACCGGGGTTTTTGAGAAACTGAAAGTCCGGCGTGATCGCCAGCCACGGCGTGAGCACGATCTTGTAGTACAACTCATAGACCGTCTCACGATCGGCCTCGGCGTCGATCTGCTGGCGAAACCGCCCGGAGAGGATGCCCTGAGCCACGCCGAAGCCCAGGACGTCTTTATCGCGTTTGGGGATCAAGCCCTGATATTGGGCGCCGATCGACCAGAAGTCCTCGATCTTGCTGACCTCCTCCTTGGCGTGGCCGTATCGCAAAAAAGCCCCCAGCCCCTGCTTGTCGTGGGGATCGTGGTTTTCCTTGTAGAGCAACTGATCGAAGGAGAGATAAAAGCCCACGGTATCGCTCTTGAACCGCGGCCGGCGGACGCCGTCGAGATCGTTGATGAATCGCTGGCGGTCGCGGCCGTCATACCACAAACCGAAGCGATAGTTGCCCGATAGCGCACCGCGGGCGGAATTGAACTTGGGCATCAGGACCAGTTCCCACATGCCGATGAACGTGGCCGGCCCCTTGAAGGTGGTCTTGAGTGCGCCACGCTTCGAGCCGCGCGAATTGCCGTCGAACGCACCCATCTGGAAGTAAGCCCACTTGACCGGCTGGATCTTCAGCCGCGCCCCACCGGCAAGCGTGTGCGGCACCGTGGGATTACGCCGAAACCAACTGTTCACAAAGAGGTAATCCTCATTTTGGGCGTAGGTGTTTCGGTCGAATAGATCCTTCTTGCTCTCCAATCGGCCGACGCGCAGATCGAAGACATTGTGGTAGAACTTCTGACCGATCCACCACTTCGCGAGGAAGATGGTGTCATCCTCGCCCTCGTCCGAATTGGGCTTGGACAGGGCTCCGATCTTGCCCTTGTTGAGCCCCGTCGAGTCTCGCCAGTTTCCTTTGAATTTGACCCAGGCATAGCCGCCGTCCCACAGCCCGAGCTTCTTCGTGTCGGCCTTGAGCACCAGGTCATAGCTGCCGGCCTCGCGGAAACCCTGCTCGGTGTCCCTGCCTCCGTGGGCGTTGAAGAAGGTCTGCTGCTGATAGGCCAGGCTGATCGAGATGCCGTGATCGACCAGGAAGTTACGAACCCCGCCCCAGTCGCCGGTCATCTTTGCGTAGTCCAAATCAAAAAGATTGTGATGCGGCTTCGGCTTGGGCGTGGCTTGGCCTTCTTTCGGGCGGGTCGTGGCCTCTGCACCAGCCCGAAGCGCAAGCGAGGGTCTTCGTGAACGAGAGGGCTGCCCGTCCGGTTCCTGCTGCCCCCGCGCCGGCTTGCAACGCCAAGCGCAGAGATTAAGCAAGAGCATGAAAAACACGGTCCGGTTCGGGATGTGACGCACCGCTCGAACGATCAGTCGATCTCCAAGGGGCTTGCCTCAGGCCGCTAAATCCAGGGGCCGGCGGAAGCGGGTTCCGCTCAACGCCTACATTGTCCCCACCCAGGGCGAGGGCAAGGTCTTGTCCGCCCTTTTCATCCGTTCTTCACGAAAGATTCATGGTCCGTTGTTGTGATCGCCCACCTCGGCGTGGAACAATTCCACAAGCTGCCCTTTCCGGGAACCGTAGCCTGTCCACGGACCCCACCCCTTATGAATTCAATGTATTTGAGATCAACGACCGTTCATGTCAATCCCTGTTCCGACGGGCCCTCGCGGTGGAAAAACGCCTTCGTCTGCGGGAGACCGGATAATCTGGCCCTGGTGCAGTTTCCATTGGGCAGCATCGGCCTACGGCCGGTGCGTAGGATGAACATGGCGAGTTCGCACCGGCGGGACGCCGATGCTCCCCAAACTGTAGCCATACCAACGATCAATTCCTCCTTGCCGATCTCGTCCTGTTGCACCTATGATGCCTCACAACCCTGGCGGTGTCCGATCAGAGCCGCGCCCGTCAGGAAGCGGTTGGCGTTCCCGACGAGGACCGTTTGATTTGAGCCAGGACCGCGCTGCCGCACGGCTGCGGCGCTGGTCAGGTCAATAGTTTCTTCAAGTACGCTCTCAGAGAGGATTTTCCGTCATGATGATCTCCCCGAAGATGAACCAGGCCCTCAACCGGCAGGTGGCCAACGAGTTCGACGCCGCCTTCGGCTACCTGGCGATGTCCTTCGTCTTTCGCGACATGGGCCTGCGGGTCTTTAGCCGGCGGTTCAAAGCCCAAGCCACCGAAGAGCGAGACCATGCCCTGAAGATCACCGAATATATCCAGGACGTCGGCGGCAAGGTCGCTCTGGATGCGGTGGAAAAGCCGCGGGCCGATTTCGACTCCGCCCAGGCCATGGTCGAGGCCGCCCTGGCCAGTGAGCAGACCGTTACCCAACAAATCAATGATCTGGTCGCCCTGGCCAACGCCGAGAAGGACTACGCCACGCAGAGCTTTCTCCAGTGGTTCGTCGATGAGCAGGTCGAGGAGGTCTCGAGCATGTCCGAGCTTCTCCAAATGGTCAAGATGGCCGGCGAAGCCAACCTATTCCTGGTTGAGAGCCGCCTGGCGAAGCTGATGGAGGGCGGGTAAGAGCGCGTCCTCTGCATTGAACTCCTCTGCGGATTTGTTATCCTGTGCAATATGGTTGTCTCGTTGCTGCGATGGCGGCGGCGGGATGCGTGTCTCCTCGACGGCCCATTCGGCAGGATGCACCTTGGGAGCGACAGGATGAGAAACAGACCCAACCTCTTTGAGGTCATCAACAAGGCGCCCCAGACGCAAAACCCGCGCACGCAGCGCGGGTTCTCCTGGCGGCGGCACCGGGCGGAGGGGGAGGCTGCCGCGCCGATGGTGGCCGAACCGTTGACCGAGGAAGAAGCGGCCGCCGAACTGGAGGCCCGACGGGTCGCGGCGGAGGAGGCGGCTCGGGCGAAGGAGGCCGCTCTGCGTGAGAAGCGGGAAAGAATCGAGGCCAGGCGCGCGGCCCGGGCGGCTAAGAAAGAGCAGAAAAGGGCGGCGAGACAGGCCGCCAAGGCCGCTGCCGTTGCGTTGAGGACGGCCGCCGACCCCGCAAGCGGTGTGCCACCGATTCTGCGTCTGACGCCGGGCCGCGTGGTGCTCTCGTTGAATACCACCACCTGCATCGTGGCGGCGGCTGGGATTTGTTCGTTGCTGATCGGGGCCTACTCGCTGGGGCGACGCGGGGCCGCGGGCGGACCCGGCCCCGAGTTGGCCGCGGTCAAGAATGGCAAGACGGCGGGGAAAGACCTGTCCAGCCTGGTGCCCGGCATGGGCAACGATCAACAGGCCTCCACAAAAGCATCCGGCGTGTCCTCCGCAGCAAACCCCGATCTTTCCGCCCTGCTGAAAAAGCCTCCGGCCACGCGACGGCCCGCCGCCCGAGCAAATCAGCCTGCCAGGGTGAGCAACGCGGCGACCGTCGCGGCGCCGGCCGCCGCAGGCCTCAACTACTTGCAAATCGAGTCGTTCCCCATCAGCCGGCAAAAGAGCAGCGAGCGTCTCAAGGCCGAGTTGGAAGATGTCCGGCGTTTTCTGGCGGAGCGGGGGATCAAGACGTTCGCGCGTCGGTTGCCGCGGGGCTATGCGCTCTTCGCTGCCCAGGGGTTTTCGCCGTCCAAGAAGGCCCGTGCCCAACGCGAAGCCTTCCAACGAAAGATATCGCGGCTGGGCCAGGCTTATCGCCGAGCCGGCGGGCTGTATGAGTTCAAGGGGTGTTTTTTCGTGAGTTACGCAAGGGCCACGGCCGGTCGCCCGGCCTGAGGTTTTCTTCTTGCAGGAGTGTTGATAATGTCGTTGGACCGTTCACTGAAGACCAAAGGCTCTCTGGTCAAACACCGCAACGTCCTGACGCGGACCGAGCGGATCAAGATCCTCGCCGAGCAGGACAAGTTCGACCCGGAACAGGACCGTCCGACCGGCCTACCCAAGGTGGCCCATCGCAAGGTGGTCGTCGGCGGCAAGAGCAAAAAGGCCAAGGGCCCGGAGGGCGAGGAAGAAGCCGCGGCCGGTGATGACAAGGCCGCGAAGAAGTAGCCCCCAGTTTCCACAAGACACTGCACGATGGACCGCGTCCATTCAGTGCCGCAGTCCCACTCCCACGTTTAGCCGCGGCTGTGCGGTGCTCTGTCGTCTCGCCGCCGGCGCGTGAACCGTAGGGTCTGCACGGAAGGCCGATACGAGATCACTGCCTCCCGCGCGGCCTTCGGC
>Ga0114931_10010243_pt1 | contig 11173 bp, 10 predicted proteins | sample 2SBtaG_FD_89579 | JGI IMG/M metagenome (GOLD analysis project Ga0114931, IMG submission 89579) | Deep subsurface microbial communities from Kolumbo volcano to uncover new lineages of life (NeLLi) - 2SBTROV14_V59a metaG | ecosystem: Environmental > Aquatic > Marine > Volcanic | place: Kolumbo...
ATGTGATTGTGAAAAAACACCGGGTAAGAGACTGTGGAAAAACTCTGGACTGAAAAACTGCGAGTCATTTTATTTGCTGACGAGGCGCGATGAGGGAGGGTAGCCTGCTACCTGACCGAGTCGGAACGAAGTCCGTAAATAAAAGGGCCGCAGCCCGGAGGGGCGGTGCCGCAATTGCCTTGGGCGAAGCCGCTGATTCAAGGGCCAAAGTGTCATCGCTTTTTCGCTTCAGAGTTTTTTCACAGTCTCCTAAGCCGCTGATCGGTAATTCCCGATTGATTATTTGGTTGAGGAAGCTTAATTCGCCATTTTTTGCTTTATCGATCTAACAGTGGTCTGGTAAATCGAGGATGGCGCTTGATATTTTTTTGATCCCTTTTCCAATCAAACAAAATAAAAATTCAAATGGAAGCACGATATTGTCAACACTATGCACGGGTGATGTCCGAAGTGACGGCGGATTTTGACTGGACGCCGGTTACGAAAATGGCGGAATCCTTGTGGGAATGCTGGGAGTCCGGGGGCCATTTGTATCTGTGCGGCAATGGTGGCAGCGCTGCAAACGCTGTTCATTTGGCGAATGACTTGCTTTACGGAATCGATCCTGAAGGTGGGAAGGGGATGAAGGTGGAGGCACTTTCGGCTAATACATCGGTGCTTACTTGCCTGGCAAATGATACCAGTTATGCGGAAATTTTTAGTCGGCAGATTGAGGCAAAAGGGGGGGAAGGCGATGTGCTTCTTGTTTTTTCTGGAAGCGGTAATTCCGACAATGTTGTTAGGGCAATTGAATCGGCAAAGTCAATCGGAATCCCTACTTTTGCAGTGCTGGGGTTCGAAGGTGGAAAATGTCTTGAACTGGCGGACACCTCCATTCACTTTCCGATCAATGATATGCAGATCGCTGAAGATCTCCAAATGGTGGTGGGCCACATCATCATGAAGTGGTTGAAGAAAAGTCGGGCAGAAACTAAGGATTCCGGTGTGCAATAAGTAGGTGTTGAACTGCAAGGGTTAGCAGTTCCGTTCATTTGAAAGTTTTAATCATGTGCCACATGTTTAATCAATATTTATGGATACCATTCTCAACTGAATGATGACAAAATCGAAATCTTCAAATCTCCTTCTATTTAAATTCGAACACATTTTCTGAATTGTAGCCATGTCCGTCAAATCAACTAAGAATATTCTCGTAACCGGAGGTTGCGGTTACGTCGGCACGCTCCTGACAAAGGCGCTGCTTGCTGATGGTCATAATGTAACGGTAGTGGACACCCAGTGGTTTGGAAACTTTCTTGATCCTCACGATTCTCTCACGATTGTGAAAGAAGACATTCGCAATCATGATGCGATCCCGGTGGAGGGTGTGGACGCGATTCTCCACATGGCAAATATTGCCAATGATCCATGTGTTGACCTTGATCCAGTATTGTCATGGGAGGTAAACGATCTTGCTACCATGCAACTGATCGACCGAGCTTCAAGAGCTGGAGTAGGGCAGTTTATTTTTGCTAGTTCGGGAAGTGTATATGGAGTTAAGGACGAGCCCAGGGTCACTGAAGATCTGTCGCTCGTTCCTATATCCGTTTATAATAAAACCAAGATGGTTGCCGAACGGGTTTTGCTCAGCTATCAGGATAAAATGCAGGTTCACAACGTTCGTCCCGCTACAGTATGTGGTTACTCTCCGAGGATGCGGCTGGATGTCGCTGTCAACATGTTGACGATGCAGGCTTTGACCAAGGGGAAAATTACAGTTTTTGGGGGATCACAGACCCGTCCTAACATTCATATTCTGGATCTTGTTGACGTCTATCGGCATTTTATTGAAAATCCGGAAATTCCAAGTGGATGTTACAACGCCGGTTTTGAAAATATATCCATACTTGAAATAGCCGAGTACGTAAGAGCCAGGATTGACGCCGATGTTGTTGTCAGTGAGTCTAACGACCCCCGTTCCTATCGATTGAGTTCGGAGAAGCTGCTGGCGACCGGATTCTCCCCTAAGCGCTCGGTTGGTCAGGCTATTGACGAACTCGTTCTGCATTACCGGGATGGGGTTTTGAAAGAAGATGAGCGTAGTCACAATGTAAACTGGATGACACAGATCATCAAGCAGGGTAAGGTATAACGGGTGTCTTATGGAACCTCAAGACAACGATTTCCACGGTAAACTTCTGTCTTATGAAGAAGCGCCGTCATTTTTGGAGAATGCCCGCTCTGAGGGGAAGAAAATCGCGCATTGTCACGGGACATTTGATTTGATTCATCCCGGTCACGTATATCATCTGGAAGAGGCAAAATCTTTGGGTGACATACTGGTCGTGACCTTAACTGGTGAAAAGTATGTCAATAAAGGTCCAGGTCGTCCTTATTTCAATGATCACCTTCGGGTCAAGGCGTTGGCTGCGTTGGAGTGCGTGGATTATGTTGTGGTGATTCCTTTCCCGGCTGCGGTTGAAGCAATCGAGTGTGTGCGCCCTGATATATACTGCAAAGGAAAGGAATACGAAAACACCGCCAACGATCCCACCGGGAATATTCTTGATGATGTTCATACGGTTGAAAAGCTGGGGGGTAAGGTTGAATATATTGGGACTGTGGTTTTTAGCTCGACGAAGCTCCTCAATCGCCACTTCGATGCCCAAAGGAGCACGGTAAAGAATTTTTGCGAGAGGTTATCTAGGAAATTCCCTCCGGATCGAATTAAGAAAGAAGTAGAAAGATTTCAGGAACTTTCAGTGCTGGTCATTGGTGACATTATTTTCGACCGTTACTCTCAAGTAGTCGTCCAGGGGCTGACCTCTAAAAACAAAACAATTTCGGCTCGGCATCTCGATTCTGAAACTCAGCCGGGAGGAAGCCTGGCGGTATACCGTCATTTGAAGGAGTTCACTCCAAACGTAAAGCTGATCGGGTTGGTGGGAGCCGAGCCGTGGGTAGATGGCAGACTGGGTGACTATCTCGATAGCGATTCTGACCGGGTGATCCGGAATGAGGCATTTACTACGGTAATCAAACACCGCTTCGTGGAAATCGAGGGGCACGATAAGGAAGTGGGAAAATTATTCTCGGTAAATTTTTTGGATGACTATCCTCCGGACAACACAGCACAGGAAGAGGTGCTCAAGAATATAGGCGAGGAAATCGAGAACGCCGACGTGACCATAGTCATGGATTTCGGCCATGGTCTGATGCAGGGAGTACACCGGCGTTTCGTTGAGGAGAACGCCAGGATGATGGTCTTAAACTGTCAAACCAACAGCTTCAATCACGGGTTTAATATTATCAACCGGCAATACCGCCGGGCGGATGTCGTTACTGTGGACACTGCGGAACTTTGTCTGGCCCGCAGCGAAAGGCATTTTGACGCCCGGGGAGGTCTGGCGGAATTAGTTGAATTTCTTGGAGCTCAGTATGGCTTCTTTACTCAGGGTGATTCACCAACGCTTGGAGCGTGGAACGATCAAATAGTGGATTGTCCAGCATTCGAATCAGTTGTCACGGACACGGTCGGGGCGGGAGACGCCTTTTGCTCATTGGCGGCATTGGCCACGGCGAACGGTCTGCCGGTCGAAGTTGCCACGTTTTTGGGACAAGTTGCTGGGGCACAGGCTGTTAAAATCGTGGGCAATCGCGAATGCATTGACAAAGGCGCTTTTGTCAAGGCTGCCACCACTTTATTGAATTATTGAATGATTTTCTTTTTCCCCGATTCTCCTGCCTGAATGTCTAACGTCTTTCAACGTGTAATCGTCTTTGGGAGTAATAGCTTCACTGGCTCCCACTTCATTAATTATTTGCTTGAGCACACAGATGCAGAGGTTTGCGGGATTTCCCGGTCCAGGGAGTATGATCCGGTAATGTTGCCCTATTTATATAAAAAGCCTGCGAACAGTCGTTACAATTTTCATCAATTGAACGTGAATAATGATCTTCCAGAGATATTAAAAGTTTGTGATTCGTTTAAGCCTGATGCAGTTGTCAATTTTGCGGCGCAGGGAGAAGTGAGAAATAGTTGGCAATGGCCCGAGGATTGGTATGAGACAAATTGTCTTGCTGTTGTCAGGCTGTCCACTGAACTTGCAAAAAGAAATTACCTGAAACGCTACGTTGCAATCTCGACTCCGGAAGTCTACGGATCAACTGCCCGGGGCTTGAAGGAATGCCACGAATACGCTCCCAGCACTCCTTACGGCGCTTCGAAATTGGCTGGAGACCTCCATTTGATGGCTCTCCATAAACGGCATGGATTTCCTGTCGTATTTACCCGAGCTGCGAATCTTTATGGGATACACCAACAATTATACCGTATTATTCCCAGAACAGTGATTTATGCGAAGATGGGACGGGTGATTACTCTTCATGGTGGTGGAAAAGCAGAACGTGCTTTTATCCACGCGCGGGATGTCGCTGACGCAACTTGGCAGGTGCTGCAACGCGGGTGCAATGGAGAGGTATATCACTTGTCTCCTCAAAATGAACTTCGAACTATTCACAGTGTGGTCAAACTGGTTTTGAAAAAGGCGGGTGCGGATTTCGAAGACATGGTCGTTCTTCAGGAAGAGAATTATGGGCAAGATGAGCGATTCAGTATCGATGGATCGAAAATGGCAATGGAACTCGGTTGGCAACCTCGCGTCCGGTTTGAAGACGGCGTGTCAGAGACAGTCGAGTGGATTGACGAAAACTGGAATGACATTGCGAAGCGGGAGTTGGCGTATGTCCATCTTCGGTAGAAAGCTAATCTAGAAAGGTGTAGGACTTAGATAGTTTGAGCGATGGAATCGAGATTTGAGCTAAAATTTTTATCAGTTGGAGGAGTTTATGGGAACACAAATGACGAAAACGAAGGGAAATTTGGACCAAACCCTCGTTTTCCGCAGTCAATCAAGGTAACCCCAACTTCCTAGCAGCCTCCCTCCAGAGGTAACCTCTGGGAATGAGATTGAGGAAACTGGGTTTTCAGGGGAGCAGTTTCATAAGAGTCTGTTGAAAAGTAAGGAATGAAAAACTGCGAGTCATTTTATTGCTTGGCTAGGCGCAAGGAGGAAGCGGGGTTTCCCCGCGACCGGCGCGCAACGAAGCCAGCCAACAAAAGGGCCGCAGCCGGAGCGGTCGGGCTTTACCCTCTTTCGGCGAAGTCGTTGCTGCCCCTGCCTAAAAGCCTATAGATTTTTCGTTTCCTAGTTTTTCCACAGTTCCCTACATAACCGTATTCAGTTATATGAGCGCAGCCGGCAACTTTCTTCCCGACCAGTATGACCGCGATCAGCACATGTCAATCAATCACAATTACCTCGTCGAACAATTTAGCGACAGTTCGGAGATTTTGAGAAAAATTGGGGATCTCGTAACGCGTTGTGATTACACCTTGGGGCGTGAAGTTGACGAATTCGAGGAGCGTATTTGCAAGTTGGTTGGAAGTAAGTTTGCTGTAGGAGTGGGAAGCGGGACGGACGCTCTTTTTTTGAGCCTTAAAGCACTTGGAATAGGGGAAGGTGATGAAGTGATCACCACTCCGTATACCTTTTATGCTACCGTAGGAGCCATAGTTACGGCAGGTGCAAAACCCATATTCGCGGACGTTGGATCCGACTACAACATTGACCCCGGCCGCATTGAAGAGGCAATTTCGGATCGAACCAAGGCAGTTCTACCAGTTCATTGGGCAGGGTTGCCCTGTGACATGACGCGAATTGCAAATATTGCGCGGAAGCACGGTCTTAGTATTGTGGAAGATTCATGCCATGCGATTCTGGCCCACCGGGATGGAAATTTTGCAGGACGGGTTGGTGACACGGGATGCTTCAGTCTTCATCCCTTGAAAAACCTGAATGTATGGGGTGACGGAGGTTTTCTGGTGACCGATTCAAAAAACATTTACGAGAAGATGCTGCTTCTTCGGAACCACGGCTTGGTCGATCGAGATCACTGTTCTGTGTTTGCCTACAATTCCCGTCTCGATACGCTTCAGGCGATCGTGGCGAATCATCTTTTGAATAAGCTGGAGAACCTCACCGATACCCGGATTGCCCATGCCAACTACTTTGATGAAAAACTTGCTTCGATTGATGAAATTACGCTCCCGCCACACCCGGAAAATGTGAAACAGGTTTATCACTTGTATGTGATCCGGGCGAAGCGGCGTAATGAACTTCAGGAATTCCTCCAGCAACAAAGAATCGATGCGAAGATCCACTATCCTGTTCCCATGCACTTGCAGCCAGCTTCGGTGAAATTTGGATATAGTCCGGGTGACTTTCCCAATTCGGAAGCCGTCTGCGATTCGGTAATTTCCCTACCGGTCCATGAGTTTGTCACACATGAGCAACAGAATTTGGTTGTGAAGAAAATCAAGGAATTTTATGCAAGTTAAATTTGTTGATCTAGGTCGCCAATATAGCGAATTGCGTGAGGATATCCTCACTTCATTTGACTCGATTTCGAAAAGCGGGTGGTTTGTTTTGGGCCCCAATCTTGAAGAATTTGAGGAACATTTTGCGGCGCTCTGTCATGTGAAACATGCAATCGGCGTAGCCAACGGATCGGATGCCCTGCTTCTTTCTTTGCTGGCTCTTGGAATCGGTCCAGGCGATGAGGTTATAACGGCGCCAAATTCATTTGTGGCCAGTGCGGGGTCGATTGCCAGAACCGGAGCTCGTGTCGTTTTCAGCGATGTGGGCGACGATATGAATCTGGACCCGAAGAAGCTGGCGGATGCCATCACGGATCGAACGAAAGCCATCATGCCAGTTCATTTGACCGGGCGGGTTGCGCAAATGGAAGAAATCGGAAACATAGCCCGCCAGAATCACTTAAAGATAATTGAGGATGCAGCACAGGCGGTCGGTGCCAGCCGCAACGGAAGAATGGCGGGAGAATTCGGAATTGCCGCGGGTTTCAGCTTGCATCCACTCAAAAACCTGTTTGTTCACGGGGATGGCGGCGTCATCACGACCAGCGACGGCTCATTGGCCGATTCCCTGCGCGTCTACCGTAACCATGGACTTAAGAATCGCGATGAAACGGCATTCTGGGGAATCAATTCACGACTCGATGAGATACAAGCCGCTATCGCTGTGCATAAGCTTAAAGTCCTTGAACAATGGAACCGACGCCACAGAGAAATTGCGTGCTGTTACACTGAAGAATTGAAGGATATTGTGACAACTTTCGAGGACGACCCAGGCGAGGTATGCGTTTACCATCGCTATATGATTCGTACTTCACAACGCAACGAACTTCAGAAACATTTGGAAGAGAGGGGAGTGGAGACTAAAGTGAATTACCCGATTCCACTACACCTTCAGGAAGCGGCTAGGGATCTTGGATATGGGGTTGGCAGTTTCCCCGTTTGTGAACAATTGGCGGAAACGATTCTCAGCCTGCCTGTCCACTCCCACCTGACTGACGACGAAGTGAATTATGTCATTCAGAGTATAAAAAGCTTTCCGTTCGATTAAGAGAGTGATTACATGTATTCAGAATCTAAAATAGATCGTCTCAGCGAGACGTCGAGGAAAATCTCTTTTAAACTAATTGAACTTTCTCATAATGCAGGTACGCCGCATTTGGCTTCCGCGATGAGTACTGTCGATGCATTGGTTGCCCTATATTGGAATGTTCTTAAAATTTGTTCGGATAACATTGGCTTGCCGGATCGCGACCGTTTTATTCTTAGCAAGGGACATGCCGCATTGGGACTTTATACGGCGCTTGCTTATCGGGGAATTATTTCCATGGAAACACTCAATACATTTGGAGAACATGGGAGTTGTCTTCCCGAGCAGCCCGCGCCACATCTGGTTCCTGGAGTAGAATGGGCAACCGGTTCGCTCGGCCATGGACTGGGGGTCGGCCTGGGTATGGCTCTTGCATCCAAGAGGGCAGAACAATATTTTCGTGTTGCGGTCATGATGGGCGACGGAGAGTGCAACGAAGGTTCTGTTTGGGAAGCTGCCATGTTGGCACCAAAGCTTGGTCTTTCTAATCTTCTTGTGCTGATTGATTATAATAGGTGGCAGGCAACGGCCCGAAGCCAGGATGTTATGCAACTTGATCCACTTGCTGATAAATGGAAAGCTTTCGGTTGGAATGTTGAAGAAGTAGATGGCCACGACATTAAGGCGATCACGATGGCGGCTGAAAACTGTTATTCTTCAGACAACCGTCCAGGTGCCATTATTCTTCACACAATCAAGGGAAAGGGAGTGAGTTTTATGGAAGACGACAACAACTGGCACTACATTGTTCCAAGTAAGGAACATGTGGCCGCTGCAAGAAAGGAATTGTTGATTCAATCATGAGAAACGCTTTTGCAAAATGCATCACTGGGATGGCAAGAGAGGACGAAAAAATATTTCTTTTGATGGGAGACATAGGAAATCGCCTTTTCAACGATTTCAGTGCGCAAAATCCAGAAAGATTTCTCAATTGCGGTATTGCTGAGGCCAATATGATTAGTGTGGCTTGTGGCCTCGCCAATGGCGGATTCAAACCAGTTTGTTACACGATTGCACCCTTTGTCACCGCCCGATGTTACGAACAGATTCGGATCGATGTCGGTTACCACGGATCCAATGTCATTATGATTGGAACGGGCTCTGGGCTATCATACGCTTCATTGGGGGCTACTCATCACGGATTTGATGACATCGCCCTGATGCGTGCCATTCCAGGGATTGACATTTTCAGTCCTTGTGATTCGAATGATGTTTATGCTTGTTTGGGTGCGGCATTTGAGAGCCCGCGTCCCGCCTACATTCGAATTGGTAAGAAAGGCGAGCCTACCATGCTGCCTGATATTCCTACGGTAAAAATTGGGAAAATGGAAATGTATCGCCCTGGAAGAGACATTTGCGTTTTGAGCAGTGGCACAACACTTTCGGTTTGTGTTGAGGCTGCCAAAATGCTTGAAAGAGAGGGTATTTCGGCCTCGGTGGTTCGTTGTCCCTGTGTAAAACCGCTTGATACGGAATTTCTACGTGATGAGGTAATGAGCAACTATCAACTTGTTGTAAGCGTTGAAGAACATAGCCTTTGTGGCGGTTTTGGCAGTGCTGTGGCCGAGTTTATTGTTGATAGCGGTTTGGGAGATGGTGTTCGATTCGTCCGGGTTGGAATACCTGATGAATTCATTCATCAGATTGGCTCGCAGGAGTACGTCCGGAAAAAATGTGGTATCGATGCAGAATCTATAGCTGCGAAGATTACTCAATGTTTAAGTGAGGAAATTTAGGGTCTCCCAGGAAGCTGGCGGACTTGGCATCCTGTTGAAAAACCCTTCGCAATTCGAGAAAGTTAGAGAAATTGAACGATGTTCGCACGCCGCGACGTTGATGGCCCAAAGCAGGAAGAGTTCTGGGTGGAGAAAAAGCAACTACCAGCGGCGAAGGCAGGCAAGTGTTACCGGAAGCTTGACGAGACGTTGAGCGAGATTGAGTTCGCCGTGAAGGTGGGAGAAGTCTGTCGGCCCGCCTACAAGGACGCCAAGGCAGGAGGGAGGCCCGGGATTGATCCGGCGGTGTATTTGATGGCGCCTGGCGGCGCACACCCTCTGGGCAGCCCTTTGCGCTGTCTGTCTCGCTGACGCTCGGCTCAAGATGCTGATGGTGGGATTTTTCGAAAACCTGATCAGCGAGCGAGCGATTGCGAGCCGCTGCGAAGACAGCCTATCGTTGCGGGCCTTCCTCGGTTACGATCTGACCGAGAACACCCCCGATCATTCCTCGCTCTCGGTGATCCGTGCCCGGCTTGGAGTAGAAGTCTACCAACAAGCATTGGAGGTCGTGCTGACGGGGCTCTACGAGCACGGCTTGCTCAAAGGGCGCGAGCACGGCATCGAGAGTTCCATCATCGAGGCCAACGCGAGTCTGCGTGAGCTGCAGCACCGCAACACCGAAGAAGCCTACTGGGACTATGTGAAGAAGCTTGCGGCCGAGACGGGAATCGATCCTGACGATACCAAGGCCGTGCGGCGTTTTGACAAGAAGCGCAAAGGGCGCAAGACCTCCAACGAGGACTGGTTTAATCCGAACGATCCCGAAGCCAAAGTCGGACGAACCAAGGACGGGGCCTGCGACATGGTCTATCAACCCGAACATCTCACCGACCTGGAGACGGGAGCGATCATCCGGGCAGAAGTCCGGCCCGGTGATTGCGGAGACAGGGAGGAATTGTCTGAGCGGGTGTTGGAGGGATGTCAGAGCCTGGCAGAAGTTTGTGAGGATCCGATGCAGGAAAAGGTGGGACGGAGCCTGACCATTGACGAAGGCTACTTCAGCGTGGAGGAGGTCTGTGGGCTGCAGGGCGAGGGCATCCGCACCGTAATGGGTGAGACCCGCACGAGTCGCGACGCAACCTGGCCAAGCAATGTAAAGTGACGCGGCAAACCCTGAACAAGGCAAAGCGGGCGGTGAAGAGCAAGAGTGGTAAGGCACTGCTCAGAAAGCGGGGCGAATACCTTGAACGCAGTTTTGCTCACGTGCTCGACCATGGCGGCTTGAGGCGAGGGACACTGCGAGGAACCGAGAACCTGACAAAGCGACAAATTGCAGCAGTGATGACCTATGATCTTTCCTTGTTGATGCGCAAGCGCTTCGCATTTGGAACGCCGAAACAATGGGCTACAGGGGCTCTTTTGAGCCTTATTTCTCTATGGAAACGCTTCCTTCGAGCTATTGAAAGTGCAGATAGACTACTCTCGCGATCTCGGCCGCGCAATGACCTGAATCTGAGACTGTTCGCTTTCTCCACCAAAACGTGGACGATCACTGGAAAGGTACGTTTTTCAACAGGCTGTTAAGGAATTCGAAAAAGCGCTCTAAGCTTTTGTAACTCAATACAACAAACAGGTCACACCATTGGTCTGGACAAAAGGGCTGGAGAAACTCGAAAAGCTTCCAGCCTACTGCGAAGTTGCAAAAAGAAAGTGTGGTCACATAAGTCCGCGATGATGCAGTAGGGTAGCTGGTGAAACCACCAATTTCAAGGGAACGCCTTATAGGATGTTATTTCGACCTTGTTGGATAAGGTAAACGGACGACGCTTACCACAGAAGGACCGTAATGAAAGTTGGCATTGATTTTGATAATACAATCGTGTGTTACGATGAGGCATTTTATTCCTGTGCAATTGAGAAGGAATTGATTCCTGCCGATCTTCCATTAAA
>Ga0114931_10010244_pt1 | contig 11172 bp, 7 predicted proteins | sample 2SBtaG_FD_89579 | JGI IMG/M metagenome (GOLD analysis project Ga0114931, IMG submission 89579) | Deep subsurface microbial communities from Kolumbo volcano to uncover new lineages of life (NeLLi) - 2SBTROV14_V59a metaG | ecosystem: Environmental > Aquatic > Marine > Volcanic | place: Kolumbo...
AAGAAAAAAGAGCGGGAACTATGACATTAAGTTAAAAATTAAATAGAAGAAATATTATTGTTAACGAAGTCAAATCGCGCGCAACTTATGGCGAAGCCATCCCTTCAGGGAAGAATATTTTTTAATTTCGGAAGTAAGTGGTCTTGAGTCACAACTTTTAATTTAAATATCCCGGTAAATTTAGAGTGAATAATTAAAATTACACGCATGTAAACCGGCCCGCACACGCAGAAATAAAGTGTAATAATCGGTTGTGGTATGAAGAGAGGCGGGACAATTATACACTGCTGTGGGTAGAAGATACGACTGTTGGTAACGACATAAAGATGTTGAAATTTTCCAGCAGAAATACAAACTTTAGTAGTCTTTTTATATGAGAACAGTTCCTTAATAATTATTTAACTGCAGGGTAAAAATATCATTGTTAAGCGATATGCATATTATCTTTTGACAGTTAATCATAGCATTGTTGAGCTTACTAAAGCCAATGTAAAAACATAGGATAAATGAACGAAGGTTGAATATATTATCTGTTGTAAGTAATATTTCCATTATGAAATTGTAATGTAATTTTTATATATTAGAATCAAGTTTATTCTATTATAAAAAGTAAAGAAATTGTGGGAATAAAATGAATGATGAAACAACAATTCCCATCATGAGAATCATTTCGAAAATAAGGGTCTCTTATCAGAATCAACTTTCGATTTCACCAATTCCACAAATATTATTAAATGCATATCGAATTGCTATTGATCATTTCAATAAAAATAGAAACAACAAATTATGTCTGGTTTTTCCAATAAAAGAAGTTGCCGCACAATGGTTAGCTTTATTGTTTGCATTAAATTGTATTTACACGGATTATAAAAAATTCAAAAATCAAATTTTTGAGTCTTATAAAAATTACAGAAAGGGTGATTTATTAATATTAAATAATGATGCAATTGTTAAATGGGAAGGTTATGATGAAAAATATATTAAATTTAGTACAAAACCCAAAAAAAATGCCTCTGAGCCAATAAGATTTGCCAAACATGAAGATGTAATTAAGCTTCAACCTGCGCCTGCCAATAAAAAATCTGTTTCTATATACAAAAAAGTTATACATGCTTTACAAAGAAAAACAAATTGCCCACTCGATACGTTATTAGGTATTAATAGCGAAGGAAACAGACAATTTATGAGAACAAATGTATGTCTCATAAGTAAATTTAAAGATTATGATACGATATTTAATAACATCTCAATAAATAGATATCCAATCGAAAACTATATAATTGGCGAGAAGATTTCAGAAGATGGAAAAATTAAAAATTTTAGTTCTTTATTAGTTTCTAATAATTTTGAGAGAGCAATAGAATTAATTGAAGAAAAAGATTCAATTACAAAGCTAATAATAGATGGATTTAATCATATATATGAAAGCACTACAAATTTTATAGATGTTGACAAAAAACAGATACCCACAATATTGATTACGGATCTAAAAGAAATTGATACTTTTGAAAAATTGGCTGGGTTGGATTTTGAATTTTATAATTTTACAAAAGAAAACATTGATTTGGAAAATTGCACTAAAGAAAACCGGTTTTTTCCCCTTGATGTTAAACTCAGAAATTACATTACTTTCAATAGTGAAAGAATTATTTGCAAGAATGATGAACTAGAAAGCGCGGCAAAATTACTGCAGAATATAGAACAAGACGAAACTAATGTAAATTTAATAACATTGCGAAATTCGCAGATTAAGATTATAAACCGGTTAGCCAGAATTTGTTATATGCCCAATAATGAAGAAATTGATAACTATTTCAAACTTATAAAAGATGTTTCAATGCGATTTGAGAAATTTAGGGCTTGGTTAGGTGATGCGGAGAAATCTATAGGGAACATAATATCAAAACTAAATTGTTTTGTTAATCAGCTTTCAGAAATTAAAACTGATAAATGTTTAAAGTTTGAAAACTTATTGCAAAATAATTATCATTATGTGGTTTGCCCAACAACAGAAGAAGAAAATAGTTTAAAAAAACATTTAAATTCAAAGGGCATAAAGATAATTCAAGTTTCAGAACTGAATAACAATTTATTAGAAAATAAAGAGGTAAAGGCCATATTAACTGGTTGGCCGAGAAGTAATAACTTTAATAAAATAGTTTGTAGTTTTATTTTGAACAAACTCACAGTACTGTTTTATCCTTTTGAACATAGGTATTATAATTCTTTACAAAGAAGAAATTTAAAAAACATTAAAAATATAATTAAACATGCAGAAATGATAGCAGGTGGATTTAAAGGATATGAAAATATTTTTTCGGTTGATGATATAGTTGAGACAAATGAGGAACAAATTTTTGATGTTATTGACTTTGAACTAAAAATTGATGATACGCAATACTCAAAGTATTATGCAAAAGGAACAGATATACAAAGTTGTAAAGCAAAACGTATTGATTTTGAGAATAACAAATTCATATACGCTACCGAATCACATAAGTTTATTATAGTAAGGGAATTTGAAAATACCTTCAGAAACAAGCCAAGTATTGTAATTAAAAAATTAGAAGATATTAGTTACGGTGACATTATTGCCATAATAAATACTGATAAAGATATTTTGGTAGAAATGGTTAAAAAAGTAGCCGCAAAGGAAGATTATGCTCAAATAAAATCATGGATTGACTTATGGAAAGATTTACTTGAAAAGAAATTTGCAGAAATTAATTATGATTTTCCCCGCTTAGTAAGAACATTAAGGAGATATAGATGTACAAAGCATGCAGCAACAATCAGAACTTGGGTAAATGAAGAAAATATGATAGGACCCGAAGACGATGCTGACTTGAAAGCCATAGCAAGAATGACTAATTCAAACTATTTGCTAGAAAATATTAGTAAGGTTAGAAAAGCTATAAGAACTATGACAAGCTGGAGAATGAAGGCAGCTGAGATTATTAGAAATAAGATAAAGCATACATTGATGGAAATTAAGGCTAATTCAATTGTAAACAATCAAGTTGAAATTCACGATTTAGGCGGAGTAGTTTTCTTAAAGGTAGTTGATTTACAAAATAAATCAGAAGAAATTGATAGAAAATTTGTTAATAGATTACTTGAAAAAGAAATTGTTTAGTAAATAATACCCACTACAATATAATTATGATGGGTATAAATATATGTTTATTTGTAGTAGGGCCAAATATCGTTGAGTAAATATAATTACTAAATTAGTCAGAGTATGTTATACAAGAGTTCTTCTAAGGAGACTTAATTAAAATGAGAGAAGACATTTTAAACTTTGTTAAAAAAGAATTAATTGGACCGGACCCAATTAAGCCTCATATTCAAGAGAACGGAGAAGAAATATTAATTAACGAACCACCCCGACTCAGATATGGTGCGGGGATCCTGTTTCCTAAAACTGCGACTTTCAATGAAATTGATTTTACTTCCTCAGATGAAAAGAATGTATTCGAAAAAGTTGAAGAAGATATAACAAATGATGACCCCGTTAAGGTTTCTGAAAGTAAAATATCAGATGATTTGAGTGAAGTTTTTGAAGAAGAAATTTCACTGACTAATAACTATCTTCCTTCTGCGATGGGATTTAGTTGTTTTTCTAAAATTCCCTCAAATGGTTTTTTCATAAAAATAAGGGCGGGAGTATATGAGTTTAAAGAATATACTTACAAAAGAAAAGACGGTACTTCGGTGGATACAAAAGCGTATTATCGCATTCCTCTGGATCAAGAAATCAAGTTAAGACCCGAAGAAATACCTGATAAGCCTAGAAAGTATATTAAGAAGTCATTAGTAGATAAAGAAGGAAAAGAAATTGATTTAATATTAAATGTTCGCAATAGAACGAAAGAAAAGTTTACCGAAAAGGAAATTCATTTACTTACTTTTACTTTAATTAATATGAAACTATGTAAAAAAGAAAATATTAACAATGAAGATTGTTTTTTCCAAGTTTCATTTACAGTAAGTGCTGAAGAAAAATGTTTTGACCCTTATATAGTCACTTTTTCTAAAGCTGATAAAGAAGATGAGAAATCCAATCATTTGCTTTTCAGAAAGAAGAAAATATTTGCGGTTGGTCATGGATGTTCTCCCAAATGGGATGATAATGAGGTAAATAGTATAGATAAAATTATTGCAGAAGTTATACCATCCTATGAGGTTAAACCCATTGTGCCTAGAGAATTAGAGAATATAAACTTATCTATGCTAGAATTAAGCGATTTGTCAGATGATGATATATTGGAAAATTTAAAAAAATTAGCCTTGGAATATGAGAACTGGATTAATAAACAGGAGAATATTGCCAATGAGGAATTCAAAAATGCTAGCTATTATAAATTGACAGCAGAGAGACACATTAGAACCTGTCGTATATGTCTACAAAGAATAAAGAATGGGATTAAGTTATTAGGAGATAATAATAAAGTAAATCGTGCTTTTAGATTAATGAATAGAGCAATGCTACTACAACAGTTACATTACAACATAGATACACGTAATTGGATAGTTGAAAACAACAAGATTGTTGGATTATCACCCACGACTATGCCGGATATAAACGATCCCAGCACTTGGAAACCCAAATTAGGAACTTGGCGCCCATTTCAGATAGCATTCATATTAATGAATTTACATGCAATGCTAGAATCAGAACATCCTGACAGAGAAATTGTGGACTTGATTTGGTTCCCAACTGGTGGTGGCAAAACCGAAGCATATTTGGGATTAGCTTCTTTTACCATTTTTTTAAAAAGGTTGAAAAACAAGAATGATGATGGTACAACAGTTTTAATGCGATATACTTTACGCCTTTTAACAGCTCAACAGTTTCAGAGAGCAGCGTCATTAATTTGTGCATGTGATAAAATAAGAAAAGAATTTGAAAATGAATTGGGAGGGAAAAGGATAACAATAGGACTTTGGGTTGGGGAGAATTTAACACCAATTAAACGTAGTTCTGCACGACGTATATTTAACAGAATGGAAAATGGAAATGAAAATGAAAATCCCTTTGTTATACTGAAGTGTCCTTGGTGTGGTGCACAAATGGGTTTAGTAAAAGGTGTTAGCAGCAATCATGTAAAAGGATATAAACGTAGAAGCATAAATGGTATTCAAACTATTGTTTATCAATGTGATAATGATGAATGTGATTTTTCACATTCAAATCATAATTTGCCATTATATGTTATTGATGAAGATATATATGATGACCCACCAACACTTTTAATAGGAACAGTTGATAAGTTTGCAATGTTAGTTTGGAAACCGGAAGCAATGTCATTGTTCGGTTTTAGAAATAAAAAAAGGATAAAACCCCCGGAATTAATTATTCAGGACGAATTACATTTAATTTCGGGGCCTTTGGGTTCAATGGTAGGTTTGTATGAAACGATGATTGAAGAGTTGTGTACATACAATAAAATAAAACCCAAAATAATTGCATCAACAGCAACGATAAGCAGAGCGAAAGAACAAATAAATTCTCTTTATGGCAGAGGATTTAATAATGTAAATATTTTTCCGCCCCCGTGCTTAAATGCTGGCGACTCATTTTTTGCCTATGAGGAATCCGATTATGAAAAGGTCCCCGGAAGAATATACGTTGGGATTTTTGCATCTGCCCTACCTTCCCACGCAACAACACAGGTAAGGGTTATTTCTGCTTTACTTCAATCGGTGAAGACAATTAATGTTATTGATGAATGCTTAAGAGATCCTTATTGGACAGTTTTAATATATTTCAATAGTATTAGAGAGTTGGGTCATGCAGCGACATTAATACGAGCAGATATACCAGAATATATGAGTTCGCTATGGCTTCGCAAGCGAATTATTGGAGACGAAAGGAGATTTATTAATAAAGATATCGAATTAACAAGTCGGGTAAATAGCACTAACATACCCAATTATCTTGAACAGCTTATGAAATCTTGGACTGGTGATAAATCCGCATATCCTGTAGACGTTTGTTTGGCAACAAATATGATATCGGTTGGTGTAGATATACCCCGTTTGGGTTTAATGACTGTGATTGGTCAACCAAAGACAACTTCAGAGTATATTCAAGCAACCAGCCGCATTGGGCGTTCTAAAAATGGGCCGGGGATTGTATTTACTATTTATAATTGCGCAAAACCAAGAGATCGTTCTCATTTTGAACATTTTCAAGAATATCATTCTAAAATTTACGGTAATGTTGAACCATCAAGTGTCACCCCATTTTCTTTACCTGCAAGGGAAAGAGCATTACATGCATTGTTAGTTGGATTAATAAGAGCCTATTCGAAGGATAATAAAAAATCACCCAGACCGTTCCCCCCTTCGGATATTATCGAAAAAGTAAAAAAAATAATTATGGACCGGGTAAAGTTAATAGATGAAGAAGAGTATGAGAACACAGTAACTATGATAGAAGAAAAACTGGTATTTTGGAAAAACGAATTACCCACGGAGTATGGTGGTTTTGGAACACAACAAAATCAACCCTTAATGTATCCGGCAGGAACAAGTCAACCTGATGAAATAAAATCAAGAGCATGGCCAACACCAACATCAATGCGAAATGTTGATGCGACTTGTGATGTGATAGTTATTACTGACTATAAAAACACTGATAAAATTTAAGAGTAAGTATGAAAGCTAAAAAACCTATTAGAAGATCACAATTAATCTCACCTTGGGGAGTTGGACAGATGATCAATTTTCGCGGTGATGAATCATTGATGGTTGCAGGTTTAGATATGTGGGAAGATAAATTCAGAAGTATTGCTGAACCCGATGAATTTGTGATTAAAGAAGAAAGATTGGCTAAAAGATTAGGAGTAAAAGATTTTAGATTACCACCGGATTATAGAGCACCCGATTTCGGGGTTACGAATCCATCAATTCAGATCCCTTTTGTAAGATTTCCTAGGTGGCACTATTGTACAAGATGTGGTTTGATGGAAAAAATATCAATTTATCATTCTCGTAAACCAATCTGTTTGGGATATGCATTCCGTTCTGGACGATCTTGCGCTGATATACCTAAAAATAAAAGAAGAAGGCTAATCCCAGTTCGTTTTATAGCTATTTGTCCAGAAGGTCATATTCGTGATTTCCCGTTTATTGAGTGGGTCCATGGTGAATTCCCCGAAGAGGGGAATCATAAATTAAGATTGAGAGCAGGTAGAAGCACAGGGGCTTTGTCAGGTATAGAAGTTTCTTGTATTTGTGGGGTTAAGAAAACAATGGCAGGCGCATTTAATGACAAAGTATTAAGTAATAAATTTGGTATAATTTGTACTGGTGATCGACCTTGGTTGGGAGAAGAAGCAGAAAGAGAAAACACACAGCATTGTGGTCAGCATCTTATAGTAGTTCAAAAAGGTGCTTCTAATGTTTATTTCCCTCAAATACGTAGCTCAATTTATTTGCCGCCGTGGGATAACATAGGTGAGAAACGTATTGTAAGTGTGCTAGAGAAAAACTGGGATTTTTTGACATCAAATATTGAAGATGGAAACTTTCAGGTTTCTAAATTTGAATTAATTGCAGAGCAAAACTTTTCAAAGGATAAGCAAAAATATTACACAAAAAAATTGCTTGAGGTGGCTAAACAAAGAATGAAAGGGATAATTAATCAAACTTCAGATGATTCAGAAGAAAAGTATAGGAAGATGGAATATGATGCAATACTGTCAGAAACATTTGGGAAAAGCGAAGAGTTTTATGTTTCGAAAATACAATCAGATAAATATTATGATTCGGAAAAAAGCAACATAATAAGAAAGAGTTTTAATAATATAGTTTTACTTCACAAATTGAGAGAAACAAGAGCGTTTTTAGGGTTTTCCAGATGGCTTCCAGATGATGGAAAAACAATAGAAGAAATGAAGAATTTTATAAAACTAGGAAGAAGTATAAACTGGCTTCCTGCAGTTGTTGTTAAAGGGGAGGGTGTTTTTTTTGAGTTTAATGAAGAACGGTTGAAAATATGGAATAAAATACAGGAGGTGATAAATAGAGCAAAATTAATTTCTCTTAATTATAATGCACTGAGAAAAAAGAGAGAACAAGTAGTAAGGAATATAAACCCATTGTTTATTCTGTTACATACTTTTTCCCACTTGGTAATAAACCAATTTAGTTTTGAATGTGGCTACGGCAGTTCTTCTCTTAGAGAAAGGATTTATTGTAATGTAGATTCTGCAAGTGATTCGATGCGTGGGATTTTAATTTATACAGCATCTGGGGATTCTGAAGGTTCTTTAGGCGGCTTAGTACGACAAGGTAAACCGGGAAATCTAGAATCAATAGTGTACAATGCAATTGAAAATGCAAGATGGTGTTCAAGTGATCCAATATGTATTGAGAGTAATGGTCAAGGGCCTAATTCTTGTAATCTTGCAGCTTGTCATAATTGCGCATTATTACCAGAAACATGTTGTGAAGAATCAAATATGCTACTAGATAGGGGTTTATTAATAGGTACGTTAGAACATCCTGAAATGGGGTATTTCAATTTTTAGCTTTTGCTCATTTCAACGTTTTTTTTATAACACATGCAACTTTTTGTGCTAGTATTGGGGGTACGGCGTTTCCTACTTGTACATATTGTGAGGTCTTGGGTCCACAAAAAAAATAGTTATCCGGGAAAGTTTGTATTCTCGCTGCTTCTCTTACAGTTAAGCTTCTGCATTGAGTTGGGTCAGGGTGAATATAGTAATGGCCGTCCTTGGAGATGTGGCTGGTAATTGTTCTGGAAGGTTCTCCCCAAATCTGAACACGAAACCTGTCACTGAAAATCCCCTTTTTTGCATTTTTGTGTTTTGGTAGTAATGTGCTTGGAAAGTCGTCTAGCTTCGGGGATTTTCCTTTAACCTTTGCATAGCAAGAAGCAAATAAATATCTGTATAAATCTTCTGTTAGATGTGCTCGTGTTGAGTGGTTACAAACACCTTTCAGCCTTTTGTCTATAAACCATTCCGTTTCTTCTTCATAGCTAATTCTGGTATCATATTTGACAAATTCTGCTCCCCTGTCTTTTCCGGGTAAATGTAAATTCCCAACTGCTTTAATCATATATTGACGAACATCATTTTCTATTTTTGGGGGCAGCCCATTATTTACAAATTGCTTCAAAACTTTATTCCAGTTATCTTTATTGTCTCTCTCTTTGGACAAACCACTTCTAACACGGGGCAATTTTTTAATAACTTTGTCAATTATAATATGGTCTTTGGGTTCTAGTAAATCGGGCTCTTTAGTAAAAATATCTTTCCTTATTCCAAGTATAATTACCCTGTGTCTTTTTTGTGGTATGCCATAATTTTCTGCTTTTATTATAAAATCTTCCGGTTCTAAATCGGGTCTGCCGTTTAAATCGTATCCGATAGGTTTTTTGACAAATGAGAACAAGTAATATCCAGGACATTCTGATTTTGATTTGTTTTTACCCTGCAATTTTTCATACGATTCGGCAGGGTTCTCCAGGTCATTAAGTATTTCAAGGAAAATAAGTTTTTCACTTAGTTTTGAGGATAACAAACCCTTCACATTTTCCATTACAAATACAGGTGGATTATGTACAGCAAGTATTCTGTAATACTCTTTGTAGAGAAACACCCTTGGGTCATTTTCGTCCAATCCATTTTGCCATTGTTGTCTTACTCTCCCAATTACTGAGTAAGCCTGACAGGGAGGTCCTCCTATCAATACCCATTTTTTCTCATTTTTCAGGGCTTCTCGTATTCTTTCATCTACTTTCTCAGGAGAAGTCTTGCCTAATTCTGCTTTCCATGCTTCTTTTTTTGCTGCAAGACTTCTTTTGTAGTATGCTTTAAATAAATCATCTTTTGTTATTTCTCCCCGTAAATATTTATAGTATTCAGGTGGTACATCATCTTTTTCGAATTGTCTGAAGAAACTTCTCAATTCCAATGTCTGGTGTGCATTTGTATCTTTTTCAATTGACAGTGCAATTCTGAAAACTCTCTTCCCTTTTTTATCTGTTAAACTTGCAAATCCCTCTCCCAAGCCACCGGGTCCGGCAAATAAATCAATAACAGGGATTGTAAGATGTTTATTCATGTAATTTCTTTGTTAACTTTATGAGTGTTTTTTGTAGTTTATCTTGTTTCAACTGACATTCCCAAATGGTGATAACGTTCCATCCCATTTTCTTTAGTTTGTTCAGATTTCGTTTATCATTTTCCCTGTTGCCTTCAATCTTATTCAGCCACCATTTTGTTCTTGTCTTCGGAATCACAAAATATTTACAATTTTTATGTCCGTGCCAGAAACAACCATTAATAAAAATTACAGTTTTATATTTTGGTAAAACAATATCCGGTTTACCCGGCATATCTTTCCTGTGTAGTCTGAATCTGAATCCTTGCGAGTGTAAAAACTTTCTTACTAAAATTTCCGGTTTGGTATTTTTCCCCCTTATCATACTCATATTGTAACTTCTTACTTCGGGACTGTGAACATCAGCCATTATTTGTAAGATTGAAAATTAAACTTATGATAGTCCGTAAAAACAAGCCTGAATTTCTGTGAACTTGCCGAACTTTTAATTATTTCAATTTCATATTCATTTGTTGCTTTTACAAGGTCTTCAAACAATTCATCTTCCATATCGTCGGCAGTTACAGTAACTCCTTCAAGCTTTACAACGTACCCTTGCTGTTGAAGCTCCCAAATAATTGAAACCAATGGTGAGTTCATTTCATCAGAGTCAACAGAATTAAATATTTTTTGAATGTTCATAACTAAATTATTTTTATTTAATTATTAAAATATAGAGAAATGAGAATTAAAATCCAGGCAAAAGATAAAGGCAAGTGGGTTATCTGCGGTTCAAAAGAAAATCTTCATTTTGATCATGATTTACCTTACTCAAAAGGAGGCACATCACTCACAGCAGATAACGTTCGAATACTATGTATGAAACACAACTTGTCCAAATCCAACAATATCCTAACCCTCCCTCCAATCTTTTTTTCTTAGAATAGCCGGATGATATTCAACCATCAAGTGGATGATAATCATCCGCTGCGTGGACGATTTGCAGCTCTGCTTAATGCGCCTTCCAATTTTCATCTCACAGATTCCGCATCGGGTGCGGAATGACAACGGAAGAACTCTCAGCGTTCTCTG
>Ga0114931_10010245_pt1 | contig 11172 bp, 8 predicted proteins | sample 2SBtaG_FD_89579 | JGI IMG/M metagenome (GOLD analysis project Ga0114931, IMG submission 89579) | Deep subsurface microbial communities from Kolumbo volcano to uncover new lineages of life (NeLLi) - 2SBTROV14_V59a metaG | ecosystem: Environmental > Aquatic > Marine > Volcanic | place: Kolumbo...
GCCTGCTACCTGACCGAGTCGGAACGAAGTCCGTAAATAAAAGGGCCGCAGCCCGGAGGGGCGGTGCAGAAATGGCTTTGGGCGAAGCCGCTGATTCAAGGGCCAAAGTGTCATCGCTTTTTTGTTTCAGAGTTTTTCCACCGTCTCTTAAAGACCGCTCAGGTGGTTACTCGATCAGGCCCATTTCCTTTAGCTTGCGCTGCAGGGTTCGCCGGGAGATGCCTAGCAACTTGGCAGCTTCCGTGCGGTTGTTGGATGCGCGGTCGAGGGCGAGATGGATGAACTGCTTTTCCATTTCTGAAAGGTTGAGACTGTCTGAGTCGCTCTGGGAGCCGACAGACACAGATGAGGCAGATGATGAGATGCCCGCTTGCTTCACCGCCAATGTGCCTGGGGCCGCTCCGTTGTCGTGCTTCTTTAAAAACGGTGGCAGATGTCGAATCCCGATTTTGGCGGAATTGCACATCACCACGCCGTGCTCAATAGCCGTGCGAAGTTCACGGACATTGCCGGGCCAGTCATAGTCGAGGATTACCCGCATGGCATCCGCGGTCAGATCAGCTTTTTGTTTGTTGTTCTCTTCCGCGAACTCCTTTAAAAAAGCAGCTACCAAAACGGGGATGTCTTCTTTTCTTCCCCTCAATGGCGGCAATTGAATGCAGACGACATTGATTCGAAAAAACAGGTCATCCCTGAATTTCCCCTCTTTGACGAGCTCGGCAAGGTTCTTATTGGTGGCAGTGATCACTCTGACATCAACTTTGACGGCCTTATTGCCACCGAGCCGCTCGATCGTTCTTTCACCGAGTGCCCGTAATAATTTCACCTGAATGTTGGCGTCGATCTCTCCTATTTCATCGAGAAACAAAGTTCCTCCGCTGGCTTCTTCGAACCGACCTATCCGCTTTTCTATCGCCCCGGTAAAAGCTCCCCGCTCATGGCCGAACAGTTCGCTTTCCAACAGTTGCTCGCTCAACGCCGCGCAGTGAACGGAAACAATTTTGGATTTGGGACGACCGCTCAGATTGTGAAGGGCCCGCGCCACCAGCTCTTTCCCGGTGCCGCTTTCTCCTTCAATCAGAACAGTGGCCCGCGTCGGAGCCACCTGTCGAATGATCTCAAAAACGCTTTGTATGGCCTGAGAGGTACCGATGATGTTCTCCAGCCCGAAACGCTTCTCGACCTGGGTCTTTAAGGCAATGTTTTCCTCCTCGACATTCCGGCTGTGGATGGCGCGTTTGATGACCAGTTCCAACTCGTCAATGTTGAGAGGTTTGCTGACGTAGTCATAGGCGCCTTTTTTCATCGCCTCCACAGCGACGTCAACGGATCCATAGGCCGTCATGAGGATGCAATCGGGAGGTTTTGGGCGGCTCAGGGCGAAACTGATGAGGTCCATTCCGCTCTCTCCTCCCAGTCGGAGATCGGTGACCATGACATCAACCGTCTCGCTTTTCAGAACCTCGGTCGCCTCGTCGATGTTGGCCGCGAGGTAGATATCGAATTCATCCTCCAGTGAAAGGCGCAATCCCTCCCGGTTATGTTTTTCGTCGTCGACGATCAATACGATTTTGTCGGAAAAATCCATGGCGTCGGTTCTCTTAATCTCCTTCATTGACAGCCGCGTCCACCTCGATGATTCCCGCATCGCTTTTTTGCGGCAAAAATCTCAGGCGCTTTTCAAAGCGGGGAACCCGAATGGTCACCTTCGTCCCCTCACCCTTTTCGCTTTCAAATTCAATTTCACCGCCGTGTTCTCTGACAATGCGATGGACCACCAGCAGGCCGAGACCCGATCCCGTTTTCTTGGTGGTAAAATAGGGATCAAATACCTTTCCCACTTTTTCCGCGGGAACGCCCATTCCATCGTCCGAGAAGCTGATGATCACGTTTTCATCATCTGCTTCAGTGCGAAGGATCAATTCGCCATCGGAGCCGATGGCCTGCGAAGCGTTGCGAATCAGATTGTAAAAAACCTGTTTAAACTGATGGGGATCGAGCCGGATTTGGGGAAGGTCATCCCGAAGTTTCAGGATGACCGTGATGCGGCGGTCCTGAAGTTCCGGACCGAGAAAGCTGACGGCTTCACGGGCAAGCAGATTCAGGTCACAGGACTCCCATTGGGGTTCCGAAGGGCGGATTGCGCTGAGGAACTGTCTCACGATGGAGTCGAGTCGTTTGATTTCGCCCCGGGCTACTTTCATCGGTTCAGACAACTCCGCGGCCAGCTCCGGGTCTGCCTTTTTTTTCAGGCTCCGCTCGATCAGTTGCAGGTGGATTGTCAGGGAATTGAGCGGGTTGCCTATTTCGTGAGCCACCCCGGCGGCGAGCATGGTAAGAGCATTAATCCTCTCGGTCTCGATCTCCTCCTGCTGAATCTGCCTGGTTTGAGTGGTGTCACGTAAAATCACAACATATCCACCGGGATCCGATTCGTTCGCGGATCCGGACTTGCTCTCGTTCAGAGGGGCAATATAGAAATTGAGGAATCGGTGCTCCGGATAGTACAGCTCCAACTCCCGGTTGATGACACGCCCCGAGTGAACCATGTCTTCCCACTTGAAGCCCGGAAACAGTTCCGTCACCTTTCTCCCGATGGTGTCGTTTCGGTCCAGTCCGAAAAGATCACAAACTGTTCGGTTGATGTAGTGGATTGTTCCGTGGAGACCCGCCACGATAATTCCTTCCCGCAGGACGTTGAACACATTTTCCAGGAATCCCTTTTCCTGCACAATTTTGAGCACATACCTTTGGACTTCCTCGGGATCCACTTTATCAAGACGCTCAATCAACTTGTCGATGAACCCGGATTTCATGGTAGATTGACGAAAAATGATGGAGGGACAAAGCGACTCAGGCGATGCGATCACAGTGGTTTTGTGCACCTTTCCTGACGAAACGACAGCGTGCCAAATTGGCACAAAATTGCTTGAATCGCAACTTTGTGCCTGTATGAACATTGTGCCGGGAATGAAATCCATTTTTCGCTGGGAAGGAAAGATACAGCGGGAAAATGAAGTTTTGGGCATTTTGAAGACGACACGTGAAAAAGTGAACGATTTGGAAGGGCGAATTCAAAAAGAGCATCCCTACGCGGTGCCGGAGATCCTTGTTTTACCCGTGCTGAAAGGGGCAAAACCATATCTCGAATGGGTCAGGAACAGTCTCGCCTGAATGAGTGGATGGAAAAGGGTGGCGCTACATTGGCCAAGTCACCTCTTCTCCAATGGGCACAATTGCGAATCAATTTTTGCTTCCCACCATGTCCGTTATGTTTACTGTTTCAGGCTGACGACTCGTAGAGATTATGAAGGTAAAAGGAAAAGTAGCCATTGTCACCGGAGGAGCGCAGGGGATTGGTCTGGGCTGTGCAATCGAGCTGGCTCGTGAAGGCGCCGACATCGTATTGAATGACCGACCGGGAAGTGACTGTCTTTCCTCGGCAGTGGAAAAAATTCGCGCCCTGAGAGTCAATTGTTATCCTGTAGAGGCAGACGCATTTTCGCGCGAAGGTTGCCAGCAGATCATTGAGACAGCCGTCCGGGAAGCCGGGGATATTGACATTCTTATCAGCGTTCCGGCATTCAACCGGCGCAACAGTTTCCTGGAGTATGACCCCGCGGATTTCGAGGATATTTTGAAAACAGCGCTGATGGGTGGTTTTCATATGGGACAGTTGGTGGCCCGCTATTTGGTTGAGAAGAAGAAGCCGGGCAAGATCGTGTTTATTTCCAGCATTCTGGCAAGAGTTCCCAACGCTCGCTGCATCGCCTACAGCGCGGCGAAAGCCGGACTGAATTCCATGACACAAACGATGGCTGTCGAATTATTTGAACACCACATCAACGTCAACGCCATTGAACCGGGGTGGATCGATACCCCCGGAGAACGCCAATGTTACAGTGACGAAACCATGGCAGCCGAAGCCAGGAAACTTCCCTGGGGTCGGCTTGGATCGCCGGAAGACATCGGCATGGCCGCGGTGTACCTGGCATCGGAGGATGCGGATTACGTGACCGGAACCGTGCTTCCGGTCGAGGGGGGATATCAGTTGAAGCATTGCCAGTTCATTCCTGAAGAAAAATGAGCCCCGTGATTGAGGAGTCATTTTATTCAAACGGAATGACTCCCCGGATCGTCTAAGAGACTGTTGAAAAACCCTGAAACGAAAAATCTTCTGTGTGTTGGATTGGAATACAGCGGCCTTGCCGGAGTTGTTTTTCAATCGACCCTTCGGGCTGCGGCCCTTTTGTCCGCTGGCCTCGTTGCGATTCAGTCAGGTAGCAGGCTAGCTTCCTTCACCGCGCCTCGCCATCGAACAAAATGACTCGCCCTTTTTCATTCCACCGTTTTTCAACAGTCTTTTAAGGGACCGTGGCCGTCATGTTTTTCCGACTTCTCATTTTATTTATCACCATTCCGATACTCGAGCTTTCTCTTTTCCTGAGACTGGGCTCCAGAATTGGGATTCCCGCCACGGTGGCCATCGTCATTTTGACCGCGATACTTGGCGCCTGGCTGACGAAAATCCAGGGCCTGAAAACGATGGCCCGGTATCAGCGTGCCATTCAGTCCGGCAAAATTCCGCATGGCGAACTGATTGACGGCCTTTTGATCCTCATCGCCGGCGCTCTGTTGCTGACCCCCGGTTTTCTGACTGACACGGTTGGATTTCTGCTTCTGGTGCCCCCGGTTCGGAAAAAAGTCAGAGGCATGTTGGGCGCTTACTTGAAGCGTCAAATTCAGGGAGTGGAAGAATCAATGGATGCCCCGGCCCCCAAAAAGGCGGAGCCGGTGATCACCATCGAAGCGGAGGTGATCGAAGACCGCGTCATCCACAAGGACGGGACTTCCTGAAAGACCGTGATCGACTTTGAAAAAAATTCGCCGGGAATATTCGGACTGCTGGCTGCCGATTTCAGATCGGGCGGATGACCGGAAATGACGGATCGCTTGTCAAAAAGCTTGTAATAGCCAATCAAGGTCGATACAATCGTCTCCTTGTTGCGGGGGTGATGAGATGAATTTTGTGGTATTGATATTGACATCAACTTGGCTGAGAATTTCAGCAGCCGCGTTGGTTCCCGCATTGCTCCTGAACGCTCTTTTTCTGGCCAACGCCTATCTGAACCGAGCCAGTCAAAGCCGGGCGGTATGGATTTTGGAGAGAGAGGGAATCCCCGTTTCAATTAACCAGGCGATCGCATCCGCCGAACAGGACCAATTATACAGATTGGACATGCTCCATATTGCCGGAGTGGATATGGGACAGAAAGGCGACTCCGGGCAGACTCCCCTGATGGCGGCTCTTCGGAATTACTCCAGCCTTTCAGCTGACTGGCTGATTCGGCGGTTTGAGGTCGAGCGAACCCTTCAAATTCAATCAGGGGACACCGGCGTAACGGCATTTGAAGAGGCGGTCAGGTCCGGAGATTTTCAAATGGCTGACCGGATACGTCGGGTCGTCAACGAGTTGAATCAGAGAGAAATTTCCAGCGTGGGAGAAATCTTGAAACAGGGGCAGGATTTTCCGGGGAACAGCAAATTTTCGTTTCTATTTCATCTGGGGATTAATCCGCTGACCGAATCAGCCCGAGAGAGACGGCATTTGCCCTTCCTGTTGGCGATGGAACGGGAAGATGACGCACGCCTTCGGCAACTCATTCGGCAGGGTGCCGATTTTTCATTTGTCAGACCGGACGGGAACAGCGTTTTCGCAGGCGCGATTCTCGACGGCAAACACGACCTGGTCATCGACCTGATCCGGGCTGGTGCTACGCTCAATCCTAAACCGGCTCCTCCCGGAGAAAAAACGCCACTGGAAGCAGCAATTCAATCCGGCGACATGCGCATGGTGAATCTCCTGCTCGATTGCCACGCCAACCCCAATCAAGTCCAGTCGGACGGACTTCTGCCGCTGGCGGCGGCCATTAGGGAAAGAGACGCTCCCCTGGTAAAGGCCCTGGCCAGCAGAGGAGCTGACCTTTCTGACTCGAGCCTGGTATTTGGCGCCCTGGAGAACGGGGATCTCGCTTCCTTCTCTGCGCTTCTCGACGCGGGAGTATCTCCGAATACCCTGAACACAACTGGAACCCGCCTTCTCGATCAAGCGCTGATTGATGATCATGCGGAATGTGCATTGTCCCTGATTCGTCATGGCGCGGACACCCAGGGAGGGCTGGCGTTCGCCCTGCAGTCGGGCGATCCCGAACTCGTTGATCTGCTGCTGAGTAATGGCGCCAGCCTGGACGAGCTTGGAGGGGAAAGGGGATGGGCTCCTCTGGATTTTGCTTTCAGCACCGGCAACACAGATTTGGCGGCCGTTCTCTTTAAACACGGCGCCATCCCCCGATCGACCGGATGGAACAGGATCACATTGCGCGTGTTGATCGACCCGGACTCAGGAGACCCGACCGCCGATCTTTCAGCTCGAAAAATCATCCTAACCGTTTCATGGTGACCAGCCGATTCTTCAAAAAGCTATTCTCGCATTTCAACATCAAAGAGACCATACTGGCAATCGTGCTGCTGTTGATGGGCGTGCTTTGGTTTCTGGGCATGGTTTCCTGTCGATCGACCATGGAAAGCCAGCTTCAGAAAATTACCGAGAAAAAACTGGCACACTACCACTACGATGGACTCTCTGTTTCATTCAACGGGAGAAAGGCCACCGTCACCGGAACGGTAAAAAGCGAGGCGAGAAAATCGGACCTTCCTTTTCTGGTGAGCTCGATCTACGGGGTCGAGGGCGTGAATGTGGAAGACATATCGGTCGTGCATCCCGATCCGCGCAATTTGTTTCCGGCGAAAGTCGGCCTGGTGGCAAAAGCCGTCAACTCAGTTGATGGCTGGCTCTATCTGGCGTGGCAGATCCTTTGGCTGATCGTTGCTGCCACGTTTTTGGGATTTCTCCTGGGCTGGGTTCAGGTGGTGGGGAAAAAGAGACACTCCCGTCATTCAACCAGCATGATGTCGGTGGCGCTCCATCGCGAACAGATAGCCGGACTCGAAGAAGAATTGGCCGCCGAGGTCTTTCGTTCGGCGTCCCTGGAACAACGCCTGAAGGAGATTCAAACGGAGAACGGCAATCCGTGGTCGGAATTGAGCGCGCCGCAACGGGAACACAATGATTCTCAGGGCCCCGATGCGTCGGGGAGCGATGATCTGCAGGAGATGAAAGGCCTTGGGCCGGTAATGGAAAGGCGGTTGAACGAGTTGGGAGTTTGCCGTTTCCGACAGATTGCTGAATGGACCCCGGAAGATTGCCAAGTCGTTGTCAGAAAGATCAAGGGACTCAAAAGCATTTTGAATCGTTACAATCTGGTGGAGCAGGCGCGAAAACGAATGCGGTAATTGATTTCCAGTGATCCTGAATCACGGGGAAAATAGTTCTCCATCCCGCTTCCAATCTGCCCTATATTCGGCACTGTCGTGAGTTTTTTGTTTCCGCTCTATCTTCTGGGTGCCGCTGCCATCGCAGTGCCTGTTCTCTTGCATTTGCGTCGTCGTCCGCCAAAGGATTCGCTTTCTTTCAGTTCGTTGATGTTTCTGGAAAAATCACCGGAACGCCTGACACGCCATACCCGGATCGAACGTTGGCTGCTTCTACTTCTCCGTTGCCTGGCCCTGATTGTTCTTGCCCTGCTCTTTTCCCGTCCTTTCTCGCGATCCGTTTCTCTTTCTTCAGACGGAGAAGCGGAAACCCGGGCAATGATTCTGCTGGACGGAAGTGCCTCGATGAAAAGGGAGGACTTGTGGAAGCGGGCTCTTGCGGCCTGCGAAAACTCCATACAATCTTTTCGGGATACAGATGAAATTGCCCTGGCGGTTTTCGATGAGAAACTTCACGTAGCGGGAGATTTTCAGTCATGGAAGGGATTGAGTTCGTCCGCCCGATGGTCGAGTTTTCAGACATGGCTGGGAGCCAAACACGAAGTTCTTCCCTCTTGGCGGGCCACCGACATCGGCAACGCATTGACCGGGGCGGTGGATTTGTTATCTGGTTCCCAGGCCGACCGAAAAGAGATTGTTCTGATCTCTGATTTTCAGGAGGGAGCAGCGCGGGATTCGCTCAATCAGCTCGCCTGGCCGGGCGAAGTAACAGTTCGCTATGTTCCGATCACCGCAAAACGGGAGGGAAACATCAGCGTCAATCTGGCCGCGTCAATGAGGCCGGGAGAGGGAATCTCCGCGGATGAGGACAGAGAACTTGCGATCTATCGGGTTCGCCTGACGAATTCAATCGCCTCCGAGACTGACCACTTCGTTGTGGAGTGGGAAAACACCCCCGGAACCCGGACCGACGGATTTCTGGCGCCGGGAACCAGCCGGGTCATGATGACTCCGCCGATTCCGCGGGAAATGGATGAAGCCATATTACACGTTTCGGGTGATCATCACGATTTCGATAACCGGGTGTATGTGGCGACCACCCAGCCGAGGCCACTACCCATTCTTTATCTGAGCGATAAGCTGGATGCATCAAGCGCGGGGACACCTCTTTTCTATCTCGAGAGAGCCCTGAATGAAACCGCTTCGCTCGCCCCGACGGTGACGGGAAAGTCCCTTGGGGACGCCTCCCCCGACTGGGGAAAATCGGCCGTGGTCATCGTTCACGGTGACTGGCCTGAATCGATTGCCGAAAGGCTGCACAAGTTCGTGAAAAAGGGCGGATTGGTTTTGGCTCTTCCCTCTCCAAAAACCACGCCTGCTTCGTTTCGCATCCTTATGGAAGAACCGGACTGGAAATTGGCCGAGGCCCCATCGGGAAAAGGGTATGTCATGTTGGAAAAAATCGACTTCGAACACCCCATCCTGGCTCCGTTCGCCAGAGCGAAAATACGTGACTTCACCAAAATCCGGTTCTGGAAACATCGTGTCCTGACGATTCCCGGCAAGCCGGATGAAAACACGTCCATACTGGCGGAGTTTGATTCGGGCTCAGCTGCATTGGTCGAAAAAAAAATCGGCCGGGGCAGTGTGATCGTGTTTTTCTCCGGTTGGGAGCCATCAGAAAGCCAACTGGCGTTGTCATCAAAATTCGTCCCCATTCTGTATTCCATTTTTGAGAATGCGGGATATCACGCCCGCTCAACCCCCACCCTCTATGCCGGCCGCGCCACCTATCGGGATCAGGAGGGGAATATCGTGGAAGCTGAAAAGCCGGGGTTTTATGAGACCAAAGAAAAAGGCGGTCGGCCCCGGAAGTTGGCAGTCAACCTCTATCCATCCGAAGGCAACACGACTCCCTTTGATCCCAATCTGGTGCTCTCCGATTTCGGAGTGGCTCCAAGCGAAGATTCGGCTGTTTCGGTCAACCCGGGGCATCAGGAAACTTCAAAGAAGCGGCTCAAAGCAGAGGAAAAAGAACGGAAACAGAAACTCTGGAAATGGCTGGTGGTTTTTGTTCTGCTGGTCCTGATCAGCGAAACATGGCTGGCGGGTCGAGCCCGGAAAACGACTGTGACGATCGCTTAATGATCACTGAAATATTTTTAATATCGGGTAGGGTAGAATACCCGGAATTAAACGCGCCTCTCTCGTCATGATTCAGAAAACCCTCACCAACTGTCTGAAGCCGATCATCCTTGCCGAGTCCAGATTGCGGAATCGTCGTCTCTTGACATTCCTGTTTCTTTCAGGGGCTTTGGGGGGATTGCTTTTGACCGCTCTGGCAATCTGGTTGAACTGGTGGTCATGGCTCGCCCTGTCGGGTCTCATGACCGTATTGTTGATTTCGGCTGGAATCGGCTTGATCCGTTCCGCCAGACGACGACCCAACCTTCGCATTCTGGCTCATCAAGTCGAAACAAAACACCCCGAACTGCGGGCCGCTCTGCTCACCGCGGTGAGCCAAAAGCCCGATGCGGACGGGAAACTCAGCTACCTGCAAAGTCAATTGCTCGGGGAGATCACCGAACACGCCGTAAAAAACCAATGGGTGCGCCGGGTTTCCGAAAAGCGACTGAGAGTGGCCGGATGGGCACAGTTATTGGCCTTATCCCTTTTCTGTGCTTCCACTTTGTGGCTGGTCAAAAACATTCCGAAATCACCGGATAAAACCCCGCTGACGGAAACTCCGAAGAAAAATGCACCCCCGACAATCGGCATTACCGTCAGTCCCGGCGATGTCGAAGTGGAAAAGGGAACCCGTCTTGTTGTGGAGGCCTCCTTCAGTGGCCTCCCCCCCGCTACAGCGACGCTGGTCATTTTTGATCCAGGAAACGGCGGGGTGGAACGGGGAAGGATTCCCATGCTTGAAGGGCTGGACGAGATGCAGTTTTCCGCGCTGATCGCCAAGGTGGATTCGGATGCACGTTACCAGATCAACTTCGGGGACAAGCAGTCAGACAGCTACTCAATCACAACCTTCGAACACCCCAGGCTGGAGCGTTCCGACGCGACCGTCACTCCTCCTGCCTATGTCGAAGAAAAGCCACACACCGTGGAGGATACCCGAAAGGTCAGTTTACTGGAGGGGTCCAGCCTGCAATGGCGCATCAAAATCAACAAGCCGGTGGCCGCCGCCGAGTTGTTCGGTGAAGACGAAAGCATCATCCCGCTGAAACCAAGCCAGGGCGACCCTCTTATCCTCCTGGCAACACATCAGCCTCGCGAAACTCAGAAATATCGCCTTCATCTGGTCGATGCAGAAGCCAGGGCCAACAGGCGGCCCCCGTGGTTCTCCGTCACCGTAAAGAAAAATCTTCCCCCCAAGCTGGATTTCGTTTTTCCCAAACGCGACGTGGAAGTTTCCGCAATCCAGGAATTGCCGGTCGAAGCCAAAATCTGGGATGACATCGGCGTTTTGAAAGCTGGCATCACTTTCCAGTATGGCGATGCCAAAAAGGACATTGCTCTGATCGATACCAAACGACCGGGAGGAAAACAGCTTCCGGTAAAAACCCTGTTTCCACTGGAAAAGATCGGAGCCAGACCGCGCGATCTCGTTTCCTACCATCTCTGGGCGGAAGACATCGGGCCGGGTGGAAAACCCAGGCGGACAAGCAGTGATCTCTTTTTCGCCGAGGTCAGGCAGTTCGAGGATATTTTCCGGGAACGCGAAAGCACCGGCGGCGCATCGGGTGAGCAGCAGGGTGGCGAAACTCTGAAACTGCTGAAACTCCAAAAGGAAATTTTGGATGCGACATGGAAAGTCCTGCGCCGACAGGA
>Ga0114931_10010246_pt1 | contig 11171 bp, 10 predicted proteins | sample 2SBtaG_FD_89579 | JGI IMG/M metagenome (GOLD analysis project Ga0114931, IMG submission 89579) | Deep subsurface microbial communities from Kolumbo volcano to uncover new lineages of life (NeLLi) - 2SBTROV14_V59a metaG | ecosystem: Environmental > Aquatic > Marine > Volcanic | place: Kolumbo...
CTAGTAATTTTTTTGAACTCGCTGTTGCAGTGGCAATTGCTCTTTTTGGGCTTAACTCGGGAGCAGCTTTAGTTACTGTTGTAGGAGTTCTAATTGAAGTGCCTGTAATGTTGAGTCTAGTTAAGATTTCTAATAAATGGAGATATTAATGGGCGATATTCTAAAAGACAGCTATTGGGTTGTTGAAAATAAAATACTAGGTGTCAGAAAGCCTCAAAGTACTGAAGAGTTAAATATTTTAAAAGATTTGGGGATGGGCGGAATAATTTCTCTTCTTGATGATAAAGAAAATCATAATTTATATAGTAATAATGAAGTTGATTACTGTTGGATTCCAGTTACAGGAGGAAAGCCCCCTAGTGTTGATCAAGTTGAGGAAGCATTTAAATTTGCAAAAAAAGTATGGGAACAGTCAAAGGTATTAGTTGTCCATTGTTCTGGTGGTCGCAAGCGAACAGCAACATTAATTGCTTCTATTTTAGTAAAAGATAATCAAGCACCAACAAAGGCATTGGAGTTAATTTATACTGCAAACCCTAAAATTAACCTAAATGAAGAACAATTAGAGTTTGTAAAAAACTTATAGAGAGCTATGTATGGATTATTTAAAAAATGAAAAGTTTAATCTAGTGCCAGAAGGTTTAATGACTTCGGATCATAAGCCTAGAATTCTTATTTTATATGGTTCTTTGAGAGATCGCTCATACTCTAGACTACTTGCTGAAGAAGCGGGAAAAATTCTCGAATATATGGGAGCTGAGGTTAAGATTTATAACCCGGATGGACTTCCTACTTACGATTATGACCGTTCTGTTGAAAACCCAAAGGTTCAAGAGCTTAGAGAGTTAAGTCTCTGGTCTGAGGGGCAAGTTTGGTCATCTCCTGAGCTTCACGGAAATATGTCAGGACTTATGAAAACTCAAATTGACTGGATTCCTCTCTCAATGGGAGCTGTGAGGCCTACTCAAGGCAGGACTCTTGCAGTTATGCAAGTGAGTGGTGGCTCTCAAAGTTTTAATGCTGTAAACAATATGAGAATCCTAGGAAGATGGATGCGTATGATAACTATTCCAAATCAATCCTCAGTAGCGAAGGCCTACCAAGAGTTTGAAGAAGATGGAAAAATGAAAGCGTGAGCTTTTAGAGACAGAGTCGTCGATGTTATGGAAGAGCTTATGTGCTTTACTTATCTTACTCGTGATAATGCTGACTTTTTAGTTGATCGTTATAGCGAAAGAAAAGATGCTCAAAACAAAGCACTAAATATGGGTGTGTCAAAATTACCACTCTGAAAATATTTTCTCAGAGTGCGAGGTGTTGACTGCCCCTATTCCTGATGGAGAGCCAACCTACCCTGCAAAATTTGGTGATCATTATGTTCTTCGATTGTGAATATTTTGCAAGTCAACAGCCGTGCACGAGCCTTCTTCGCTTTAAAGATAAAATTAAGCTTCAAATTGCTACTCCTAAATTTGACAAATTGGCACGTATCTTGCCAAATCTAGAGGCAGAGGATGGTTTATGAAGATTAGATCCCTATCTTATCGCCTGTTTTCGTTAACTTTATTCCTGTTTGCTTTTCTTAATTTGACTCTTCTCTGTTCTTGTTCTGGCAGCGAATCATTGACGAAGGATGTGACTCCTCCACCGACCAACTCCTCTTCAGACGGGAATAATGGATCGGGAGGTGGAAACAACCAAAGCCTTCTTACTTATTGCAGCCAAGACGAGACAGCCGCTTCTGCTGAAAAAGGAGACGGCCCAAAAGCCGATGTTCAGTGGTTGAATAACAAGTATCCAAAACCAGATCCTTACTATTTATTTGATTCAAAGACGGATGTTACTCAAACGCAAATTGGTGGGCAGGATGTTTTAGATGTGAACTTTAAAATCAATCCATTTCAGAGCAACTATTCTGACGCAGGCGATAATATATTCGAAGTGCTGACGATGAGAACAGCAGCCCATTTGGTGATTCCTTTAAATTTGAAGGACAAAGAATCGCTGGTTTTCAGTATTAATACAGGAACTGCAAATGGCTTACCTCCACCAGAAGATTGGGATTTAACGAATCCACACGAACATGATCCAGTTTATTCAGCCGATCAAACTCCAGACTATTTTAGAGGGACTAAAACGAGTGACCAATTTCAAGAGACTTATGAGAGAATCGCGATTCACTTTGGAGTGCCCATTCTCATTTATGATAGTGTTCCAGGTAGTGTTGTTTTTACGACTGACTTCGAAAAAAAATTGCGGGCCTATCATGAATTGGAAAGTCCCAATTACACTTGTGATGATCTCGATTGCGGTGATCCGGATCATCACGGGGCAGGAATTTCGAAGGATGGTCTAATCAATCGATGTCTTACAGCTTTAGCCTTTGTTGATTCGAGCCAACGAGATCTTTTGCACTATCATTCTGGAAATTTTTATGCTCTTGCGAATGATCGAGCGATCGATGCGGCTCAAGCCGTTCTAAATCAGATGACTCAATTGGGTGGTGGCTTTGACATTTCCAAGGCGGTCTTTATCGGAGGATCAAAACGAGGGATCGCTGCTCGAAGCTCTCTTATCACCCTGGATCGAGCCGTAGCCGCTCAATCGGGTCATAGTAATGCCGGCAGCTATCTTCAAATGTATGCGTCACGAGCAAATTTATTTTCGAATGAACCTGACAATTTTTACAAAGCTGCTGGAGACAAGTTAAATTTTTTAAATACGTTTCCCCTAACGAATGATTGGCTCAATCGTTATGACCCTATTTATTGGAGTTCCGATCTCTTTGCTGGAAAGCAGCTCTTCATCACATGGGGTGGCAATGATACTTTCTTTGCCACAGGTGCCGAGTTGAATTATTCAGCCGCTTTACCCGATAACACTCGCTATTTGGAATTGATCAATTACCCTCATGGCGGAGGGACGGTATCACATGCGGTGGCTTTCTATTCTTTACTTGCAGATATTTTTAATGATCAACCCATGCCGCAAATTCAAGCTCATCTCGACGTGAATCAAAATCAAGTAACCGCTGTCGTTTCAAATCGTGTCCCAGAAACTGTTGAGCTTTGGTGTAGTGATCATATGACGGACCGCAATATTATTTCTCTTCGAACCGATAAAAATACTTGTGCGTCGATTGGTAGTAATTACAAAGCAAATCTTCCAGACGCAAGATATGCCGCAATGGCTAGTGTTCCAATGACTCAGATCGGGAGCGGAATTTACCAGGCGGATATACCTGCGAGTAGTGCTGGCGGGGACTACGACACTTACCGTGACTGTGTTGTACGCGCGACATCGATCAGTGATGATTTTACTCTCACCTCAAAAACTTTGTTTAATAAATCTCTTTGCGATGAGAGCCTTTTAAATACGGCAACGCTCAGTAATTGAAAAAGGCGGGCTAAAGATCCTTTTGGGACTCTTCCTGAGCTGGGCTATACTTAGGATATGTCTGAGTTTAGTATCCAAACGCCTAAGGGTAGGCGCACAATTGGCCCCGGCCATCCTTGTTTTATCATTTCCGAATTATCTGGAAATCATCATCAAGACCTCAACGAAGCTAAGAAGTTGATTGACGAAGCTGTGAGAGCAAATGTCGATGCCGTCAAATTGCAAACCTATACGGCGGATACGTTAACGATCGACTCTAATAAAGATTATTTTCAAATCAAAGTGAATGAAGCATGGGCCGGAAAGACACTTTATCAGCTGTATCAAGAAGCCTATACGCCCTGGGAGTGGCAACCTGAATTAAAAGAATATGCTGAATCTAAGGGGCTGGTTCTCTTTTCGACTCCTTTTGATCCCACAGCCGTGGATTTTTTAGAAGAATTAAATATGGAGCTCTATAAAGTCGCTTCTTTCGAAACGGGTGATATTCCTCTGCTTAAACGAATTGGAAAGACCAAAAAACCTGTTATTCTCTCACGGGGGCTGACAACAATTGAGGAATTGGAACTGGCCATTAGAACCTTAAAGGAAAATGGCTGTCCTGAGGTTGTTGTGCTTCATTGTGTCAGTGCCTATCCGGCAACTCCCGATCAAATGAATCTGAAAACTATTCCTGATATTGCTAAACGATTTCAGGTCATCGCCGGCTTGTCTGATCATAGCTTAGGTACCACCGTGGCGGTGACTGCAGTTGCTCTAGGGGCCAATGTGATTGAAAAACATTTTATTATGGACCGAAAAGCCGGGGGGCCCGATGCTACTTTTTCTTTGGAACCAGCAGAGCTTCGACAGCTTGTTGAATCTGTTCGTATTGCAGAGCAGGCTTTAGGCGAAGCCAAATACGAAGGCGGAAAAAGAGAAAAGGAAAATCTTGCGTTTAAAAAATCGATCTTTGTTGTGAAGGATATCAAAAAAGGCGAGTCTCTTACGACCGAAAATCTTCGGGTGATTCGTCCGGGATATGGCATCAAACCAAAGTTCTTTGAACAAGTTTTGGGAAAAACCGCCTCTAAAGATTTGGTTCGAGGAGAGCCCTTGTCCGAGGTTGATATTAAAGAAGGCCTTGCTGCTATTTAACCAAAATGACCTGTAATATATTGTTCGGTAAGAGGCACAGAAGGCTTTGTAAAAATCTTCTTGGTGTCGTCGAGTTCAATGAGTTCGCCTAAATTCATAAAAGCCGTTCGACCCGAAACTCGAGCAGCTTGTTGCATATTGTGAGTAACGATCACGACGGTGAATTCTTTTCGAAGCTCTTCAAAAAGAGCTTCGATTTTCGCGGTGGCAATTGGATCAAGAGCCGAAGTCGGTTCATCGAGCAAAAGAACTTCTGGCTTGATGGCAATAGCTCTTGCAATGCAGAGACGCTGTTGTTGGCCTCCCGATAAACCCAGTGCACTTCGCTTTAAGGAATCCTTCACTTCGTCCCAAAGGGCGGATTCTCTAAGAGCCACTTTCACTCGATGCGAAAGCTCTGATTTTGAAAGACGTTCGTAGTGTCGAATGGCGAAAGCAATATTATCATAAATGGACATATGAAACGGAGTGGGCTTTTGAAAGACCATTCCAACTCGGGCGCGAAGTTTTCCAATATTATAGCGAGCATCCAAAATGTTCTCTCCATCTAAGAAAATTTTCCCCGTTGCTCTTTGCCCTGGATAGATACTGTAAATCCGATTGAAAGTTCGGAGCAGAGTGGACTTGCCACAGCCCGAAGCACCGATAATTGCGGTCACCTGATTGGAGAAGACCTGCATATTGATATTTTTGAGAGCCTGTGTTTTTCCATAGAAAAAATTCACATCCGAAACATGAATCTTTGGAACGATATGACTAAATTCTGATCTTACATCTGCCATTTTAAAATTTTCGTCGTGTCAAAAGAATGCGAGTTCCGATGCTGAGCAGGAGAACAAAAATCGTTACCACAAAAGCACCGGCCCAGGGCAGCCTTTGCCAATTTTCATAAGGGCTCATCGCAAATTGAAAAATGACGACCGGAAGATTCGCCATCGGCGTATTTGGACTTGTGGACCAATATTGATTGTTAAGTGCTGTAAAGAGTAAAGGGGCTGTTTCTCCGGCGATTCTTGAGATAGCCAAAAGAATTCCGGTCAATATCCCAGAAAAAGCCCCTCGATAGATAACTCGAGTGACGACTTTCCAGTAGGGAATGCCTAGGGAAAGAGCTGCTTCTCTTAAATGAGCGGGAATCAACTTCAAACTCTCGTCTGTCGTCCGAACGACAACCGGTAGCAAAATCAGCGCAAGAGCAATTGAGCCGGCCCAACCGGAGAAATGTCCCATCGGGCGAACCATAACTTGATAAACGAATAAACCAATGACAATCGATGGGGCGCTTAAAAGAATATCATTCACAAAACGAATGAGACTTCCAATGTGTTTTTTGCGGGCAAACTCTGCCAAAAACGTTCCGGCCAAGACGCCAATCGGTGTGCCTACAAGCACAGCGATGCCGATCATCAAAAAGCTTCCATAAAATGCGTTTAGAAGTCCACCGGACTCGCCTGGAGGAGGGGTCATTGATCGAAACAAATCAAGATTGAGGGCTTTCAAACCCTGTTCAAACGTGGTCCAAAGAATCCAGACGAGCCAAATCAAACCAAAAATTGTGGCAAGGACGGAAAGAAATAAAACACTTCCATTAAGAACGCGACGTCTGAAAAGCAGCCAATTCAATTTAAAAATGCCCCTCTTTCTTGTCCATCCGAAGGAGGAGTAATTTTGCTAAGGCTAGAACAATAAAGGTTACGATAAATAGTAAAAATCCTAGAGCAATTAATGCAGAAAGATACATGGGGGAGTCAGCTTCCGTAAACTCGTTGGCTAAAGTCGCGGCAATTGAATTTCCAGGCATTAAAAGTGAACGGCTGAGTTCATGAGCGTTTCCCAAAACAAAAGTAACCGCCATGGTTTCTCCTAAGGCTCTGCCTAATCCTAAAAAGATTCCTCCAACGATTGCACTGCGTGCATAGGGGATGACGATTGAGCGAATCAGTTCCCATTTTGTGCTTCCTAAGGCATAGGCCGATTCTTTCAAAGAGGCTGGGAGCATTAAGAAGACATCTCTCACAACTGAACTAATGAAGGGCACGATCATAATCGCCAAAATGATTCCTGCTGTTAGTATTCCAATGCCGAGGGGAGGTCCTTGAAATAAGCTTCCAATCAAAGGCAGTGGCCCTAAATAAGATTTAAGTGCAGGTTCAACACTGGATGCCATTAAGGGTGCAAAGAAGAAGAGCCCCCACATTCCGTAGATAATACTGGGGATGCCGGCGAGCAATTCAATCGCCGAGCTAATGGGCCGTCGCATCCAAGTGGGTGCGATCTCTGAAAGAAAGATGGCAATCCCAAAGCTTACCGGCACGGCGATAAGAAGAGCAATGACGGAAGTGACGATCGTTCCATAAATGGGAACGAAAGCAGAAAATTGCTGAGTCACCGGATTCCAGACTGTTCCAGTTAAAAATCCCCAGCCAAAAGTTTTTAAGGCGAGTCGCCCCCCCAAGAGCATCGAAAGGGCTGCCGATAAAAGAAGAAGGAGAACTAAAATCGCAGCGCCTGCAGTAAGCCAATAGAAAAGTCGATCCATTCTCCAATCACGGGACGAATGGCTCGATGAATTTGAGTTCAATGTTGCACTCAACTCTCAAAGTTAAATTCAGTTCTCCAATAAGCTTTGATTTGTTTAACTAAGCTTATTGGAAGAGGAACATAGTCTAAAGAATTTGCTTGGGTCTGACCGTTTTCAAAAGCCCATTTGAAGAAATCAAAAACCGCTTGGTTTCGGGCTATATTCTTTAGGTTCTTATGCATAATGATAAAAGTTGTGGCCGTAATTGGATAAGCGTTTTTTCCAGGAGCATTCGTCATCACCAAATCAAAGTCTTTTGCCTTCGACCAATCTGCTGTTGCGGCGGCCGCTTGGAAGCTTTTTGAACTGGGTCGAACAAATTTTCCAGCTTTGTTTTGAAGGAGAACATAGCTCATTTTATTTTGAATCACATAAGCATATTCCACATAGCCAATGGAGTTTTTAAATTGCTTCACATAAGCCGCGACTCCTTCATTTCCTTTACCCCCTAAACCAGTCGGCCAGGCAACCGAAGTTCCTTCTCCAACCTTTGCTTTCCATTCCGAACTGACTTTTGAAAGATAATTTACAAAATTAAAGGTTGTCCCAGATCTATCGGAACGATGAACGACTGCAATTTCTGTCTTAGGTAATTTCAAATGAGGATTAAGGGCTTTGATTTGCGGATCGTTCCAAAGTTTTATTTTGCCGAGATAAATATTGGCGAGAACTGGTCCCGTCAATTTAAGTTGCGTCGACTTAATTCCATCGATGTGAATAACCACAACAATTCCTCCAATGACAGAAGGAAACTGTCCTATTTTTAGTTTATTGAGTTCAGCAGATGAAAGTGGTTTGTCCGAGGCTGCAAAGTCAACCGTTCCCGCTTTGATCTGAGCGATTCCTCCTCCAGATCCAATAGATTGATAATTTACTTTAACGGATTTTTTTGTTTTGTATGAGGCCGACCATTTGGAGAGAACCGGATAAACAAAAGTCGAACCCGCCCCAGTGATTTCAGTTGCTGCATGGGCCGTAGGAATTACAAGCGTTAAAGCAAGTAAAGCTTGAGCGCTTAATTTTAAAATTTTAAGTCCTTTTAATTTCATACCTAGATCCTCCAGTAATAAGGGTTTTTCGTGCTCTGCCTTTATTCTCAATGAGACGGAGAACGAGTCAAGGTATGAACTGTTAAGGCTTGAATAAGAATAGGTTAGGAAGCTTAGCAACTTTCAAAGATGAAACTTATTTTCGTCTTTTATAGACCCTCTTAAGCTTTGAGTTTGCCTTCGGGTTCGTCTTTGCTGTTCGCTTCATAGCTGTTCTTCGAGCTTTGGGGTGGTTCTTGAGATACTTCGCCGTCTTTTCTCGTGCCTTTTTGTTGTGACGTAAGCTCTCAATACTATGTCCCTTATGCTTGCTGATATATTGTTCAACTTTCTTTTTAGCTTTTTTGTGATTATTCCAGTATCGCTGTTCTCGTTGCTTCTCTTTTTTACTTCCCTTCTTAAAGCGACGGTGAACTTTTTTGCTCACAGGTCCCGAGAAAACTGGACTGTTCCAAGAGGCCAATAAAAGAAGACTAAAACTTAAAACGATAATTTTCATTTTTTAATTTTAATCCTGTTTTTCCTTTGTTTCAATAGGCTGCTTAAATTTGCCCAACAGGGATAGAAGTGCTGGCAAAAGGATGACAGCCGCTGCGAGACAAGCAAATTCTCCGATCAATGCAAGCTTTGCAAAGCTCACCAGCGCCAAATTTGTGGCATAGAGGAGAGTGTAATACCCAATAATGGTTGTAAGAGAACAGAGGATGACGGCCGAGCCACTTGTAGAAAGTATTTTCCCGAAATCCTTATAGTGCTCCTGCCGACAACGGACATAGACATTAATGGGGTAGTCCACTCCGATTCCAAAGGTCAGGGGGAGAGCAATGAAGTTAAAAAAGTTGTATTTAATATCGATCAGTCCTTGAAAGCACAAAAGCCACCAGGTGCCTGCAATGAGACAAGCTGCCATTAACAACCCACTGGTTACTCCACCTGCCAAAAACATGGCTATAAGAACAACGCAGACAAAGGCGACGGTAGAGACCAATGGCCCGTCTCGCTTAAGGCCTCGGAGTAAGTCTGCCAAAATAAAAGAGTCTCCCGAGGCCGAAAGGACAGCCCCGGATTTTGGAATGTGGATGTTTGTTAAACTCTCAGTGAAATTTAGAAGATTTCGTCCATCATTGAGGGGTTTTCCACTATCGGGATAAATATAAGCCAGTGTTCCCACCCGTCCGTTCTTTTCGGTAAAGCGCCGGACTAACTGAGGAGGTAGATTCTTTACGCTTGGTGCACGTAATTTCAAATGATTTTGAAAGCCAGCTAATTTTTTCCAATCAGTAGAAAAGCGCAAGAGCTTGTCATCTAACAGTTTTTTAATCTGTTTCATCTTTGCTACTCGTTTTACTTTTTGCCCCCTCACTTTGGGGAGGAGTTCATAAAGACTCATACACGAATGAATGATGTTTTTGTCCGGAGGAAGAGAACTGGCCATCTTCCTAACGGTAGGACAAATTTCTTTTGCCTCTTCTTGATTATCGAGTAGGACTAACGAAGGAGTTGTACTTCCCGTAAAGACCTTATTGATTTGGCGCTCTGCCGAGGCGGGTCCGGACTTCAAGGCTACTTTGTTTCGCAAATTATCAAAATTATATTCGACAGGATTTTGAACAAGAAGATAAAAGCCAATAGCTCCGACACTGGAGATAAGAATAAGAATTCCTAAAGTAAAGGCGGCTCTTTTAGTGATGTGATTGCCAAAGTGAATCAGAAAGCCTTCTACTTTTTTACTGAGAGGGTGAGACCAGTTCTTTATGGGAAATCGATTTTCCCACTGGTAGAGCCAAAGAGGTAGAAGGCTGTAAGCTGCCACCCAGCAAAAGAAAATTCCTGTGCATCCGATAAAGCCAAACTGAGAGAGCCCTTTATTTTGAGCCAAAAATAAACTCAAAAAAGAAACGGCAGTCGTTGAAGAGGCAATCAGCGTGGGGATGGCCGTGCTTCCAATTGCTTCATAAAGGCTACTTTTTAAATCACGCGAAGAACGACGCAACTCCGTAAAACGATAAAGCAAAATAATACCGTAATTAATCCCGGTCCCCACAACTAAACTTCCCAAAAAGGCAGTCTGTGTATTGAGGTAGCCAATAAACAGTTCCGTTAGGCCAAAGGTATAGGCTACCGAAAAGATTAAGCTGGCCACGAGTAAGGCCACCAATCGAAAAGACCAAAAGAAAAGAACGATGACGCTTAAAATAAGAACAACAAGGAGAAGGGCAGTGTCAAAGATGTCATGGCGTATAGTTTGGTATTCTGAAATGGCGCTTTGAACGCTTCCCCCAATTTGAACTTTCATTTTGGGTTGAAAGGACTTGGGATCAAGATCATGAATAAAGGTTTTAATTTGATTTACGAGTTTGGAACTTTTTTCCACACCGAGGCTAGACCCAGTCGGCTGCAATGAGACGACAAGAATTTTCCCCTCGTCGGCGCTTAAATAAGCTTCTCGATATTTTATAAACGAACGAAGTTGGGGATCCAACTCGTCGACCCAGTCATCCACGGATTCGTTTTTTTTAGATTGATCTAGTTCATCTTCTAATCCAAGACCAATGGCTTTATCTTTTTGTATTTCAATTTTATCCCGCAGTTCTTTTTCGATCTGGTTTAATTTTTTTAAACTGAGATAAAACAAGCCATAGGTATGAAGATAGTCCTCCACATCTTTATAACGATATTCATAGTAACGGAGAGACGTTCCGACGAGCGGTTGAACTTTTTTAATGAGCGCTTCGACAAATTTTTTATTTGCTTCAAAGTTTGGGCTCTCAACTCCGATATTCAGCTGGCCCGTTCCGCCAATTCTCTTCCCAGCCTGTTTTAAAGCTCGTACGGAAGGAAGACTTTGAGGAAGAAGTTCTGAAAAATTTGTCTTCAGTGCTAAATGACTGGCGCCCCAAAAACTGAGTCCAGCCAGCAGTAGAGCCAAAAGGTTGATGCCATAGCGGTATTTGATCAGAAAATAGAAATAGGGCTTAGACCACTGCCGTTTGATGTTAAGGGGCATA
>Ga0114931_10010247_pt1 | contig 11171 bp, 11 predicted proteins | sample 2SBtaG_FD_89579 | JGI IMG/M metagenome (GOLD analysis project Ga0114931, IMG submission 89579) | Deep subsurface microbial communities from Kolumbo volcano to uncover new lineages of life (NeLLi) - 2SBTROV14_V59a metaG | ecosystem: Environmental > Aquatic > Marine > Volcanic | place: Kolumbo...
AAGAAATCCCCCCCGGACCACCCGACATCCCCAAGATCGTAGAGGTTCTCAAGAAGAACGGGGTTACCCTAGCTGAATGACGACACAAGCTCTTCGCCTGTGCATGAGTTGCCAATGGCACTAAGTCGCCAAGTTTTTCATCTTGCTTCGTTGCCTCTTGGCTAATCGCGTCGGTTCCCAGCGCCGACCGGAACGTCTGGTCTACGCCTTAGTCTCCTGTGAATAACCCACACGCCATTGATATTTATGGCGTGCGGGTTATTCACAGGAGACCACTTGGCCAAGGTGTCCCGGGCCAAGTCCGAGGGCCATCCCCGCGTGGGCGGGGGAACCTATTTCGCGCGCTATCTCGAGGCTCGGCGCATGGGACCATCCCCGCGTGGGCGGGGGAACCGGGGCACCCGGCACGCCGACGAGCTCCGGTCTCGGACCATCCCCGCGTGGGCGGGGGAACCACGAGCGGATTGTCGAGCTGCGGCCAGGCCGGAGGACCATCCCCGCGTGGGCGGGGGAACCAGCGGGAAAAACCTTGGACACCTCCAGCTTTGCGGACCATCCCCGCGTGGGCGGGGGAACCCAAAGCTTTGCCAGGACAACGGTTGGACGTTCAGGACCATCCCCGCGTGGGCGGGGGAACCCCGCGTCGCGTCCAACTCAATCCGAAGTGCGACGGACCATCCCCGCGTGGGCGGGGGAACCCTAAAGGGCGTCTGGACCACGACGCAACCGCCAGGACCATCCCCGCGTGGGCGGGGGAACCTCGATCTGCGACAAGAGGTCCGTCAAGCTTACGGGACCATCCCCGCGTGGGCGGGGGAACCGAGACAAACCGATGACCAGACCTACCTACGCAAGGACCATCCCCGCGTGGGCGGGGGAACCGTGCTCGCCCCGGCGTACGAGCCCCCGGATCCCGGACCATCCCCGCGTGGGCGGGGGAACCCCGAACCGTCCTCGCCCACGGCCTCCCGGGATGGGACCATCCCCGCGTGGGCGGGGGAACCGCGATCACCTCGAACGCTTCACCGTCAACGAGAGGACCATCCCCGCGTGGGCGGGGGAACCCCGTAGCGATCGGGGTGCATCAGCCCCACGATCGGACCATCCCCGCGTGGGCGGGGGAACCGCCTCGGGCGGCCGAGGTCGACGTGGATGAAGGGGACCATCCCCGCGTGGGCGGGGGAACCAGCGCCTGCCAGCACCGTTTTTTACCGAGTCCGGACCATCCCCGCGTGGGCGGGGGAACCGCGCCACGCCGCCTGACGGGGCACGCGGCGGTGGGACCATCCCCGCGTGGGCGGGGGAACCAACTCCGTCGCCCAGGCGGCGAAACCCTCGGGAGGACCATCCCCGCGTGGGCGGGGGAACCGCCGCGCGCCTGTTCGACGTCTCGCCCGTGACGGGACCATCCCCGCGTGGGCGGGGGAACCGACGAATGACACCGATGGCAGAGCCCCTGGAGGGGACCATCCCCGCGTGGGCGGGGGAACCTTCTCTTTCTAAATCAACTACTTTCACCACTTGGGACCATCCCCGCGTGGGCGGGGGAACCGCGGTCTTCCCGGCCTTCTCCGACTCCTCAAGCGGACCATCCCCGCGTGGGCGGGGGAACCTCGTCGGCGACGATCTCGGCCGTGTAGCGGTCGGGACCATCCCCGCGTGGGCGGGGGAACCATGGCCCGCACCTGATCCTCGGTGAACAGAAGCGGACCATCCCCGCGTGGGCGGGGGAACCCCAAGGGCCGATCGGCAATGGTCGCCGTCGCAGGGACCATCCCCGCGTGGGCGGGGGAACCCCTAGGTAGCGGCCGTACAGCCGCCGCTGGTCCGGACCATCCCCGCGTGGGCGGGGGAACCCACCAAAAAACGCTGTTGGGAAGCGCTCTTGTGGGACCATCCCCGCGTGGGCGGGGGAACCGTGCCGCACTCGGCGACCAGGAAGGCGGCCAGAGGACCATCCCCGCGTGGGCGGGGGAACCCTCGCGGTCGATCCGGTAGGCATCTGGGCCGAGGGACCATCCCCGCGTGGGCGGGGGAACCCAGACGCCATACCGGGCGACTAGGTCGGCGATCGGACCATCCCCGCGTGGGCGGGGGAACCGGACAGCGTGGTCGCTGACGGTGCTGACGGCGGGGACCATCCCCGCGTGGGCGGGGGAACCGCAGAGAGAAATAGGGCGATCACCTTCCCCGCGGACCATCCCCGCGTGGGCGGGGGAACCCCAATCGGAATTCAAATGGCTATCAACCGGCCGGGACCATCCCCGCGTGGGCGGGGGAACCAGTAATCGACTAGCTATCGTCCATAGCCTACCGGGACCATCCCCGCGTGGGCGGGGGAACCATACGCTGTCGTCTACGTTGGCTCTAGCTAGCGGGACCATCCCCGCGTGGGCGGGGGAACCACACAGGGGGATCGTCGCCATCCCTGATCCAGGGGACCATCCCCGCGTGGGCGGGGGAACCCCAAGCGCGGCGTTCGCGACCAGATCGGGATGGGGACCATCCCCGCGTGGGCGGGGGAACCCAGACGCCGTTCCGGGCGACGCGTTCGGCCATCGGACCATCCCCGCGTGGGTGGGGGAACCATCGCATGGGGGGATCGCTATCCCTGGTCCTGGGGACCATCCCCGCGTGGGCGGGGGAACCCCAAGCGCGACGCCCGCGACCAGGTTGGGATGGGGACCATCCCCGCGTGGGCGGGGGAACCCGGTATGGCGTCTGGACCACGACGCATCCCCCAGGACCATCCCCGCGTGGGCGGGGGAACCGGATCGAGCTTCCCGAAGGGATGCCATAATAGAGGACCATCCCCGCGTGGGCGGGGGAACCAACCCCGGCTAGTTACCGCCCATAGCCTACCGAGGACCATCCCCGCGTGGGCGGGGGAACCATCGTCCTCATTCTCGATGCAGAACCGCGCCAGGGACCATCCCCGCGTGGGCGGGGGAACCTCGCCAAGGACACCATGCCCTCGACGCCGCCAAGGACCATCCCCGCGTGGGCGGGGGAACCTTCAGACGCCATACCGGGCAACGCGTTCGGCAAGGACCATCCCCGCGTGGGCGGGGGAACCCCCACCTGCGGCTCGATCCGCACGGCCGACGGGGGACCATCCCCGCGTGGGCGGGGGAACCTGATCACGCTGGGCCTTGGCTCGATCTTCAACAGGACCATCCCCGCGTGGGCGGGGGAACCGTGGCCTTCCCTTCCTTTTCCGACTCCTCCAACGGACCATCCCCGCGTGGGCGGGGGAACCCTAAGAGAGGCGCGACGGAGTGCCGGAAGGCCAGGACCATCCCCGCGTGGGCGGGGGAACCGAAACGGTGCCGCGACAGCCGGTGATCGCGTGCGGACCATCCCCGCGTGGGCGGGGGAACCTGGCGCGGTTCTGTGTCGAGAACGAAGGCGACAGGACCATCCCCGCGTGGGCGGGGGAACCCGGAACGGCGTCTGAACCACCACGCATCCCCCAGGACCATCCCCGCGTGGGCGGGGGAACCTGAACGTAGCTGCCATCCTCGAAAAAGTACAACGGACCATCCCCGCGTGGGCGGGGGAACCGCGGCCTTCCCTTTCTTTTCCGACTCCTCAAGCGGACCATCCCCGCGTGGGCGGGGGAACCGTCCTCGCCAGTCCCAGCACGCATCCCCGGCAGGGACCATCCCCGCGTGGGCGGGGGAACCCGACCGCGCGGCCCAAGCGCCGCGCTCGCGACGGGACCATCCCCGCGTGGGCGGGGGAACCAGTACTTCCGCAGCGTCCAGTAGCTTGGCTCGGGGACCATCCCCGCGTGGGCGGGGGAACCTCAAACTCGCCAGCAGCCGTCTTTACATCCCGCGGACCATCCCCGCGTGGGCGGGGGAACCTGTTAGCGGTAGGACCAGAGCCTTTAGTGAGAGGGACCATCCCCGCGTGGGCGGGGGAACCCGAACCTCGCGACTAGCTACCTACCGCCTACCGGGACCATCCCCGCGTGGGCGGGGGAACCTTCATCGGCTTTCATCGTCCCGTCCTTTCCAGCGGACCATCCCCGCGTGGGCGGGGGAACCGCGTTGAACACGCCCCATTCCTCCCACGCGAAAGGACCATCCCCGCGTGGGCGGGGGAACCGGCAAGGGCGGGTGCATCGTGATCCAGACCCCGGGACCATCCCCGCGTGGGCGGGGGAACCGCGTTGGGACTGGGGACACGGTGACTGGTGCCAGGACCATCCCCGCGTGGGCGGGGGAACCTGTTGTTAGGGGGTGCGGGGGCAATCTACACGCGGACCATCCCCGCGTGGGCGGGGGAACCCGACGCCGCGCGCGCTGCGCGCCGAAACCGGGCGGACCATCCCCGCGTGGGCGGGGGAACCGTATCGGCGCGGCGCGCGCTGGATGATGCATGAGGACCATCCCCGCGTGGGCGGGGGAACCGCCCCGACCTCGGCCCGCACCAGCGTCATCCGCGGACCATCCCCGCGTGGGCGGGGGAACCATGTCCAGGTCGTGCCTTCGGCGACCGCCGTCGGGACCATCCCCGCGTGGGCGGGGGAACCCCAGCGGAACTGGCTCCGGGCAAATTCGTAGAAGGACCATCCCCGCGTGGGCGGGGGAACCGCGATGCGTACGAGATGCGCGTGTTCGGGATCGGGACCATCCCCGCGTGGGCGGGGGAACCGATTTGCGTTCCCACCGAGCGGGTAAACGCGGGGGACCATCCCCGCGTGGGCGGGGGAACCTAGAATGGGGGCTGTTGCAGAAAATGCAACACCGGACCATCCCCGCGTGGGCGGGGGAACCCGTCGCAGTTTGGATTGTGGATTTCGGTCATGAGGACCATCCCCGCGTGGGCGGGGGAACCAATCTGCGCGATAGTGGGAATCTGTGTCATTGGGGACCATCCCCGCGTGGGCGGGGGAACCCTGGCTCCTCGGTGCGTGGTCGATGCCCCCAGGGGACCATCCCCGCGTGGGCGGGGGAACCATGTGCGGCCTATTGCGTGAGAAAGCGGACGGCGGACCATCCCCGCGTGGGCGGGGGAACCGCCGGATGGTCTTTTGTTGGCTTTTGAACATGGGGACCATCCCCGCGTGGGCGGGGGAACCCGTCTCTACCGACGGCCACCGACTGTCCGTGGGGGACCATCCCCGCGTGGGCGGGGGAACCATGCGAGGCTTATTGCGTGAGAAAGCGGGTGGCGGACCATCCCCGCGTGGGCGGGGGAACCCCCCCCTATCCTTCTCTTAATCAGAGAAAGAGCGGACCATCCCCGCGTGGGCGGGGGAACCGCGTGGTCACTGGCGGACTGGCGGCGGTGCTGGGGACCATCCCCGCGTGGGCGGGGGAACCATTTCGAGGATACCGAGGATCAGCTTGGTCGTGGGACCATCCCCGCGTGGGCGGGGGAACCGCCGCCGCCGCGAAACTGGTCGTGATAGAGGCAGGACCATCCCCGCGTGGGCGGGGGAACCTTGCGAAGATTGGGAATAGCGGCTGCGTCGTGGGGACCATCCCCGCGTGGGCGGGGGAACCACGATCGCGGAGCATGTAAAGGAACTGGCAAGGGGACCATCCCCGCGTGGGCGGGGGAACCCTGTACGGCGTTTGGACTACCACGCATCCCCCAGGACCATCCCCGCGTGGGCGGGGGAACCTCAAACTCCCCAGCGGCCGCCCTTGCATCCCGCGGACCATCCCCGCGTGGGCGGGGGAACCGTCACCGTGACCTGCCAGCTCTGCGCGTTGGTCGGACCATCCCCGCGTGGGCGGGGGAACCCGATCGGGGCTCGATACGGCGCACGGGATTCGGGGACCATCCCCGCGTGGGCGGGGGAACCGCGGTCTTCCCTTTCTTTTCCGACTCTTCCAACGGACCATCCCCGCGTGGGCGGGGGAACCTCAAGCTCACGTTCTTAGTCATGATCCGATCCTGGACCATCCCCGCGTGGGCGGGGGAACCGGGGAGTCGGTCGTGGAGACCGATATCGAGAGGGGACCATCCCCGCGTGGGCGGGGGAACCCTCCATTTTGATGGAGCCGATGAGCACGGAAAGGGACCATCCCCGCGTGGGCGGGGGAACCGTGGTCTTCCCGGCCTTTTCCGATTCCTCCAGCGGACCATCCCCGCGTGGGCGGGGGAACCGGTGCGGATTATTCCTGCAATATGGGATTCTTGGGACCATCCCCGCGTGGGCGGGGGAACCGGTGCGGATTATTCCTGCAATATGGGATTCTTGGGACCATCCCCGCGTGGGCGGGGGAACCCCCTTCGACGCCGCAGTGCCCCTCTCCGAAAAGGGACCATCCCCGCGTGGGCGGGGGAACCCTATCCGCAAGGTCCGCTCGATCGAGCGATCTCGGACCATCCCCGCGTGGGCGGGGGAACCTCTGGCATTCAAGCCGTTGGATTTTTTCACAATATCAAAGAACGATGGGTTGGGAAAAGGTCAACGCCAGCCGGTCAAAACGCCGTCGAGATCGGCAAGCCGCCGCACCGGCACACCAAGACTGGCCAGCCCCAGCCCGCCTGGAGCGTCGGTCTCCCGCCACACCGCGAGGATCGAGCCCCCGGGCAGGGCCTGCCACCATTGCGACAGAACGGCCCACATACGGTTACGCACCGCCGGCGAGAGATTGGGCGACACGTAAACCCCGGGCGCAACCTCGGGCATCAAGGAGGCGAGGAAGCCGCGATAGCGATCGGCTACGTCACGGGTGATAACGACCGTCATCGCCATGAGCTGCCCCTTTCCGCTCTCCTGACTTCCAGAGACACGGCCTAATGTCCAAACCGCGCGCGCGCTCGTCGTTCACCGATCATCGTCCAGCAGCACCTTGATGCGGTCGATCATGGCGGGGATGATCTTCTCGCGCCGGAGCCGCGCGCCGACGATCCGGCGCGTCGTCCGTTCGATCGACCGTTCGCGCCCACGCATGACGAGCGCCGCGGCCTTGAAGGCGCAGGGCACGGTGACCGAATCGCGGAACAGATCGGCGATATCGAGCACGAAGCTGATCCCGGAATCCTCGTGAATGAACCCGAGCTGGGGAATGGTGGCGGTCGCGGCAACGGCGATAATGGCGGCGCCCTCGACCGCGCTCGCGGCGTGATTGATCGCTTGGTTGGGCATGTCGGCGGCCAGGGGATTGGCGCGGTCGTACCGGCGCCCGCGCCAGGAGACGCCGTATTTCCCGGCCGTCAGGCGGTAATTCTCCTTCACTCTCGCGCCCTCGATCCCGCGCAGAACGGCGATGTCGCGGTGGGGCAGGATCTCGCCGAGCCGCATCGCATACATGCGCCGCGCCACCTTGAGGCGCCCTCGGCGCGCATCGGCCCAAAGCCGAACCTGATTGCGCGCGAGCCGCGAGACGTCGGTGCCGAGCGGAGGCGCGGTATAAAAGCGCACGCCATCCTCGCCCACCGCGGCGAGGCCGGTGCCGTGGCGGGCGAGAATGCGCAACGCGTCGTGGGTCACGCTGCCACCGGGGCCGAGCAGAACCAGCGAAACCGACTGGTGCGGAATGGTATAGCTGCCCGCCTCCACCGCGCCGCCGCCCGCGCAGACGAAGCTCAAGAAGCCATCGTCCACGCCCAGCCGCCCACGGTCGAGATAGATAAGCCCGTGACGATCGGCGTGCGGAATGCGCGCCCCCTCCAGCCCGAGCCGGCCAGGCAACATGGCCTTACCCGGCGGATGGCGGGCGCAGCAGCATCATGCCGAAGCCGAACGCCCGGTGGCGGCCGATCCCCCGGCGCAGGGTATCCGCGAATCGGATCGGCTCGCGCACCGTCAGCCCGCCACACATGACGACATCGGGCCCGTCGACGGCGGTCAACGCGCGGGCGCGGTTGCGCCGCAGGATGCGCGCGCGACGCTGGGCGAGAATACGCAGACCGTCTGGGTTCACCTCCACCCCCGCGTTTTCCAGACGCGCGGCCAGCCAATCTCGATAGACCGTCTCGCGGTCGACCCGCTCGCCATCGGGCGCCTTCTCGATCGCAACCAGGAAGGCGTCGCGTTCGCGCGTGCGCCCCCGGTCGCCGTCGCGATCGACCCGCAGGACAGGGCGCGCCCGCAGCTCGAAATCAAACCGCGCGCCGTTCGGGAAGGTTTCGGGCATCGGCTTCGATGCCATGGCGGCGAAATCGAGTGCGGCCGAGACTGCGGAATCAGCCACGGTTGCGGCGCGCTCGCGCATGGCGGCGGCATCCTGGTCCGAATAGGCGAGCAAATAGGGGGCGCCACGGAGCGGCTCGACCGGGCGGAAGGGTTTGGGCGCCGCATCGCCGAAGGCCGCGCGCAGGATCGCGTGCCAGGCATATCCGGGGTCGGCGCTTTGCCACTGCAGCCCCTCTCGCGCGGCCCAGGCCGAAAATCGCGCCGGGTTATGGTCGATGCGCAGCATGTGGAAGGTCATGGCGCGGCTCCCTGCTTGGCCGATGGGGCAGCGGGGCGCGCGCACCAGCCCACGACCACACGGCGGCGGCCGGCATGAACCCCGCTGCCCCAACTGCGCTCGTCGGTCAGCCAGATCTCCTCCGGTCGGGCGAGCCGGTCACCCACCTCCTCGGCCGCCGGGCCGGGAAGCGCGATGCGCCAGCCCGCGGTCTCCCGTGGCCCGCTTCCCGCGTCCGCGCCGTCGTCGTCATCGCGCGCCAGCCAGGCCGCGAGCGCCTCGAGCACGTCGGGCGCCTCGACGAAACTGGCGAAGATCGGCGTCGCCGGCAGGCAGGGCTTGCGTCCGATGAACAGGGGCCGCGCCGGCCGATCGAGCGCTTGGGCCACATCGTCGAGGTCTGGTTGGCCGTCCTCTTCGGCTGGGTCGAGGCGTAACGCGATATGAACGCGGGCGTCGGCCCAATAGTCGCGATAGCGGATATGAGGCGATTTGTAGGTCCCCGCTCCGCCATCGCGCGTTTCGACCTCACCGCGGGTGGTCCAGCCGGTGTCATTGCCGCCCAGGCGCGCGGTTTGGAAGTCGCGCAAGGGCTGCGCCGTCTCGTCGATGACGGAGGCGAAGACAAGGCGCGCTTGAAGGCGCTGGTGACGCTCCGCCTCCCAGCGCATCCAGCCGAGGGCGTTGGCGATCAGCCCGGTGAGCATGGAGGCGGCCGGAAACGGTCGAACCGGGCCGCGGGCGTACACCAATTCGGCTCCGAAAGCGAGCAAGGGCGCCTCGAAGCGCAGAATCGCGTGGCGTCTGGTCATGCCTCGGGGTGCTCCCCATGCACGGCATCACGGGCGAAAAGCGCCAAGCTGTCGAGGTTGACCGGCCCTTCGCTGCCCGCGAGGGCGCGGCCCTCGGTCGAAAGATGTTGCCGCGATTCGGCGCATCCATAGGTGTCATCGAGCCGCTTCAGGTAATCGTTGAGCTCGTCGGTCGCGATCGGTATCTGCGGCGCGACCGGCCGGCGGAAGGCGTTGGCCAATGTTCGCGGCTGGCGCCTGCCCGTCTCGACCAGCATCAATTCGGCAAAGGCGTAAGGGGCCGTGGAGCCCAGCTTGGCTCCCGGCGAGACCGTTGCGATGAGGTGGACGAGATGCTCCACCACCCGGCCGGCGAGCGTATCGTCGCCGCCCAGATTCTCGATCAGGCGCGGAACATCGACCACCACATAGACGTAATACAGCCCCGAGGCGAGCTCGGTATCGAAGATGCCGGCGGCGCCGGTTTCGCCTGCCGCACGGGTCAGGTCGTCCACCACGGTGAAGTAGTCGCTTTCGGTCTCTTCCGCATGCACGGTGAAGGCGTGGGCGACGTGAATGGCGGCGTCGGTGTTGGCCTCGGGGTCCGAGGTGACCATGCGGCCGAAGAGCGCCGCTTCGAGCCCGGCGTTCAGACGGTTGGCGGCCAGCAACGCCTTCAGGTTCGCCTTCTCGTCCTTCTTGAAGAGCGCGTCGATCGCCTCGCCGGCCGCCTTCGGCCCATCGATTTCCGCGAGAATGTCGCGGGCACGACGCGTGAGATAGGCGATTTCGGGCTCACCTAGAAGAAGCGCCTGGCGACTTTTAACGTCCTTCCCGTCCTTGCCGTAGAGGTTCCGCGCGAAGGCGGTGACCACCGCTTCGACGGTTTCCTCGTCGGCTATACCTCCTTCGCGGAGCGCCGCGCCGATGCGGGTTTCGGGTACTACGCGCGAGCGGACCGAACGCGGCGCGTCGAGCTTGTCGAGGCTCCATTCGTCTTCCGCGACCCGCCAGTGGCGCTTAAGGCACTGCGACGAGACGCGGGTGCGCATGGCGCCGCCGAAGGGCAGGCGTTTGGCGAGCCCGCTGTCGTCGCGGTTGAGAAGGGCGGCCGGGAAAGACTGCAAGCTGTGGATCTGGATAAAGCGCGTATCGGTCACGAATCGTCTCCTGCTAAAGGGCATCGCCTCGGCTCAGCCAGCCGGCGGTGTTTCGACGGTGTCGGTTTGGGTCTCGCGGAGGTTGTCGCTACGCCAGTAGTCGCGCGCGATCTTCAGGCGCAGGCGCTCGGCCCGAGTTTCGCGGTCTCCTTCGCAGAGGATCAGTTCGCCGAGCTCGCGATAGGGAACGGCGCCTGATTTCTGGGCGAGGAAGCGCACCATGTGGCGGACCTGGGCGCGAAAGCCATCGCCGCGGGCGGCGAGCAGCCGGTTCATGCGCACTTCCGAAAAGCTCGCTTCGGCGAGCGCCGCGCCGAGCGTTCGATCGCTGCGCCCGCCCGGGCTCTGGGCCAGCATCCAGACCACGAGCCCCCAGCTCCCGAAGCGATCCTCCGGCCAGTCGAGCGGATCGCCGGGTGCGAGCGCCATCAGGCGAAAGAAGGCGCCGGCATTGGGGCGGTCGGGGTCGAGGCGGCGCAGGGTGGCAAGGTCGCCGGTCGCGCCGCGCTCATCCAGCCGGTCGATCCCCCGGGCCAGCCAGTCGAGAATGCGGCCAACCTCGCCGCCGTTCCGGCGGATGGGGCGGGCTTCGGTTGTGGGTTCAGGCTGCACGGTGCTCCTCCATCAGGTCCGAGAAATGCTTGCGGAAGGCGCCCCAGAACGCGCCTTCGGCGCGGACCTGGGCACGATAGGCGCGCAGCGCCGACGACGGGGTTTCGCGGGCCGCGTTGCGCAGGATCTCCAAGGCACAGTCGCGCAGCTTTTCGATCCAGCGCGCGCGTTCGGCCTGGGCGGCATCCGGGTCGTCGTGAACATCGGCCTCGCGCCACAGATCGTCG
>Ga0114931_10010248_pt1 | contig 11170 bp, 8 predicted proteins | sample 2SBtaG_FD_89579 | JGI IMG/M metagenome (GOLD analysis project Ga0114931, IMG submission 89579) | Deep subsurface microbial communities from Kolumbo volcano to uncover new lineages of life (NeLLi) - 2SBTROV14_V59a metaG | ecosystem: Environmental > Aquatic > Marine > Volcanic | place: Kolumbo...
CGCGATCAGCTCGGACCTGACCGGCCGCCGCCTGCGCCGCGACCAGCTCGGAATTCACCACGCCAATTCGACGGAAAAACGATCGAATCTCTGACACTTACGCGCCCCGGGACGGGACCTAGTAAGTGCGCTGCCCGTCCCGAGCCAACGCGGTCTCCGGTCCGGTAGTTGATGCTCAGCGCAGAGCGAGCAGCGCCGGGACCAGGATCAGCGCGGTCAGCACGCTGGTGATCTCGCCGATCAGGGAAGCCGCGCCGAAGCCGCGGATCGCGAGGTTCTGGCTGAGCAGGAGCGAGCCGTAGCCGATCACCGTGGTCAGCGAACACAACAGGACCGCGCTGCCGCTGGTCCGGAGGGCCTCGCACGGGGTCGCACTGGCCGCGCGATCGTGGCGGTACGCGAGGTTGATCGCATAGTCGACACCGAGCCCGAGGGTGATCGGCAGCGCGACGAAGTCGAGAAAATTGACCTTGAGCTGGAGCAGGGCGCAGGTCGCGACCATGAACAGGGCGCCGGCGCAGGTCGCGATCAGGACCGCGGCCCCGCGCCGGTTGCCGCCCACCAGCAGCAGGACCAGCACGACCAGCCCGGCCGCGGCGATGACCGTCACCACCGGGCCGTCGTGGGCGACGACCTCGAGGATGTTGGCGAAGATGACGCTCGGCCCCGACGTGGTCACGGTCTCGCCGTCGCCGAGGTCGAGGGTGCTGACCGCCGCGGCGAACCGGACGACGTCGTGGCCGTCGAGCTCGTCGAGGTGAGGGCCGGGGCGAACCGAGACGACGTAACCGACGCGGCCATCCTTCTCGGTCAGCTGCGTGCGGATGCTCGGTGGCAGCGACGCCACGGTGATCGGCGCCAGATGCGCCGGTGGGCGCAGCTCGTCGAGCTCGGCCCGCTCGTGCTCGTCGAGATCGTCGAGCGCCTCGTCGCCGAGCATCGTCCGGATCTCGGCCAGCCGGGCCAGGCGCGCCGGCTGATCGGCGGGGATGACGTCGAGGATCGACTCGATCGAGCCGACCGTGTGGTCCTCGGACGGCACGCCCTCGTCCTTGCGCCTCAGCGCCGCGACGATCTGCGGCACCTGATCGAGGCGATCGGCGGCGATGCAGGTGCGCCCGGCGATGCCGCGCCCGAAGTTGTGGCGCGACACCTCCATCCAGTGGCGCTCCGCGCGGGCGGCGGCGCCGTCCGAGCCGAGCTTGCGCATGTCGTACTCGAACGGGTCGGCGGCGATGTAGTGAATGACGACGCCGACTGCGGCGACCATCAGCACGCCAACGACCGCGACTACCAGGCGCGACCGACGGAAGCCCAGGCAGCGGACCAGGACCGAGCCGACGACCGGCGCGCCGCCGGCCCGAGGCCGCCGCGCGAAGCGAAGGATGAGCATGGGCAGCAGCACGAACGACGCGGTCCAGCACAGAGCCATGCCGATCGCGCCAATCACGGCGAAGTCGGCGAAGCCCTTGAAGCTGGTTGCGGCCAGCGAGCCGTAGGCGATCGACGCGCCCAGCGACGCGACCAGAGTCGGCCGCACCGTCCCCTCGATCGCCGCCGCGACCGCGTCGCCCAGCTCGCGCCGGCGCCGCTCCTCGAGGAAGCGCGAGATCAAGAGGATGCCGTAGTTGACCCCGTTGCCGGCGATGATCGCGCCGAGGAACGCGGTCGCGGCGTTGAGGTGGCCGATGGTCAGGGCCGCGGCACCGAACGACGCGGTGGTCCCGATCGCCAGGGTCGTGATGAGCAGGATGAGCAGGTTCGCGCTGCGGAAGTAGAGCGCGAGCAGGAGCCCGACCAGGAGCGCGGTCACGACACACGACACCAGCGTGCCGTGGACGATCGCGTCGTGCTCGGACAGCGCGGTGACCAGATCGCCGGCGAAGCCGATCTGGACGCCGGGGTGATCGGCGATGACCTTGGCCCGGGCCGTGTCGAGCGCGTCGAGCAACGCCTGGCCGCGGCCGACCTCGGTGGCCGACATCGCGGTCTTGACCTGGAGCTGGGCCAGCTTGCCGTCGGCGCTGACGTTGCTGGGCCGGCGCAGCTTGGCGTCGGCCTCGCGCCAGCGCTGGCGCAGGTCGTCGAGCTCGTGCTGGGTCGCCTGCTTCTGCGCCGGGTCGTCGTCGAGGTCGATGTACAGCGGGTTGGCGTCGAGCTTGGCCTGCTTGATCCGCTGCGCGAGCGCGGCCCGGGCGCGATCGAGCTCGGGCAGGGGCACCAGCTGGAAGCGGTGGGCGTCGAGGAACGCGCGCGCCGCCGCGTCGTCGCCGTCGACCCGCGACGCGAGGTCGTGCGGGATGCGCCGGGCCGCCGCCGCCATCTCGGCGGTCGCCGCCGCGCGCGCCGCGACGGTCGGCGACTGGACGACGACCAGCACGGTGTCGTTGGTGCGGAGCCGCGCCTCGAGCTTGCGCATGTCCCGCACCGCTGGCGCGTCCTGCGGCAGGAGGTAGGCGAAGTCCGCGCGCAGCGGCAGCTGATAGACGATCAGGTAGATCGACGTAGCCAGGGCGACGACATGCGCCGCCACGATCGCGAACGCGTGCCGCTCGACCCACGCCACGTACCGGCGAGCGCTCGTCGACGGGCTGGACCCAGCCATCGCCGCGAGCCTAACCGGTGATGGAGCGCACTGCGAGCCCTTCCCGATTGGGGTAAATCGCCACAGCTGGCTGTACGATTCTTGCGCCGGTCAAATCTGAGGCCTTTTTTTATCCACCGAGGGCGGCGCCTGTGATACCTCCACAGGTCTTATGTCTTCAGGTCGGGTCACGCGATGCGACCTTCATCTTCACTCGAGCGCCTCCGTCGACTCGGGTGAGTGGTTTTCTCGACGGTTCAATTGCCCGGAAAGCTATGCCTCTCCGGCCAGGCAGTACGAGCTGTGCAAGCAGCGCGGGATGGATCTGGTCACCCTCACGGACCACGACACCATCGCCGGCGGCCTCGGGCTCGTCGACCGCCCGGATTTCTTCTTATCCGAGGAGATCACCGCCGGTTTTCCGGACGGGTGCATCGTACATGTCCTGGCGTGGGCGCTCCGGTCTGACCAGCACGCGCAGGTCCAGGCCCGGCGCAACGACGTCCGCCGCCTGGTCGAGTACCTGCGGGCCGAGAAGATCGCCCACGCCCTCGCCCACCCGCTGATGTCGCCAAACTGGCAGCTAGACGCCAACAAGCTCGAGGAGTTGCTGGCGACGTTCCCGGTGCTCGAGGGCGTCAACGGCCTGCTCGACGCCCGCATCCGCGACGACCTGGCTGAGATCCTGGCCGGCTGGAGCCCGGTGGCCAACCGGGTCGCCGCCGCGCACGGCATCGCGGAGCCGCCGACCCGCCACGTCCTGGTCGGCGGCTCCGACGACCACTGCCACCGGCGGGCCGCGGCCGTGTTCACCGAGGTCGCGACCGACGGCCTCGACCCCGCCGGGTTCCTGGGCGCGATCCAGCGCGGCGAGGCCCGGGCCCGCGGCGAGCAGGCCGACCTCACGGCCATCGCGCTCGGGGTCTCGCACACGACCTACTCGTTCCTGCGCGCCCGCGGCGAGAAGCGCCCCGGCTACGAGGATCCGTTCGTCGACATGATCGACGTCCTCGCCGGCCGGCGAGGCGACAGCGACCCCACCGATCCGGCCGCCGGCTTCATCGGCAGCCTGGTCATGGGCGCGGCCAAGGCCGACCTGGCCCTCGGCGACGACCTCGACGTCACCCACATCGACGCCGAGCCCTCGGTCGAGAGCGACCGGCGGATCGCCCACGGCGTCGCCCGGCTCAACGACGTGATGATCGACACCGCGATCAGCGAGCTGATCGAGGCGATCGGCGACGTCGACATGTACCGCCTGTTCGGCGCGGTCCGCGATCTCGGTGGCGCGATCACTACGGCCCTGCCGTTCCTGTTCGCCGCCGACCACTTCGGCCGCCAGCAGGCCCAGGTCCGCAAGGTGCGCGCCGACTGGACCGCGACGCCGCTGGCCCCGGCCTGCGAGCGCCTGGCCCTGTTCTCCGACTCGATCGCTCACACCGACGGGGTGTCGCGGTCGTGCAAGCGGTTCGTCGCCCAGGCCCACGCCGCCGGCAAGACCGCGTTCATTCCCCACTGCGGCGAGCCCGGCGTCGGCGACCCGTCGTGGTTCCGGCGCATCCCCGGGGTTCGGACCATCCGGTCGAAGCTGTACCCGTCGCTGACGTTCGACGTCCCGTCGCTGCTCGGCACCGTCGACTGGATGTGGCGCGAGCGGATTACACGGGTCGAGCTGGCCACGCCCGGGCCGATGGGCCTGGTCGGGATGATCGCCGCGCGCCTGATGCGGGTGCCAATGACCGCGAGCTACCACACCGAGGTCCCGGCCCTGCTACTGGCGCTCAGCGGCAGCTCGCTGCTGCACGGCGCGGTCCGCCACTACCTGCGCTGGTTCTATGGCTCGGTCGACAAGGTGATCGTCTTCTCCGAGGGCTCGCGCACCCGGCTCAACGAGCTCGGCGTGTCGCCCGACAAGATCCAGACGGTCCCGGTCGCGGTCGATCCCCACGAGTTCACCCCGCACCGGATCGACCGGTCGGTGTTCGCGTCGGTCGACGTGGCGGTCGGCGATCGCCCGGTGGTCCTCAGCGTCGGCCGGCTATCGCCGGAGAAGAACCTGGACCTGGTGATCGATGCCGTCGGCCGGCTCCAGCATCTCGACCGCGCGCCGATCCTGGTCATCGTCGGCGACGGGCCCGATCGCGAGCGCCTGGTCGCGCGGGCCGACGGGCTGCCGTGGGTGCGGTTCGTCGGCGAGCAACGAGGCGAGACCCTGGGCCGGCTGTACGCGTCGGCCACCGTGTTCGCGTTCGCCAGCCAGATCGACACCCTCGGCCTGGTCGCGCTCGAGGCGATGTCCAGCGGCCTGCCGGTCGTGGTCCCGGCCAACGCCAACATCGCGGCCATCGTCGCCGGCCGCGGCGTCGGCGAGTGCTACGAGTTCGGCGCCGAGGGCCTGGCCTCGGCGGTTGCCCGCGTGATCGGCGACCACGAGCGCGCCAAGCGCCTCAGCAAGAACGCGCGCGAGGCCATGGTCGCCAGCTGGGCCCAGGCTCGGTTCGAGCACCACTGGCGCACGATGACGGGGGGCTAGGGTGCGGACCGACGCCCGGTCGCGCCCCACTCCGCCGCCGGCCGGGCGGCCCCGCCTGCTGGTCTCGCTCCACGACGTCTCGCCGGTGACCGTGGACGCCTGCCGCGACGCGATCGACCTGCTCGCCGGCGCCGGGCTGCCGACCTCGGCCCTGACCGTGCTGGTCGTGCCCCTGCACGACGAGCGGGTCGCCCTCGACGACGATCCCGCCACCGTCGCGTTCGTCCGTGACCTCGCCGAGGGCGGCGCGACCCTGGTCGCCCACGGCCTGACCCACCGGATGACCCGGGCACCGCGCACGCCCGGGCTGTGGCTGGCGGCGCGCCTGTTCGCCCGCGGCGAGGGCGAGCTGGCCGCGTCCGACGCTGCCGACACCGCCCGCCGCCTCGACGACGCCGACGCAATCTTCGCCCGCGCCGGCATGGCCGACCACGTCTACGGCTTCGTGCCGCCGGCATGGCTGCTGTCGCCGGCCGCCGCCGCGGTCGTCGCCGGGCGCGGCCTACCGTTCCACGAGCGCTTCGGCGGCATCGCGCGCGGCGACGCGGTCCTCGCCCGCCGGCTGATCGGCTGGGGCTCCTTGACCGAGGTCGACGCCCGCGCGACCGCGCTGTGGGCGTGGCTCCAGCGCCACCGGGCGCCCGCCGACACCCGGCTGGCCGTGCACCCGCCCGACGTCCGCCGCGCCACCACCCGGCGGTCGCTCGAGGCGACCCTCGCCGCGCTACTGCGCACCCACGAGCCGGTCAGCTACCGGACCTACCTCGAAGCGGCGAATGTCCACCGCGAGTCGCTGCGCCCAGGCGTGAGTGGGGCCGGTGGCTGACGACCTGCTGGCCCGGGTCCGCTTGCTCGCCGAGGCGTGCGTGGTGTCCGACCCCGAGCGCTGCGTGCAGTGCGGGATCTGCGGCTACAACTGCCCGATCGGCATCGACGTGCGCAGCCATGCCCGGGTTGGCGCTCCGGTGACAGATCAGCGCTGCATCACCTGCGGCGAGTGCATCGCCCGCTGCCCGCGCGACGTCCTCCGGTTCGGCCCGGTCGAGGAGCACCATTGAAGTACGTCTTCGTCGGTACCGGCATCGCCGCCCTGTCGGCCGCCGAGGCGGTGCGCCGCCGCGATCCGCACGCCGAGCTGATCATGCTGGGCCGCGAGCCGCACCCGTTCTACTCGCGACCCGGGCTGGCCTACCTGCTCACCGGCAGCATCCCCGAGCGCCAGCTTCACCTGCGCAGCGCCGACGAGCTGTCCCAGCTCGGCCTCGATCGCCGGGTCGCCGAGGTCACCGCCATCGACGTCGCCCGCCGCGAGGTCCACGTCGCCGGCGCCGCCCCGATTGGCTACGACCGCCTGCTGCTCGCGGTCGGCGCCGCCGCCATCCCGCCCGACTTCCCCGGCGGCGACCTCGACGGTGTGGTCCAGCTCGACCAACTCGACCAGACCCGCGACATCATCGCCCGCGTCGACAAGGCCAGGGCGGCGGTGGTGGTGGGCGGCGGCCCGACCGCCCTCGAGCTGGCCGAGGGGCTCGCTGCCCGCGACGTCGAGGTCCACTACTTCCTGCGCGGCGCCCGCTACTGGTCGAGCGTACTCGACGCCGAGGAGTCGCGCCGGGTCGAGAACGCGGTCAGCGAACAGGGCATCATCCTGCACCACCAGACCAAGGTGGCGCGTGCGGTCGGCGACGACCGCGGCACGCTGGACTGGGTCGAGACCGAGGCCGGCGACACCGTCAGTTGCCAGCTCCTGGCGGTGGCCATCGGGGTGCGGCCCCGGCTCGAGCTGGCGCGCGCCGCCGGGCTGGCGGTCGGCCGCGGTATCCGGGTCGACGAGCGCTTCGAGACCAGCGTGCCCGGGGTGTTCGCCGCTGGCGACTGCGCCGAGGTCGCCGATCCGGTGACCGGCCGGGGCGCGGTCGACAGCCTGTGGTCGACCGCGCTGGCCGCCGGCGCGATCGCCGGCACCGCGATGGCCGGGGCGCCGGCCGGCTACCGCCGCCCGCCCAGCCTCAACGTCACCCGGCTCGGTCACATCACCACCACCATCATCGGCGCGGTCGGCGGCCGCGACGGCGATGGCGACCTGCTCACCATCTCCCGCGGCGACAGCCTGAGCTGGCGGGTCCAGCCCAGCGCCTGGTCCCTCACCGGCGACGACCCGGGGCGTCGGATCCGCGTGATGGTCGGGCCCGACACCCTGCTCGGCGCGGTGGTGATGAATGATCCGGCAGCGGCGCGGGCGCTGACCCGGCTGGTCCGCCAGCGCACCCCGCTCGGTCCCCTGCGCGACGCGCTCGAGGCCGATCCCGGCAGTGCGCTGACCAAGCTGATCGCGCTCGGCGGAGATGGTGGTGCGGCGAGCTCCTGAGCTTTGGTGGGCCGCCCTCACCGTTGCGGCGGCGGCGGCGCTCTACGCCTGGCTGGCCCACGCCCCGCAGACCGCGCCCGGCGCCGTGATCGGCCACAGCCTCGGCATCGCCGGCTTCGTCCTGATGCTGTTCACCGAGATCGGCTACTCGCTGCGCAAGCGATCGCGCCGGGCCCGCTGGGGCCCGATGAAGAGCTGGCTGCGGGTCCACATCTACACCGGGATCGTCGGGCCGGCGCTGATCCTCCTACACACCAGCTGGAACTTCTCAGGACTCGCCGGCTGGACCGCGATCGCGGTGGCGGTGGTGGTGACCAGCGGGTTCATCGGCCGCTACCTCTACACCGCGATCCCCCGCACCGTCGCCGGCGACGAGCTGAGCCCGACCGAGCTCGCCGGACTGCTCCGCGACATCGACGCTCGGCTCGCCGAGGCCGAGCTGCCCGAGGCCGAACGCCTCGAGCTCACCGCCGCGCGCGCGCACCTGCAGAAGCGGGTCAAGCGGGTGCCGCGGATGCGCCGGCTGCTCGCGCTTTGGCACACCGTGCACGTGCCGCTCGGCGTCGCCATGTTCACGCTCGCCTTCACCCACGTCGCCATCGCGATCTGGTTCAGCGCGGGGGTTCGGTGAAGCCGCGCCGCCGCCTGCCGTTTGCCAGCCCGCTGGCGCTGGTGTCGGCGCTGGTGGCGATCGGCGCGATCGGCGGCGCCTGGTGGCTGTCGGACGGCTCCATCGCCACCCCGGGGCCGCTGTCCCACGAGAGCGACGGCGAGGCCCACCACGGCGCCTACCGCCACGCCGAGCTCGACTGCGACGCCTGCCACACCGGGGTCGGCGGCGGCGCGATGTCGCCGCATTGCCTCGCCTGCCACGACGACACCCGCGCCGAGATCAGCGCCGGCAAGTCGCTGCACGGCAAGCTGCCCGAGGTCGACACGTGCCTGCGCTGCCACACTGAGCACACCGGCGGCGAGATCACCCGCGTCGACCGGCGGACCTTCCCCCACGACGCCACCGGGTTCGCCCTGACCGCGCACAAGAAGCTGCGCGACGGCGGGCGCTTCCGCTGCAGCGACTGCCACACGTCGGGTGTGCTCGACTTCGACGCCGGCCGCTGCCGCGAGTGCCACAGCAAGGACCCGCACGACTTCCTGACCGGCCACCTCGACGCCTACGGAGAGGCGTGCCGCGGCTGCCACGACGGCTTCGACCGTTTCAGCAAGGGCGTGTTCGACCACGACCAGACCGAGTTCGCGCTCGACGGCAAGCACGCGAAGACCAGGTGCGAGGGCTGCCACAAGGGCGCCCACGACCTGGCCGGGTTCGACGCCGCGCCACACGAGTGCATCAGCTGTCACCGCAAGGACGACGCCCACCACGGCAAGCGCGGCGATCAGTGCGGCAAGTGCCACACCACGACCGCCTGGAAGCCGGCCAAGGAGGAGACGGGGACGAAAGCGGAGCCAGGCTCGAGGTCGGGGGCGGGCTCGAAATCGACGTCGCGGTCGAAGTCGGCGTCGAAGTCGGCGTCGAAGTCGGCGTCGAAGTCGGCGTCGGGGTCAGGGTCGAAGTCGGTTGCGACGCCGACCGGCTCGGCGCGGCCGACCAGCGAGGTGGCGCCCGCCGATCACGAGTTCCCGCTGACCCACGGCGGTGGTCGCAAGGTCGCGTGCAAGGTCTGCCACCCCAAGAGCAACGACGCGTACACCTGCTACGGGTGTCACGAGCACACGCCGCGCAACGTCGACCGCATCCACACCCGCGCCCGCGTCGACGACACCAGAGACTGCGCCCACTGCCACCCGACCGGGCGCCGGACGCGCCGTGGCCGCTGAGGGAACCGGCCAGCTGAGCGCCTTGGGATCCGTGCCATCGGCTCGCGCCGGCGAGATCGCGGGGCCGCGACGAAAGCGTCTGCTTTGCTCTACTGTTTCGACGCCGTCACCGGGCCGTCACAGATCCGGCGCTAGATGGGGACATGTCAGTCACATTTCCCTGGAAGCGCCCCTCCATCGTCGGCCTGTCCGCGCTCGCCCTGGTCGGCGCGGGAACGTCCGCGTTCGCCCAGACGGCGGCCCCCGCCCCCGCCGCGGACACCGACGCGGGGCCCCCCAAGAACCTCTCTGTCGGCAGCGAGGGCCTGTTTCAGCCCGGCCTGCTGATGCAGACCTGGCTCCTCGTCGACCATGTCGGCCGCTCCGCCGACCCGACCCAGTCGACGTTCCGCCTGCGGCGGGCCGAGGTCCACGTCAAGGGCGACATCCTCCCCCATCAGGTCAAGTACGAGGTGATGTTCGACGTCGCCAAGGTGCTCGAGTTCCAGAACGCGACGCTCACCGACAGCAACGGCGACACGATCACGGTGCAGCAGCCGGCGAGCTCGATCTCCGTGCTGCAGGACTTCAGCATCACCTACTCCTCGCAGTACGCCGACGTGACGGCCGGCCAGTTCAAGATTCCGGTGAGCTGGGAGGGCTACAACTCGTCGAGCAAGCTGCTGTTCAACGAGCGCGCCGTCGTGTCGCACACGTTCGGCGACAAGCGCGACATCGGCGTGAAGGTCACCAAGAAGTTCCCCACGTGGAGCTACTACGCCGGCGTCTTCAACGGCGCGGGGCTCAACCACCGCGACAACAACGACGGCAAGGACCTCGCCGTGCGGCTCGAGGTCTATCCGGTTCCCGGGCTCACCATCGCCGGCGTGACCTACGATCAGATCGGCGACCGCGACCTGGCCGGCACCAAGGACCGCTGGGAGGGCGACGTTCGCTACGAGAGCGGACCGCTCCTGCTCCAGTCCGAGTTCATTCGCGGGCGTGACGGTCAGGGCGGAGGCATGTCGGTCAACTCGCAGGGCTTCTACGTGGCCGGTGGCTTCAAGCTGCCGATGGCCACCGGCGAGCTGCAGCCCGCCCTTCGCGTCGGCTACTTCGATCCCAACGCCGACGGCGACGCTCCCGCGAGCAAGGATGAGGTGTTGGAGATTGGCGCCGCCGCCAACTACTACCTCGAGGGCCGCGAGGCGCGCATGTCGTTCAGCTACACGCGCTTCCAGTACGACCAGGCCGACCCGGTCGACGAGGTCATCCTCGGCGCCCAGGTCGCCTACTAGATACTAGCAACTAGCGGCTGTCCCTATTGCGAGCGCCAAGCTTGGTACCCGGTCGCGCTGAGCGCGCGCAGCGTGCTCAGTCCTGAGCTTGCCCAAGGGTCGAAGGGCGCCAGCGTGCAGCACCGGAGCCCTCGTTGGCTGTGGCGCGAGGTGCTTGGGATGCGTCCTTCGACTCCGCCCGCGCGTTGCGCGGGCTCCGCTCAGGACGACCGGATTCCAGGAACGAGGTGCCACCTGGCGTCCTACGTCGGCGCCTGAGCACAAAAAAGGCGAGGGCACAGAGCACCTGGCGTCCTACGTCGGCGCCTGAGCACAAAAAAGGCGAGGGCACAGAGCACCTGGCGTCCTACGTCGGCGCCTGAGCACAAAAAAAGCGCGGGCACAGAGCACCTGGCGTCCTACGTCGGCGCCTGAGCACAAAAAAAGCGAGGGCACCGAAGTGCCCTCGCTTAGTGGAGTCAGGTGTGACTACCAGCGGTCGCGACGACCACCGCCACCACCGCGGGAACCACCGCCGCGGGGCTTGTTCTCGGCCTCGTTGACCCGGATGGTGCGGCCATCCAGCTCGGTGC
>Ga0114931_10010249_pt1 | contig 11170 bp, 9 predicted proteins | sample 2SBtaG_FD_89579 | JGI IMG/M metagenome (GOLD analysis project Ga0114931, IMG submission 89579) | Deep subsurface microbial communities from Kolumbo volcano to uncover new lineages of life (NeLLi) - 2SBTROV14_V59a metaG | ecosystem: Environmental > Aquatic > Marine > Volcanic | place: Kolumbo...
ATGGGCCAACAAGAAAAGTAGGACCGACATAGAGGACTATTGGAAAAATAAAAACAGGATAAGTTTGGACGGGAAGCCAACCGGTATTTAAATTAACTATTGGTTCTCCATACAACTACGTATGTATCAGGCATGCGCCAATTGATCCAAGGGTCCCACCTTACAGAATCTTCAGCATCAAGAAGTAAGATAAAAAGGGAAGTTGAAATTTATAATTGTCTTTAAATTCAGTAATAAGCCGTTAAGACATGCTAATCCCAAGCCTTATTTAAAAATCTGACCCAATTCTTAGAAAGAATATTTTCAATATCTTCAGCATTGTAGCCCTTCATCGTCAAGATGGATGGTAGTTTTTGAAGGTCGGCGATACTATTCATGTCCCCGGGACATTGTTCTGTTCCAAAGCCACCATCCAGGTCCGAACCAATACCGACATGCAAGCAGTCTCCTGCCAACTGGCAGATATGATCCAAATGATCAACTGCCGTTTCAAGGGTAATGTTCAAACTTTCTGGTGTTGACTGCCCCCTCACCCAATTTGGTGCCAGCATCCAGGCATCGAGCACCATGCCAATAACGGCGTTGCGATTGATTAATTCCCTTATCTGTTCATCCGAAAACTGTCTGCCATGTAGGACCAGGGAGCGAACATTGTTATGACTTGCCCAAACAGGCCCACCAAAATGATCCAGCGACTCCCAAAAGCTGTCGTCACAAAGATGGGTGGTATCGAGAATAATATTGAGTCGCTCCATCTCTTTGAGAAGTTCTTTCCCTTTTCTACCGATCCCCCCAGAGGAATCTGTTCCTTGTGCATAAGTGCCCGGGCCATAATGCGCAGGGCCAATCGCCCTCAAGCCTTGCTGATATGCCCGCTCAACATGGTCAAGTGTAACTAGTGAATCTGCTCCTTCCAGGCTCAAAATGTAACCAATAGGTGATTCTGACGTAGTATTTATCCAATCCTCAAGATGATATTTCAGGGTATCAAGGTCTCTGATTTGAACTAAATGTCCTTCTTCTTCCATTGCCCGGTACCAGGCCAATTGCCCCTGTGTTTGTGCCCAGGCCTGCTCGGGAGAATGCCATCCGGGAAGCGGGTTTTTCTGTTTCACATATCGAGCAATCAGCGTGGCTACACATAGGCCAATATTTGCTTGCCGCATGGCTGGGAAAGAAACGGTTCCCTTCTCCCGGTCTGGCCGGTCATGCATCCCCAACTCGCGAAGGCGAATCTCTTCAATAGTCCTACGCAAATCGCGGTTCCATTCCATGGCATTCATGGCCAGATCCAGGTGGGCATCAACAATGATTTGGGAATCCACAGTTTTCATTTAATCATCTATCGAATTAACCTTTTTTTTCACCCACTAATGAATGTATCCATGATCAACACTCCAATTATTCCTGTAGTGGAAACAATGGTCTCCATAACGCTCCATGTGGACAAGGTTTGTTTGATGCTTAGGTTGAAATATCCTTTAAACAACCAAAATCCCCCATCATTCACATGAGAAAACATCAGACTACCCGATCCAATGGCCAGGACCATCAGTTCAGGGCTCACCCCGGCTGACGACACAAGAGGCAGCACTATGCCTGCTGTGGTGAGTCCGGCCACTGTGGCTGATCCAACACTTACTCGTATGAATGCGGCAATGATCCAGGCCAGCAAAAGTGGATTGATGGTCGACTGATTTAGGAAACCTGCAATGTAATCGCTGATTCCACTATCAATCAGGATCTGTTTTAATCCACCTGCCCCTCCAATGATCAACAGGATCATGGTGATGCTGGAAACTGAATGGACAAGGGTCTTACTGATGTCGCTCATCTTTTTGCCCCTTCGGATACCGAGTGTAAAAATCGCCAGTAGGATGGCCAAAAGCATGGCGAGTAGAGGATTGCCAAAATAACCAATGACCTTACTCCAAGGATGGTCAGGGCCAAGCAGCAGGGTGAGAAAAGATGATAGTCCGATGACCACTACCGGAAACAGGGCAGTGACCACACTAATGAACATGGAAGGGAGTTGATCTTCCGGTAACTCTTTGGTGCTGAAGAACTCTTCTGATGGTTTGGGATTATAGCGTTTCAACGTTCTTGAGAATAAAGGACCCGCCAATATAATAGCCGGTATGGCAACCATCAGGCCATACAACAGTACCAGTCCAATGTCGGCGTTGAACATGGTTGCAATGGCCGTAGGGCCGGGATGTGGTGGCAGATAACCATGGGTGACTGAAAGAGCTGAAAGCATAGGCAATCCCACATACAATAAAGGAAGTTTTGTTCGGCTCGCTACAGCAAAAACCAGGGGAACCAGGATGACGAATCCAACTTCATAGAACATCGGAATACCTACAATGAATCCTGCCAGGACTAAGGCCCACTGAATCTTCTTAATACCGAACAATCGCGTCAGGCTGGTAGTGATCTGTTGGGCTGCACCACTCTCAGCTACCATCTTGCCCAACATAGAGCCAAAGCCCAGGATAACCACCAAATAGCCCAGGGTATTTCCAATTCCATTTTCGATGGATTGAGCCGCCATGTCGAGAGGCATTCCTTGAGCCATTCCTACCAGCAATGAGACCAACACAAACGCAATAAACGTGTTGACCTTAAAAACAATGATTAGAAGAAGAAGCAAAAGAATACCACAGGCAACAATGAGTAGAGGCATGTAAAGAGTACTTAATGAATGAACGGTGCATCAATATCACTAACCCACTAAGATATGATAATTTGTGAAGTTAGGTCATCCGGGATATGAACGGCCCAACATATTGTCTTTTTAGAAATTAATGTCTCGAGAACAAAATAAAAACATCCGGTTGTACATTAGTGCTTTAGTTAAACGGTCCAAATTCTTGATACATTCCATAAAAAAAATTTGCTTCCTCCTGGTCATCCTTAGTATATCCTTGACTGGTTGCGCTCAATCCAAGTATACACCAACTGAAGAGAATTTGACTGCGCGGGAATGGTTCCGCCAAGCCCGCTTCGGTCTGTTCATTCATTGGGGTATTTATAGTATTCTGGGCGACGGAGAATGGGTGATGAACAATCAAAATATATCTATTCATGACTATGAAAAATTGGCTACATTTTTTAACCCAACGGAGTTTAATGCAGAAGAATGGGTGACAATGGCTAAAGATGCCGGTATGAAGTACATTACCATTACCAGTCGGCATCATGATGGGTTTTCTATGTTTGATACCCAGGCTACGGATTATGATATAGTTGACCGGACCCCTTACGGCAAAGATGTATTAAAACAACTGGCTGATGCCTGCCATAAGGAAGGGATTAAGCTATTTTTTTATTATTCCCTGCTTGACTGGCATAATGATGACTACTTTCCAAGAGGCAGGACTGGGAATGGAATTAAAGGTAGAAAAGAAGGTAACTGGAATAAGTATATTGCTTTTATGAAACAGCAACTCACTGAGTTGCTTACCAACTATGGCCCCATTGGTGGCATTTGGTTTGACGGTCATTGGGACCAACTGGCCTGGGACGGAGAAAAATTCGGGGAATCGAAAGTAAACTGGCACTATGATGAACTCTATAGTCTTATACATTCCTTGCAGCCTGCCGCATTGATCGGAAACAACCATCATTTAGCTCCTATCCCCGGTGAAGATTTTCAAATGTTTGAAAAGGACTTACCCGGCCATAATACTACCGGGTGGGGAACATCGGCAGAAGATGTGGGTGCGCTACCATTTGAGATGTGCGAAACCATCAATGGGTCATGGGGATTTAATTTGAAAGACGATCAACACAAGACCCCAAAAGAATTAGTGCAAATGCTGGTCAGATCTGCCGGGTTTAACAGCAATCTTTTACTCAATGTAGGGCCCATGCCTAATGGAAAAATTCAGTCTGAACATGTGGATGCCCTCCATCAGGTAGGCCTGTGGCTTAAAGAGAATGGGGCTACCATCTATGGTACAATTGCAGGGCCGGTGTCTCCGATGGCTTGGGGCGTGTCCACACAAAAAGGAAAGACCGTTTTTCTCCATGTTCTGGATTGGCAGGAAGAGGCCCTTTTGATCAATAATTTCTCTCCAGCAATTGAAAAGATTGAGTTCTTTAAAGATAAAACTCCAGTAAAATACGACCAGGAAGATTATGGCCTCGTCCTCTCCATCCCCCGGAAAAAAAGGGATGATATGGATACCATTATTGAACTCCATTTAAAATAACAATTTAGTTCAAATTTTCTGTAAATCATGCCCACGGATAGATCAGTAATTTCGTTGGCCCTTTTTTCAAAACATTATGAATTACACCGGTTAATTTGGTAATGCTTACTTGATTTCATAACCAACTTTGATCTGTTACCGGATATACGAATATGTTCCATTATAGAGTAGCCGAACAACTTCATTTATTTTTGTAGTTATATCGAACTCACAGTAATCAAATTTTGAATACTGAATGTGAAATATCTACAAGCATCATAAAGAAAATATCCTATGAATAGGGTTATGATGATCACGATTTTATATTTCATGCTTTTTATTACCTTATTCTTGATTTTAGATTATAATTCATATTTTATCATTAATGGGCTGGTATTTGTTGCTGCATCTATAGTGTTTGGATTTGCCTCTACTCTCTTCCATATAAAAGCTGTAAAAAGAACTCAAATTAATGATTTGCCCGATGAGCATTAAGGGGTTATGAATAAAAAAATAACTGTGTTCGGTGCCATATCTATGGCTGTTGGTACAATGATAGGGGCCAGTATTTTTTCAATATTTGGTGTAGGAGCTGAAATTGCAAAGCAAGACTTACCGGAAACATTTGTCCTATCAGCCCTTTTTGCACTGGCCGTCGCATACTCTTATATGAAATTTGGATCAAAAATCGTTTCAAACGCCGGCCCTATTGCTTATATCTTAAAGGGGTTTGGAGATTCTGTGGTTACTGGAGGGCTTAGTATATTAATGTGGCTAAGTTATGTGGTGTCCATTTCACTTTTTGCTATTGGCTTTGCCGGTTACTTTTTACCATTGGCAGACCTTATGACAAGTCCAATATCCCAGGAATTGACCGTAGTTTTAGTAATTTCTTTTTTTGTGACCCTAAACTTTTTAGGTTCTGAAGCTATTAGTAAAGTCGAGTTTTATATTGTGTTGATAAAACTATCAATCCTTGGATTATTTATCGTGTTTGGTTTTATGACTATCCGATCCGATTTAATCATTCCATCCTTTGACATGGCTCATTCAAACGGCCTTATCCACGCTTCTGTACTTTTTTTTCTTTCTTATATGGGATTTGGGCTTGTTACCAACATGTCCGAAAACATGGAGGAGCCAAAGAAAAATGTTCCTAAAGCAATGATCATAAGTATTATCATCGTACTGTTCATTTATGTTGCTGTAGCGCTTGTTGCTGTTGGAAACCTTTCGCTGCAAACTTTAATTGCATCAAAAGACAATGCCCTGGCTGTCGCTGCAAAACCATTTTTGGGGGACTTTGGGTTTGTATTGATTTCTGTAGGCGCTTTGTTCTCTATTTCATCAGCCTTAAACGCAACCCTATATGGAGGAGCTAATATTGCTTATTCTTTTGCAAAAGAAGGTGAGCTGCCCGAAATATTTGAAAGAAAGGAATGGTTTGGGACGACAGCCGGGCTATATATTACCGCTATTCTTAGCATCCTATTTGCCTTACTTTTTAATGTGGCAGGAATTGCAGCTATTACAAGCTCGGTTTTTACGGTTATATATCTTTTCGTTTTAGTCTCACATTTGAAGGTGATTGATGACGTGGGAGGAAGCAAACCACTTCTTATTTTAAACCTTATTATAATTTCTATTGTCTTTCTACTGTTGTTATATTATCAGTGGATTGGTCAGAAAGTCGTTTTTTTCAGTTCAGTAGTAATATTTGCTGCCTCTTTTGTGGTAGAATATGTGTTTAGGTTTTTTAAAAACAGAACTTTTAAAAACACATAAATCTTTTGCTTTATATGTCACCCAGTTGTTTATTAATTTGTTCTTATTATGCCAAAAGATAAAATTGGGTTAAGTGATGCTATAGCTATTGGCGTTGGGGGAATGGTGGGAGGTGGCATTTTTGCGGTTTTAGGACTTGCAGTTGAATTTGCCAAAGGCGGGACACCTTTAGCGTTTTTAATTGCCGGAATTATTGCCTTATTAACCGCATATTCATATGCCAGGCTTTCTCTTCGTTTCCCGGATAGAGGAGGGACGGTTCATTTTATCAATCAATGCTTTGGTAAAACAATATTCAGTGGAGGAACAAACAACTTACTCTGGATCAGCTATATCATTATGCTTTGTCTGTATGCATCAGCGTTTGGTTCATATGGGGCTAAATTAATTGACATCACCGGAGATTATTCAACTGACAAACATCTCTTATTAACAAGCATTATCCTTTTTTCCACCATATTAAATTACATAAGTTTTAAAGTGGTAAGCCTTTCAGAATCAATTGCCGTACTTACCAAAATGATAATTTTAGGTGTGTTTGTGATTGCGGGAATTTATGGACTTTTTAGTAGTTCCTTCATCAATCAACTAACCTTTTCACAATGGACTCCTCCAATCAAGTTAATAAGTGGGGGTATGATAATTTTTGTAGCATATGAAGGGTTTGAGCTGATTGCCAATGCCGTGCCTAATATTCGCAATCCCAGGAAAAATGTAACAGCGGCCTTTTATATCGCCGTAATAACTGTTGTTGTTCTCTATATTTTAATTGCCATAATAACAGTTGGCTCTGTTTCTTATGATGAAATTTCCAAATCACAAGAATATGTATTGGCAGTTGCCGCCGATCCTATGTTTGGTAAAATTGGATTTACGATTATTAGTATAGCCGCCCTTATATCAACGTTTTCCGCTATAAATTCTACACTCTACGGTGGGAGCAGAGTGAGTTATGAATTAGGGGAAGATGATGAGGATCCACATGAACTCACTAAAATATTTTGGAACCAACCCATTGGATTATTATTGACGATGATACTTACCCTATTAATTGGTAATTTATTGGACCTGGAGAGTATTTCAACAGCTGGCAGTGCAGGATTTTTACTAATATTCGCAATAGTAAACTATTCTAACTACAAATTATCTTCAACCACAAGCTCCAATAAGTATATTTCTTTATCAGGATTTCTTTTATGTCTTCTTGCATTAATCGCCCTCATTTTTCAACAATATGAAACAAACAAAACCGGATTATCTATAGTGGCTGGAATAATCTTGTTTGCTTATATCGCTGAATATGTTTTTAAAACAAATGAAAAAAAGGCAAATCAATTTTGATGTTTTACTTTAGTATTGTTAAACAGGCAATTGTTGATTTCACAACCTCAATATAGATTTAATGGGGATTTTGGACTTTTTGAAGTTCCGGAAACATGGTATTGAATATTGATTGATAATTAATGAAAGGATCGTGGTACTTAGGCAGTGTTTCTAATATTAAGTTATTCATCCATTGGACTTTCCTTATTTTACTAGGATGGATAGTTATATCTTACTATCAGCTTCATCATTCGGTAAACGAGGCCCTGATAGGGGGGGGCTTTATTATCCTGTTATTCATTTGCGTCATTTTACATGAACTGGGACATGCCCTTACGGCAAAACATTTTCACATCAAAACCAGGAGCATAACCTTATTGCCTATTGGAGGGTTGGCCAGTATGGAAAAAATGCCTGAAAAACCCATTCAGGAAATGTGGGTCGCAATTGCTGGTCCACTGGTCAACTTTATTATTGCCCTTGGGTTTTATTTCTATCTTCATTTTAGGCAGGAATTGCCCTCTCTTTCAGATTTACAAAATTTGCAGACCTTGTCCGGGGACACACTGATATTGAACCTATTCTTTGCCAACATCGTACTTGGTATTTTTAACCTTATCCCCGCATTCCCCATGGATGGAGGCAGGGTACTCCGGGCCATACTGGCCATGAGCTCTGATAAAGTTAAAGCCACGACAATCGCAGCTAGTATCGGTAAGATTTTGGCCGTGATATTTATATTTTTTGGCATTTTTTATGATTTCTGGATGGTGTTCATTGGGGTATTTATATACCTGGGAGCAGGGGCCGAAAATGTACAGCAAAGGACCGTTTCATTGCTCACAGGCTTGAAGGTAAGAGACGCCCTTATAACCAATTTCAGATCCATGTACCCCACAGATACCCTGGCACATGCGGCACAACAATTGCTTCAAAGCCAAGACAATGAGTTTATTGTGAAAGACATCAACAACCAACGGGTCCAGGGTATACTAACTCGCGAGAACATCATCCAGGGTTTATCTGAAACCGGACCTGATACCCAAATTGCTTCTGTGATGACCCGTGATTTGTACGAATTAACTGAAGATATTCCCTTGGAGGAAGTAAACCGCAAAATGCTTATTGGTCGATATCGTGTATGTCCTGTTTACCGGGACAGCCAGTTGGTAGGCATCATTGATCAGGAGAACATTAAGGAAATGATTATGTTGCGCATGGCAGAACAAAAAATGGTTGCGCATACCAGAATAGCCTAAACTTCTACTCCAAATACATGCTTGATGAGCATGCCGATCCCAAAGGAAATTAAGGCAACGCCAAGTGAAATTAATGCCATTTCAACAAATCTGCGTCGAAAGCCAATGGCCTTGGCGACCGATATATAATAAGTATAACCGGCAATGATCAAGATAGTGACACCAAACATGATCGCAAGGGCCAGGTATGGATTGTTCAGCAGAAAATAGGGTAATACAAGAAACACCACCGTGATCATGTAGGCCGATCCGGTGTAGATAGCTGAGGTTACCGGATTGGTATCTTCCGATTCTCCTTCTCTCGAAGCAAGATATCCAGACGCTGCCATAGATAAGGAGGCTGCCACTCCCATTACCAGTCCGGTACTTCCAACAATCAGGTTGTTTGCAAAGGCAAAAGTGAGACCGGCCAATGTCCCTGTAAACTCTACAAGGGCATCATTCAAACCAAGTACGATGGCCCCTGCGTAGTTTAGTCTTTCATCATTCAGAATACTAATCAACCTCTGCTCATGTTGTTCCTCATCTTCTTTTATCTTCAGGGCTTCGGGATATTCACTTGCGATAGAAGCATAAAATTCATTCGCCTCCACTTCCCCAAGCTCCATGAGGCGTAAGGCAAATGAGAGACCAAAGATGTTTGCAAGGCGCTTGTATTTGTGAACCCTCCTATAATCCGGTTTGGCTTCTTTTCCTGTTATCGATTTCCAGAATTCGTAGTGCGCTAATTCCTGATCCGCAATCTCAAGTAATACTTTGGCATTTCCTTCATCCTTACTGATAGCAGCCAATTCCCTATAAATCACCTGTTCGGTAAGCTCATGTTTTTGCTGTTTGAATATCTTCTCCATTTGCGGTTCCTGGCCTAGTACATTGAAAGGTCGTGTTTTGGCGTTTGAGGTTTCACACGATCAATCAGATGGCTTATTCCCCTAAACATTTTTTCCCTGTTGTTTGAATCAATTATAGTAAACTAATTGTAAGAAAGAGCAGACATATGGAAAGAAGAATGGATCAACAACTAACAAAACTCACCCGAATGACTATTTCTCTGCCGGTAATATGCGTTTTCAGCCAATGAATCAGCGTACTGGCATTGACCGACATATAGCACGGATACGAGGCCGACTTATCCACTGAGTGGATAGCCATTCGGGTCACTTATTTCATCCCTTCAATAATAGAAGTTACCACCGATGGGTCCAGCAAAGTAGAGGTATCTCCAAAATTATCTGTCTGACCCTCACCAATTTTCCTTAGGATCCTTCTCATTATCTTCCCTGATCTGGTTTTAGGCAATCCCGGTACAATTTGAACCTTGTCTGGTTTTGCAATAGGTCCAATGATTTTGTTCACCGTTTGCCTGATCTCATTTTCCAGGCTTTCGGCACTTCTACCTTCCATGTCTGCAATGACGAAAGCATAAATTCCCTGTCCTTTAATGTCATGGGGAAAACCAACGACAGCGGATTCAACGACTTTCGGATGTTCATTGATGGCATTTTCAACCTCAGCAGTACCCAAGCGATGGCCTGAGACATTGATCACATCATCAACCCTTCCAAGAATACGGTAGTATCCATCCTCATCCCTTTTCACCCCATCTCCCGTGAAGTATAAGCCGGGGTAAGTAGAGAAATAATTTAGCTTACAACGCTCATGATCACCGTAGATCGTGCGAATCATAGAGGGCCATGGATATTTTATACAAAGGTTGCCTTGTACATTGTTCCCTTTAAGTTCTTCGCCGTCACCATCAACAATAACGGGTTGGACTCCAGGAAAAGGTAAAGTGGCATAGGCGGGTTTTGTTGGAGTTATGCCCGCAATCGGGGTCATTAAGATTCCGCCCGTTTCCGTTTGCCACCAGGTATCAACAATGGGGCATCTTCCTTTGCCAATATGATCGTGGTACCAGTGCCAGGCTTCCTCATTGATTGGTTCGCCCACCGTGCCCAGCACCTTGAGTGAACTGAGGTCTTTGTCTTTTATCGGATCGAGTCCAAAAGCTTGCAATGCTCTAATAGCCGTTGGAGCCGTGTAAAATTGATTTACCTGGTGCTTGTCCACAATATCCCAAAACCTACCAGCATCAGGATAAGTTGGGATTCCCTCAAACATTACTGTTTTGGCTCCAGCAAGAAGGGGTCCGTATACAATATATGAATGACCCGTAATCCAGCCAATGTCTGCAGTGCACCAAAATATGTCCCCTGAAGTATATTGAAATACGTTTTCAAAGGAGAACATGGTATAAACCATATAGCCACCGCAGGTATGTGCTACTCCTTTGGGTTTGCCTGTAGAACCGGACGTGTATAAAATGAAGAGCAGGTCTTCAGAATCCATTTCTTCTGCCGGGCATTCTGTGGACATTCCTTCAATAGCATCATGCCACCACAGATCTCTTCCTTCAACCATGGGCACATCCCCACCCGTATGTTTGAGAACAATGACTTTTTCAACGGAACTTGATTTCTCCAATGCCTCATCCACCACAGCTTTTATTGGGATCACTTTGGCCCCTCGATGGTTTTCATCGGAGGTAAGTACCATCTTGGCTTTACAGTCAACAATTCTATCCGCTAAAGAGGTAGCAGAAAATCC
>Ga0114931_10010250_pt1 | contig 11170 bp, 13 predicted proteins | sample 2SBtaG_FD_89579 | JGI IMG/M metagenome (GOLD analysis project Ga0114931, IMG submission 89579) | Deep subsurface microbial communities from Kolumbo volcano to uncover new lineages of life (NeLLi) - 2SBTROV14_V59a metaG | ecosystem: Environmental > Aquatic > Marine > Volcanic | place: Kolumbo...
CTATTTTTTTGCGGCCGGCTCCTCTATTTCGTCGAAATCAGAAACGCATTGCCGTCCGGGTCATTGAAGATCGCCGCCGTTCCCCAGTCGGCTTGTTGCGGTTTCTGGCTGAATTCAACGCCCCTGGCCGACAGTTCCACGTAGGTGTGTTCCACATCGCCGGCATAAAAGGTGACGTTGGAAAAGGTTCCGATTCGTTCCTCGTGACCGGGCGGGGTGAACAGGACAAGTCGTGTCCGGGCCCCCGGAATCGCCAGTTCGATCCACCGTTGATTGTCGTCAAACGGCTGATCGGTGACAACCTCGAAACCGAGCTTTTCGGTGTAAAAAGCAAGGGCCTTTTTCTGATCGCGAACCGCGATGCTGGCGAATTTTATTCCTTTGATCATGGTTTTACTCCCGGTTCGATATCCTGTGCCGAGCGTCTTCGATCTTGCCCACACCAATCAAGCCGTGCAAAGATTGCTATGGCAATCATTGCCACAGGATGGATTTTGGCGATCCTGATGAAAGGAACAAACCCGTGGCTCTCAATATATATCTTAATTTCGATGGCGATTGCGCCGCCGCGTTCGATTTTTACAAATCGGTTTTCGGCGGTGATTTCACGGTGCACTCGACCTTTGCCGAGGCCCCGCCGGATATCAAATTCGACCCCACCGAAGCTGGCAGGATCATGCATGTTTCCCTGCCTGTCGGCGGGGCGGTGTTAATGGGCTCGGATGTCGCCAGGGGGTTTGGCGAGCCCCACGCGGCGGGAAATAATTTCTCGATCTCCTATTCTCCGGATACCCGGGAAGAAGCCGACCGGACTTTCGGCGCGCTGTCGGACGGCGGCGCCGTCGTCATGGCAATGGATAATACCTTCTGGGGATCGTATTTCGGCCTGTGCAAGGACAAATTCGGCATTCAGTGGATGGTCAATGTCGACCTTGGCGAAAAATAACCGGCCGACCCCTGCGCCGTGACAATGATAAAGATCGATCCCTATCTGATCGACACCCTGATGCGCGACCTTACCGGCCATGACCGCCAGCCGTCGGCGTTTCTGGTCTATCTCTATTTCTATCGCTGGACGGCGGCGGCGGGACAGGCGACCGTCGCCGCCAGCCTGCGGGAAATCGCCGAGGCGACAGGTCTGTCGAAGCGCAGCGTGCAGACCGCGATTTCCCGCCTTCACGGGCGCCAGCTGATCGGCATCCAGCGCGCAAACATTACCGATATACCGCGTTATTCCGTGCTGGCGCCCCATTAATGGAGCCCCATTAATGAAGGGAGGGGCGCGGCACGCTGTCGACAAAACAGCCGTGCTTGTGCAGTTCCTCGAGCCGGCAGCTCCACACCAGCTTGCCCTCGTGGACAGTCATGTCCGGGCAGCCGTCGCACATATCCTGGCGACCGTCGGCCTCGAAATTGACCGGCTGGATAATCATCAGGCTTTGCATATGGGCGCGTTTGAAGAGGCGCAGCGGATTGGCCGCCATGCGGCCCAGCATCCGCCACAGAATGCGCCGCATGCCCTTGTCGAACAGGGCACTGAGAAAAACCGCCGACTTGCCCCGCGCGGTGGTGCGCGGGCTGGCATAGTACAGATAGCGCCCCCGCGCCATGTGAGAGGCGGTCTGCACCATCTCCATGAATTTTGCCGTAGCAAAACCAACGGTCTGGCCGTCAAGCACCACCCGGTCGGCAAGCAGCCATTTGAAGGAATCCGGGTTGATGGTGCCATTCAGGTAGGCGGCCGGCTGATAGGCGGGGTCGGCCTGACGGATTTTGGCCACCGCGTCGGCGGCGAAGACACTTTCGCCACCGCCCCATTCGGTCTCCTTGTAGGTGCCGCCAAAATTAAGCTTGCGGCCCCGGGCGTAGAAGTCGAAATCACCATCCAGGCTGGGCGAACGAAAGAGGATAAAAACCATGGTCTGCACGATATCGGCATGCTCGCCCGCCCAGGCCACCAGAGCCGGCATCTCGTCCAGTGTCCGGGCGCTGATCGTCGCGTTGAACGAACAGGTCAGACCGCCGACCCGGGCCAGCATTTCGGCGTAGTGCTGGCGTACGGCATTCAGTTGGGTTTCGCTCCAGCCTTTGGCCCGGGGGCGATTCTGGCTGGTGTCGATATGGAAGGTGAAGCCGAAGGCGCCGGCCTTTTTAAGCTCCGCCAGCAGGGATTCGGTCAGCGCCACGCCATTGGTGTTGATGATCGGCTTCCAGCCCATTTCCCTGACCATGCGCACCAGTTCGACAATATGCGGATAGACCAGCGGGTCGCCGCCGGCGATGCTCATGCAGTCGCTTTTGCGCAAGCGCCTGAAGACTTCGAGGTCCGCCCGCACTTCTTCCAGGGTCTTGTGCACCGGGTGTTCGAGATCGCGGTAGCACCCCTCGCAGCGCAGATTGCATTTGGTCGTCGGCTCAAGCCACGAAATGCCGTTATCGGAATAGTTCCACGGCAGCCGGTAGCAGTTCAGGTGATCGAGGGATTGGGATTGGGCTTGCATTGCTGTTTTCCTTTGGCGTTGTGTGGATTGAGGCTGGCGGCGAATTCGGTCATTGTCCGCCGGGTGTCGAAACGGGGCCGGAAGCCGAAAACGCGGCAAAAAAGATGGCCGTCGACGACCATCGGGTGGCGAATAAAGCGCAATGTGGTGGCGCTTACCGGACTGACCCCCAGTGCCTTGCCCAGGCTGGCCAGTGCGGCCAGCAGCCGGTAGGGCAGAAGAAGCAGCCGCTTGCCCATGATGGCCGCCAGTTCGGGATAGGTGATGGTCCCCTCGGCGGCGACGTTGTAGACGCCGACCGCCTGGCCGGTGGCGGCCAGCCGGAAAGCCTCGATAGCGTCGTTCTCGTGAATAAACTGAAGCGGCGCGGCATTCCCGCGAATATAGATCAGCAGTTTCTGGCGCAGCGAATCGCCGGTCGGGTTGTTGATATGCGGGCCGATCAGGGCACTGGGGCGCAGGATGACGGTTTGTACCGCCGGATGGGCCTGACTGAAGTTCTGCACCAGCGCCTCCTGCCGGGCCTTGTGCCATGAATAATAAAAGTCGCTGTTGGGCCGCAGCGGGCTGGCCTCGGTCATCGGCAGCGGATTATCCGCATGGCTGCCATAGGCGGCGGCGCTTGAGGCCAGAACAAGGCGCCCGACCCGGGCTTTCGCCGCCGCTTCAAGAAGATTGGCCGTGCCGTCGATATTGACCGATTCCGCCAACCGCGCATCGCCTTCGGGCTGGGTGTAAAAGGCAAGGTGGATCAGCACATCGACCGCCTCCTCGTGCAACAGGTCGGCAATCCCCGGGTCGCGGATATCGGCGGCCCGGAATGTCGCCGCACCGGGCCACGCCGGTGGTTTGATATCGATGCCGATGACCCGGCACGCGGGGTCGGCGGCCAGCTTTTCGGCCAGCAGAGCGCCGACATAGCCCGAAGCCCCGGTTATGGCGCAGGTTTTCATGCTGCCGCCCCCTGCATGGCGGTCGTTTGGGGAGCCGCGCTGTCGCCGCGATACCAGGCGATGGTCCGGGAGACCCCTTCACGGGTGGCGACCGTCGGCTGCCAGCCGAGCAGCCGCCGGGCCTTTTCGGTGGAATAATGACTGTCTTTCATCACCGCCCGAATCCGGTAGGTGTTGATCAGCGGGCTTTCCTTCATTCGGGCCGCCTTGCCGAAACCCTCCATCAGCGCGGCAACCGGCCAGACCACGGCGTGCGGCACCGACAGCCGGGGCACCCGGCAACCAAGGTCGGCGCACATCCATTCGATAAATTGCCGCCATGTCACGCGGCCCTCGTCAACCGCGTTAAAGGCCTCGCCGGGGGCCGCTGCATTGTCGCCGGCAAGCCGCATCATCGCGGTCAGATTATCGACATAGCAGGGGGCCATCAGATGACGGCCCCCGTCGACATGGCCGAACTGCCCGGACAGCAGCGCCGGCGCCAGCCTGGCGGTGGTGGTGCGGTCGAACGGCCCGTAAACGCCACCCGGGCGGATAGCCGTCACCTCGATGCCCTGGCCGTTATAGCTTAGCGCCAGCCGCTCGCCCTCGGCCTTGGTGGTGATATAGCGGTCCCGGGGGCGGGCCATGAAATGGGTCTCCTCGGTCATATCGACGCCACCGGGAAAGCCGTAGACGCTGACCGAAGAGACATGGACAACGCGGCGCACACCGGCCTTCCGCGCCACTTCGATCACATTGCGCAGGCCGTCAATATTGCCGGCGCGAAAGGCCTTCCACGGCCCCCAGTCCGATGAATAGCCGGCCACATGATAGACAACCGCCACCCCCGCCATCGCCGCGTCGAGTGCCGCCCGCCCGGTCATATCGCCTTCGACAATATGAAGCCCGGCAAGCCCCGACAGGAAGCGGCGGTCGCCGGTCGGGCGGACCAGCCCGATGACCTCGTCACCCCGGGCGATCAGATGGCGGCACAGATTGCTGCCGATAAAGCCGTTGGCCCCGCTTACCAGAACTTTCATGCGGCTTCCCATTCCACTTTCGCCAGCCCCTGCCGGCCGTGGTAATAGCCGTTGCAGAAGGTTGCCTCCGGCAACAGCGCGGCAAGCTTCTCCTGCCCCGCCCCGGGGCTCATCCGCCGGTCGAGGACGGCACGAAACAGCCCCGCCACGGCAACCATGTCGGTATCGTGCGGGCTCAGGCGGAAATGATGAACGCCGATCGCTTGCATATCCTCAAGCTCGTCGATCAGGCTGCAACAGGCGCCCGACAGGGTCTGAATGCCGTTGATCGCCAGGAACGGCTGGCCATCCAGGGTTTCGACCGCCATGCCATCGGCATCCTGGCCACAGACGTAACGGCAGTTGTCGCGGTGCAGGCCATGGGCGCGGGCGTGATAGCAGCGCGCCGAAAGGGCCAGCGGCAGACGCCCGAAGACCTGCGCTTCAAGCGCCGCTTCCCCGGTCGCGGCAAGCCTGGCAATCGCCTCGCGGCCCAGTTCCGGTGCCAGAGAGGCGCATCGCACCGCCCCCGACAAGCCAGCGAAGGGTCCCTTCATTGTAAACATTGATGTGGGGGCCAACGATGTGGGGGCGCCCCTGCAACGCCGCGATAGCCGCCATGTCGTTGGCCTCGACAGGGAATTCGCTGCTGCCGATAACCGCCTCGACCGCCGCCATATCGCGCGCATCAAGGACCATGGCAAGGGTCGATTGCACCACTTCCTTGCCGGCCTCCAGCAGCCATTCCGCCGCATCGGCAAGGGCCGCCGCCAGCAACGGGGCCCGCTTGGGGCAGACCACCTCGCCCAGATATACGGTCTCGATGGGGGCCTCGCGGGCGATGCGGGCATAGAATGCGCGCACTTTCTCCGCCGGCCAGTTGAACAACAGCGGGCCAAGGGTCAGGCGGGCTGTCGGTCGGCCTGTCATCGCCAGCCCTTGCGGTAGACGCCGACCGTATCCCGGCCGCCTTCGGTCACCGCACCAAGAGTGGCGGCATCGGGCGCCATCCCTTCACCCACCGCATCGACCGCCGCGCGAATAACAGTAATAACCCTGGCGATATAGGCCCGCCCCCGCTGCCGGCCTTCGATCTTGACCGCCCTGACCCCGGCGGCGAGCAGATCGGGCAGCACCGCCATGGCGTTAAGGCTGGCCGGTTCCCCGAACAGATAATCCGCCGCGCCGCGGGCGACGAAGCGGCCCTTGCAGAGGGTCGGGTAGCCCGCCGCCTCACCCGTGGCGAAACGGTTGACGGTGTAACCGCCGAGGGTCGAAACCAGGGTGCCGTCGTCTTCCTCCTCGTAGCGGACAGCATTGGCGGGCGAGCAGGCGCCGTTCATATTGGGCGACTGGCCGGTGACGTAGGACGACAGCGAACAGCGCCCCTCGGCCATCACACAGAGGCCGCCGAAAACGAAAGCTTCGGTTTCGACCCCGACGCGGCTGCTCAACTCGGCGATCTGGGCGACGCTCAGGACGCGGGGCAAAACCACCCGCTTGATGTCGAAGGCCCGGCGGTAAAACTCAATCGCCGCGACACTGGAGGCCGAGGCCTGGACCGAAAGATGGCGCCTGAGGCCGGGGTGAGCCCTATAGGCGTAATCGATCAGCCCCATGTCGGCGAGGATCACCGCGTCGGCACCGGCCCGCGCCGCATCGTCGACGGCGGTCTGCCACGGCCCGACATCGCCAGCCCGCGGATAGGTGTTGATGGCGACCAGCACCCTGACCCCCCAGGCATGGGCATGGGCGATGCCTTCGGCCAGTTCGTCGTAATCGAAATTAAGGCCGGGGAAGTTGCGCGCATTGGTCTCGTTGCGAAAGCCCAGATAAACGCTGTCGGCGCCGGCCCCGACCGCCACCCGCAAGGCCGCCGGGGTGCCCGCCGGGCAAACGATTTCAAGGGACCCCCGGGTCACCGGATACCCCGCCCCACCGGGGTCAGCCGGCCGAGAAAATCATCCAGCCGCGACAAATCCGCCGAGGCCCTCCGGGCCAGCCGCACCGCGCCGGCGACGCCGCGCCGGGCAAGCGGCAGCAGGGCGTCGGGCAGGGGCAGGAAATCGGCCAGCGGATCAAGCTCGGCATCGTCAATCGCATTGCGCAGCGCCACCACCAGTTCGGTATCGCCCTCGATGCCGAGCACCCGCGAGAAAAACTGCGTATCGCCGTCGTCATCGCCGACCAGCAGGTCAAGCAAAGCGCCAATCGGCCCCCGGATGCGGGCCTCGGCAGGCGGCACGGCGCCCGCCGCAACCACCGCGATGCGGGCCCGGCGGGCGGAACAGCGGACGACGAAAGCGATCGGCAGATCGTCGGGCTCGATCACCAGCAGCCGTTCATCGCTCCAGCCCAGCCGCCGCAAAAGCGCCGGATGGCGCCGCAAGGCGCGGGCAACCGCCAGGTCAAGAGGGGCCTGCAACAGGAAATTCGGCAGCCGTGCGACCCGCGCTACCACCGTGCCCGGAAATGGGACCATAGCTCATTCATTCCAACCTGGCGGCAACCGGGATTAACCTCGCTGCCCGCAAATATGGAAATTAATTCTAGAACCCGCCGCCGACCCCGACATGACGCAGGTCAAGTACAGGACGGATTATCGCTGAATGGCCCTACGGCGCCGGAGCCTTGTCCTTGAGATAACGGTCGAACCAGGCCAGCATGCGGCGGTGAACGTCGATGGCGTCGGCCCGGGAATGGCGGTAAAGGCTGTGGTCGCCGTGGGTATAGCCGACGAAAGTGGCGGTCTTGCCCAGCCGGCGCAGGGCATAGAACATCATTTCCCCCTCGCCGTACAGAATGGTCTTGTCTTCCATGCCATGCATCAGAAGGACCGGCGTCGTCACCTTGTCGAGGTGAAAAAAGGCCGACTGCGACAGATAGCGTTCCATGTAATCGAACGGGCTGCCGCCCATCCGCGCCTGACCGCGTTCGATATTATCCGAATCGCGGTCCCGGCCACTGGCCCAGTTGCGGAACAGCTCGGGCGGCGTGGCGCGGGAAACGGCGGCGGCGAACAGAGCGGTCCGGGTGATCACGTAAGACGTGGCATAGGCGCCGAAACTGCCCCCCCACATAGCGAACTTGCCGTTGGTGAAGCCCATGGCGCGGACCGCGGCGGTCGCCGGCACGACGCTTTTGACAAAGGATTCGCCGGTTTCCCCGACCTTCACCTTCACATTCGGCATCAGCACCGCATAGCCGTGATTGAGAAATATCTGGTGGCGCGGGCTGAAGCGGTGAATGCCGGGGGTCAGTTTTTCGTAAACATAGGTGATTACCGGAATCTTTTGTGCCGCGTCGACATTCACCGGGCGGTAAAGAAGCGCCCCCAGCCGTTCGCCGTCGCCATTGTAAAAGTAAAACAGCCGGGGGGTCGAAAAGCGGAATCCGGCCAGTTGCGGGTTCAAGGCGCTGATCTGCCTGCGGGCCCCTGTTGCCGGATCGACGGCGAATAAATCGGGCGGGCGGGTGGCGCTCTGGGCGGTGAACAGCAGGCGGCTGCCGGCGGCGGTCAGATTGGCGAACGATTCTGTCCCCCCGGTCAGGCGGCTCCATTTTCCGGTCTTCAGGTCATAACGGTAAAGCGTTTCGTCGTATGTCCGGTTATTGACCGCCCGGAAGAACAGCGCCCGGCCATCCGGCGCCCATACCGGGTCGCTGATCCGGTCGCTGATATCGGCGGTCAGATTGCGCGCCGCGCCACCGCCGGCGGCAATCAGGTAAAGGTCGGTGAAGGGGCGGGCGATGGTAAACATGGCGGGCTGTGGCGGCTCGATCTCCGGGTCGCTCAGGGTCCTGTCGGCCACCAGCGCCGCGATCCGCTTGCCATTTGGCGACCAGGCAAAGCCGGTTATGGAAAGCCCGTCCGGGTCGGGCAGCGGGCGGGTCCGTCCTTTCAGGGTCATCTCGTGCAGCTTGCCGGCCTGGCGGTAAATCAGCCGCTTGCCGTCGGGCCGCCAGCCCAGACGTTTGCCGTCATCGGCCAGCAGGCGGGCACTGGCCCCTTGCCCGAGACCCAGAAGATAGGTCGCCCCCACCTCCTGCCCGACAAGGCCGAAACTGGCCTCGGTCGGCACCCGGTAGATCAGCGCCCCGCCCGCCGGCGACACGGCAAAGCCGCGCAGATAAAGCGGCTTTGCCAGCAGCGCCCGCTCGCCGCCATCGGCCAGATCGACCACCGCCAGACCGGCCTGCCGCCGGTCGACAAAAACCGCATCGCCGGGAATCCGCGCATCGCTGCTTTCGATCGCCACGACCCGGGGCGCCGGGCCGGGCCCGGGCTCGGCGGCGGCCCGCGCATAAACGATACGCGTCCCGCCGGCGTCCCATTGCGGGGTCAGATAAGCCTGCCCCCGGAAGGGCACCCCGTAAGTCCGGGTTTCGCCGCTTGTCGCATTCCACACCGCCAGCCGGCTGCCGTCCCCGGCGGTGCTGAAAAAAGCCAGCCGGCTGCCGTCGGGCGACCATGCGGGGAAAGAACTGTGCACCGCGCCGTCGGTCAGCTTCTCGGACGTCGCGTCACCGGCATCGGGCGACAGAGGCCGGACATAGACATAACCGCTCGGCCGACGCTCAAGCACATTATGTTCGTCCGCCATGTCGGGCAGCATCCAGGCCACCCGGCTGCCATCCGGCGAGGCGGTGATCGAGCCCCGGCCAAAACGCACGATGTCCAGCATGTCGCGGGCGGTAAACGGCCTCAATTCCGCCGCCTGCCCGCTGGCCGCCGCCAGCGGCGCCATCAGCCCGCCCGCCGAAGCCAGAACGACCAGCGCCAGGCGCCAGTGAAAACAGTGGCTCATTTGTTTCCTTTCCCCTGAAATAACAGAACTTCGGCAGCGGGCCGGCAGTCTAGCGCTTTCTGTACGGCGAGTCTTCAGGGAGAACTGCCGCGCTATCTTGTCGCCGGCGGGGATATCCGGTGCGGATGCATGGGTGTATAAGTGAACCGGCGGTTTGCGCCGTAAAATAATGGTGTCCGCCGCCAAGAAGCAATCCCGGGGAGGAAAACCATTTCAACATGCGTGACAATCAGGGCGCCGAAGAACGGCCGTGCGGCGCATTATATTAATTGCTTCTGGTCCTGGAAGACGGGCGGTACGGAGGCTCTGTCCGGGCTTATTGTTCCCGATGCGCAGGTCGAGTTCGTATTTCACTTTCGCTATCCCTGGCGTATGCGCGTATATAATGGCTCGCCGTATAAGCACCAGCCGGCGGCTTTTGCCTATGCGCATAAAAAGGGCGCGCTATGCTTTGACGCCCGGACCGAAAGTTCTTTTGTCGCTTTTCGCTGTGCGCCGCCGGCGGCGTTCCATCTCCTCGGATTTCCGCTCGATAATCTGTGGGATCAGGTTATTCCGCTGGAGCAGATTTGGGGAGCTCGATTGGACGACCTGATGCGCCGGCTGGCGCCGCTTGACACCGCGGGTCGCCTTGTTTTTCTTGAAGCATGGGTGGAAGAACAATTGGCGCCCGCATCCGACAGGATCGCGGTCGTCGCAACGCTGACCAACCGGTTGCTGACCAACAGCGGTGAGGAAGCGATAGGCGATACAGCGAAACGGGCGGGCATTTCGCTGAGAACCCTTGAGCGCTGGTTTCAACGATATGCGGGCGCGCCGCCAAAGCATTTTCAGCTTATTGGCCGCGCCGCGGGCGCCGTAAATTTGTTGCGGGCCAGGGCCTCGACCTCAACCGCTGAAATCGCCTGTCTGACGGGCTATTACGATCAGGCCAAAATGTGCCGCGCGCTGAAATCAATGATTTCAATGACGCCGACGGAAATCCGTCGGACGCCGGCAATCCATTGCACGGACTTTTCGGGCGCTGAATCCCGGGGTGGCGGGAAAAGACAAGCCGTGATTTAGGCCGCGTGCTATCTACTGCGGGCTGCGAGGGAGCACCGATTATGAAAATGCGTGTCCTGTTCTTTGTCATCGTCACATTTGTATTCGCGCCGCCATCGGTCGCCGAAGACAGCGCTCCGCTCAGCGGTGGCCTTCAGACAATCGAACGACTGACAGGGCGTTGGGGCGGCGTTGGCGACGGCCTGTGGGGCACCTCGGCCATCGAGCGCGCTTACGCGCCTTTTCTTCAAGGAAAATTTATTAAAGGCAACGGTCGGTCCATTTATCCGAAACAGGCGCGTAATCCCGATAGCGAAATCCATCGCAGCATGGATATTTACAGCTATGACGCGGCAAAAAAAATTATCGTTCGCCGGGAATTCGACAATGAAGGATTTGTCGCGCTGTACCATCTGGATTTAAGTCAGGGGGATAGCGACACTTTCATTTTTGTATCGCGCGTCATGGAGAATGTACCGCCAGGATGGAAGGCGAGGCTCACAATCCACTTTGCGGATGATGATAATATCGAAGAAACTTTCGAGCTTGATACGGATGGCAAGGGGTTCAAGCTGTATCTTACGAATTTGCTGCATCGTCTGCCGTAACGCACATACATCAACGGATTTGCGGCGCCGCATTACCGCCATATGCGCCGCATGTCGTCCCCAGGCTCATAATCTGCCACGTGATCATAACGCGCCGTTCCCCTTTGGAGCGGCTATCGCCCCCGTTTATCGCGTAGAAGTTTGCCGGGCGCGCCAATTTTCGATTTGACAGCGGACCCCGCGCGGCGCGAAAGTGCGGGTGGTCTGGCCTTGTACCCGGTCCGGCATTTATGGTGTCGCCGCCTTATGGCCTGA